>Ga0105046_10004226_pt1 | contig 22881 bp, 20 predicted proteins | sample MAT03_FD_78385 | JGI IMG/M metagenome (GOLD analysis project Ga0105046, IMG submission 78385) | Freshwater microbial communities from Lake Fryxell liftoff mats and glacier meltwater in Antarctica - MAT-03 (megahit assembly) | ecosystem: Environmental > Aquatic > Freshwater > Ice > Liftoff...
AAAGTATTCCATTAGCTGCGAAGGAAATACGTTTTCTATAAAATCGTGTGTAATATGCTTGAGGTATTAGTGTCCCGAAAGCTAACTATTTTTAGCTTGCTCCCCAACTTTTACGGCTGACCCAACTTCTTTTGAAAGCGGGAAGCATAGTATTGATATCCGTGCTTTGGATAATGGAATTTATACGGCGCAGGTTTTGGATGGTAACCTCATAAAAAATATTAGGGTGGCTAAATTGAAATAATCAGAACCAGTATTTATAGATACAGGTCTTCCATCGCACTAATTTTTCAGACTCAACGGATACAATTTCGCACAGAAAAAAAATAATCGCAAAATTGTCTTATTTTTGCCTTGTGCTGATTATTCAAAACACAGAAAATTTCCGTATCGAGTCCCCCACCATTGTTACCATTGGTACATTTGACGGGGTGCATTTGGGCCACCAGAAAATTTTATCACGTTTAAAGGAGTTGAAGGAAAAAACAGGCTTAAAAACAGTAGTCCTCACTTTTGAGCCGCATCCCCGAAAAATTCTTTTTCCTGAACAAAAAGATCTGAAGCTCATCACACTGATTGACGAGAAACTCGAGTTACTTGACAGGTATGGTGTGGATATTACTGTTGTTTACCCTTTCACGAAACAGTTTTCAGAAACTGACACGCCTTTTTATGTGGATGAGATTTTATTACACAGTCTTAAAGTAAAGCACCTGGTAATTGGCTACGATCACAAATTTGGAAAGAACCGCAGTGGCGATATCAGCACCCTAAAAAAAGCAGCTTCTGAAAAAACTTTTTCGGTAGAAGAGATCAGCGCTATTGATATTGACACAATTGCCATCAGCAGCAGCAAAATAAGAAAGGCTCTTGAAGAAGGTGATATAGAATTAGCCACTGGATTTTTAGGACATCCTTTTTCTCTGCAGGGAACAGTGATAAAAGGAAAACAATTGGGCCGTACTCTTGGATATCCCACTGCTAACATTAAAACAGAAAGCGATGATAAGATCATTCCTAAAATTGGTGTTTATTTTGTGCAACTAAGTGTGGAGGAAGTCAATCATTATGGAATGATGAGCATAGGGTTGAACCCAACAACCGATTCGGATGACAAAATCAAGCTGGAAGTACATATTTTTGATTTTGATGCCGATATTTATAATAAGACCATAAAGCTAAATTTTCTTAAGCTTTTACGGGACGAGAAAAAGTTTGCTAACTTAACTGAATTAAAAAACGCGCTGGATCACGATAGACAAACCAGCCTGGCCTTGATACCTGCTTAACATGATAAAAAAGTTTTGGATACTGCTTTTTATTTTTACCAGTGGCTTTGCATTTTCGCAGCAGCTTTTAGACTCTGTAGCACTTGCCAACTACCAGGAATATACAGATCTGAAAGAAGCTTTAACTGACGCGGATAATGTGATCAAACTGAGTTTGCGAAAAAAGAAATTCAAGTCGTTTCCAAAAGAGGTTTATAAATTTAAAAATCTTCAATACCTCGACTTGAGTAAAAACGATTTAAAAGAGCTTCCTGACTCCATAGTTATTTTTAAGGACTTACAATATTTGATCGTCAGTAAAACAGGTTTGGAAATTTTGCCGAAGAATATTGGGTCCATGAAAAATCTCAGGCATTTAAATGTGAACCAAAACGAATTAACGATTTTGCCCTATACATTCGGTGATCTTGAAAACCTTGAATTTGCCGATCTTTGGAGCAACAACCTTGAATATTTTCCAGAGACAATGTCCAAATTAAAAAACCTTCGGTCTATGGACCTCAGAAATATTCTGATCCCACAAAAGCACCAGGATATTATCCAGGAAATGCTACCACAGACGACTATTTTTTTTAGTCCCCCGTGTAATTGCAGTTGGTAGTCGCAAGAAGCGCGAGACTAGAATCAAGCCGTAGAGTCCTGTTTACTTGTTTATTCGTTGATCTACGCATCGCTGAACCTATCAAAACCCTCTACCAAATGCTGTTTTAAGGGTATTAAACATACCAGTCTTAATAAGTTTGTGCGCCCCCGCTCCTTTTACTGAACTTTAATTGCAAATTTTAGGGTTAAATTATTACACTTAACTCATGGCGAAATTAACCTTTCCTTACATCGCAGCGCTGGTACTTTTACTTTTTTCGGGCTACACAAAAGCTCAATCAAAGAGCACACTTGAAGACCAGGGCTATGATGCACTTAACACGCAACAATACGTAAAGGCTTACGAAATTTTCGATAAGCTTCACTCACGCTATCCCAAAGAAATCGATTACCAGTTTAAGCTCGGGATTTGCTGTTTGAATTATGCTGAGAAAAAAGACAGGGCTATTGAGATTTTTAAGGATATGAAAACCAAGTACAAAACACTTGAAGTGGAAGTGTACCTCGGTAAAGCCTATCACCGCAATTATAAATTCGATGATGGCATCAATACGTTAAGGCCACTTGTAGATTTACTTACTAAAAGCGCAAGAAAAGAAGATAAGGCTTTATTGGATGAAGTAAATCTTACCATTATGAATTGTGAGAATGGAAAATACCTGATGCAAAACAAAATTTTCGCGGATATTAAAAACGTGGGCGCCCCTGTAAACACAAATGAATTAGAAGGTGTGCCAATTATCACTGCCGATGAGTCAACGCTAATCTATACATACATCGGTAACAAAAGTATGGGTGGTAAATTAAATACAGCACTTCAATCTGATCCAATCAACGGAGTTTATCTTTCTGATATTTTCACTGCAACGCGCGATGCAAGCGACACAAAATGGAATAAACCAGAACCCATGAAGAATCTGAACACCATTGGTTACGATGCGGCAATCGCTATCTCCCCCAGTGGTCAGACGTTATTTACCTTCTTAAGTAACAATACAAATCCTGGTGACATTATGGTAAGCAAGCTGGTTGGAAATGAATTCTCTCCACCGGTTGCGTTAAATGGAAATATAAATACCGTAGATTATTGGGAAGGTTCTTGTTCTATTTCAGCTGACGGTAGGTTTTTGTATTTTGCCTCTGAGCGTCCTGAAGGTCTTGGTGGGAGAGATATCTGGATGAGCGAAAACATTGATGGTGATTGGGGTCCGGCAGTGAATATGGGTCCGAATGTAAACACGCCTTATGATGATGATGCACCTTTTATTCACCCAGATGGTATTACTTTATTCTTCAGTTCAAAAGGACATCAAAGTATTGGAGGATATGACATTATGTTCTCTTTAAAGGAAGGAAACGAGTGGACAAAGCCTAAAAGCATGGGAATCCCTCTGAATACGACGGAAGACGACAGTTATTACGTAATCAATTCAAAAGGAGACAAAGGGTATTTTAGCAGTAACAGAACCGGTTCAGGTGGCTTAGGAGATCAGGATATTTATATGGTAACTCCGGGTATTCTTGGTGAAAAACCAATCGTAGCCCTTATCAAAGGAACAGTGTATGGTGATGATCGCGCGATGGAAGCAAAAATTGAAGTGATTAAAACTGCACAAAAAGAAAACATTGGGCCCTTTACCGCAAATAATAAAACCGGAAAATACCTGATGGCTTTGAGTCCGGGTTTTGTTTACCGCATTAAAGTAAGTGCAGAAGGATTTGACTTTATTGAAGAGGATCTTGACGTAGAAAATATTGGTGGTTATATGGAACTTGTAAAAGATTTTTATATGTACTCTTCTGCTTATGCCGCCAGTTCTAATCCCCCCAAAAAATCGGGTGTTAAGACTACTGTAAAAGTAGAAGCCCCTAAAAAACAGACGAAACAAGAACCAGTTGCTGTAGAAACTCAGAAAGAACCGCAAAGTACAGAGACTCCTGTGACGAACGAACCAAAAACAGAGATTGCAAAAGAAGTATCACCTGCTAGTCCTGAAACTCCGGCTACTCAGCCAAAAACCGAAGCGCCTGAGCCAGTAGCTTCAAAAACAGAAAAGAAAACAAAATCTGTTAAAGAAAAACCTACAGGAACAACAAAAGGAGAAACCCTTGCATCTACATCCTCTTCATCAGGTCCTTGCAACAGCAACCTTCCTAACATGAATGATCTAAAAAGTAAATCATTAAACGACGGTGCTAATTACAGACAGCTTCTCGCTCTTGCAGGAAACTATTGTTCAAATAACGTTGTTTTTAAAGTACAGGTAGGTGCATACAAGAATGCGGAGAACTTCACTGGCACTGCGGTGAAAGCACTTGGAAAAGTGGAATCTGAAACTTATCCTGATGGTCTTACACGTTTCACACAGAAAGAATTTACGACCTTAAAACAAGCAGAGTCTCACCGTCAGAAGGCAATTGCTAGAGGACAAAAAGATGCCTGGATCGTTGCTTTTGTAGATGGCAAACGTTATACATTGGAAGATCTGATCATGGTTAATTTCCAGACAGGACCAGTTAATTAAAAAAGCTTTGTTCCGTTGAAAAGGGGGCCTTCGCAGAAATGTGAGGGTTTTTTTTTGTTTGAATTCTGGCGTACTGAATGTCATTCCGGGGAACGGGACGCTGCGCTAGCGCAAGCCACTCAGGGTTCATGCAGTGCTTCGGAATGACCTCTTTGTTATATGTTAGTTCTTCCATTTTGAAAGAACATTACCCAAACTGCTTCACATCGTGCAACGAAATTTCTTTCCCACCAAGAATAATCAAACGTTCGATCACGTTTCTGAACTCGCGGATATTACCCGGCCACTTCATTTCCTGAAGGGCTGTGAGGGCCTCTGGGGTAATTACTTTTTTTACAGTTCCCATTTCTTCACAGATAAGATCAAGGAAATAATTTGCAAGCACCGGGATATCTTCTTTACGATCGTCAAGCGAAGGTACATGAATGGGGATCACCGCAAGGCGATGAAAAAGATCGCGCCTGAAATTTTCTTTTTCTATTTCTTTTTCAAGGTCCTTATTGGTTGCTGCGACAATGCGTACATTCACTTTTATTTCTTTATCCCCTCCTACCCGCGTTATTTTATTTTCCTGCAAAGCCCTTAGAACCTTTGCTTGCGCACTCAGACTCATATCTCCTATTTCATCGAGGAATAAAGTGCCTCCTTCTGCCAATTCAAATTTTCCTTTTCGCTGAGCGACAGCACTTGTAAAAGACCCTTTCTCATGTCCGAATAATTCGCTTTCTATAAGTTCAGAAGGAATAGCCGCGCAGTTAACTTCTATCAAAGGACCATTAGCTCTGTTGCTTTTCTCATGCAACCATCTTGCCACGAGTTCTTTTCCGCTGCCATTACTTCCAGTAATTAAAACTTTTGCTTCTGTAGGCGCCACTTTTTCAATAATATCTTTTATATCTTGGATGGCTTTTGAGTTGCCAATCATGTCGACACTTTTACTGATCCTTTTCTTCAGGACTTTTGTTTCTGTGACCAGGTCATTTTTTTCGCTGGCATTGCGTATGGAAACCAGCAGGCGATTCAGATCAATCGGTTTGGCAAGATAATCGTAAGCTCCCATTTTTACTGCATCTACGGCTGTTTCAATCGTCCCGTGTCCGCTCATCATAATAATGGCACTGCTAATCCTGTTCTCCACCAGCTTTTGCAAAAGCTCCGTTCCATCGAGCTTGGGCATTTTAATGTCGCTTAAGATAATATCGTAATTGTTCTTCAACGCTAGTGACAGAGCCGTCTGCCCATCTTCGGCTTCATCCACCTGATGCTTTTCGAATTCGAGAATTTCCCTTATTGAACGTCGGATCGCTTTTTCATCGTCTATTACCAGAATTTTTGCCATAGGTTTAGTGTGTATTACTTTCTAAATTGTGAATATAGTCTGCCAGTGCTCCCTCTTTTAAAGAATAGGTGGAGACCCTGATTTTATTAAGTTTCAGCGTATTTAAAACAAGATCTACCATCAGGCAAGAAATAACAATCATGTCAAAACGGATCGGGATCAGTCCTTTAATTTTTCTGCGTTCTTCAATGGTAGAAGCTCTTACTCTTTCCGAGATTTTAATATGATCAGAAAGCCTGGGTTCGTATTCTGTTTTTACGTTTGTGAGTTCCTCTCCTCCCAACTCACCGTGGATCATTTCCACCAATGATTCAAAGGCACCAGAGGAACCGACTAATTCAACCGGCGGTATTTTTTTACACGCTTCGATTAAAGGCTGTAGTTGTTCCTCTAAATATGAATTAATTTCATTTTCTTCCGATTCTGTAATGGGATTGGAGTGTTTGAATTTTTCGAGCAGGCGAGCTGCTCCAATATTAAAGCTCTGTTTCCAGAAAATCTCGTGCTTATTCGCCAGGATAAACTCATTGCTTCCTCCGCCAATATCCATGATCAGCGATACTTGGTGGTTGAGGGCAACAGCTTGCCTGATTCCAAAATAAATTAGTTCTGCTTCGCGGTTACCATCAATAACGGTTATCTCAATATCGAACTTATCGTAGACTTCCTTAATAAATTCAATCCCATTGCTGGCATCTCGAATCGCAGAAGTTGCAAACGCAAGCGCTTTATCTACTTTGTAGTCCCCGAATTTTTCTCTGAAAGTTCCAATGGCATCTATACCGCGGAAAAAGGGTGCCGGCATAATGTAACCTTTGTTGATAGCGCCATCGCCAAGTTTCACTGCAATCCTCGTAGAATAGATCCTTTCATACTTTTTTCCATTTATTAATTCAATGATTAATAAATTAAAAGTATTCGTCCCACAATCAATAACGGCAATTCTCATAAACGTTTTAAAAGTTACCAGCCTAAATATAAAAACTATTATGGAAGGCCGTGTTTAATTTTTAGGAGTATTTAGTTTATTTGTCGAAAATGGATGATTAAATAGGGGTTTTGAATGAGTGGAACGCTTTCAGGATTTATAGTAAATCACTATATTTATTAAATAAAACTTATCCGCTTAATGAAAAAAAGTTTAGTCCTGCTTCTTCTTATTGCTTGTTCTCACTCTGTCTTTTCACAAACTGTTCATGAAAATTATCTGGATGGAAAAGTGTATGTGAAATTCAAAAAAGCAACGCTTAAAACGATTGCAAAAGAAAATCCTAAAAATATTCCCCTAAGTAAGCTGACCGTTTTAGAGTCACTTGTTAGCAAATACGGCATCTCTAAAGCTTCCATTCCTTTTTACCAGGCGAGTGACGATGAACATCTTCCTTATATTTTGAAGCTGGAATTTAGCCAGATTTATTCCGCGAATGCATTCATAAAAGAATTAAGCTCTTTAGAAGGCGTTGACTATGCCGAAAAAGTCTCCTTGATGAAAACAGATGCAACTACCCCAAATGATTTCTCTATTTCCTCTGCTTCGGTGCATCTTACGCAGATCAATGCGCAAAACGCCTGGGATATTTTTAACGGAACCTCTACGGTTGTTGTAGCAGTGGTAGACAATGCCGTTATGTGGAACCATGTTGACCTTATCGGCAACACTTATACAAATACGGCAGAAGTAAACGGTATAACCGGTGTTGACGACGATGGCAACGGTTACATTGACGACATTCACGGTTGGAATGCGGCGGATAACACTAACGATCCTTCCCATCCAAATCTTGGTTTTATTCATGGCACGCACTGCGCTGGCATCGCAGGAGCGAGCACCAACAATTCAACTGGCATAGCTTCTATTGGCTGGAATATCCGCATACTTCCGATACAGGCCGAACCGGACGCAAGCAACAACAGCGCGAACGTGAGTTATGGCTACGAAGGAATTATTTACGCTGTTAAATCCAAAGCAAGGATTATTTCTTGTTCATGGGGCAACAACATCGGGGCTCTGCAAACCGAGCAATATGTGATCGATTATGCCTGGAACCGTGGTTGCATCGTGATTGCATCTGCCGGAAACTTTGGAAATTCCACTCAAAACTATCCCGGCGCTTATAATCATGTATACTGTGTTGCCGCGGTAAACGCGTCTGACGTCATCTGGAGTAGTTCAAACTATGGGACCTGGGTAGACATTGCGGCGCCCGGATTTAATATCTACAGCACGCTTCCATATACCGGAACGCCATCTTACGGCTCACTGAGTGGCACCTCTATGTCAACGCCTATGGTGGCTGGCTTAGCAGGACTTATGCTCTCAAAAAGTCCGAACATGACTCAGACAAATGTTTTAAATTGTATTTCTTCTACAGCTGCAAATATTTATACCCTCTCCGGTAACTCAGGCGTAACCAACGGTCACCTTGGCGCTGGAAGAATAGATGCTTTTGCAGCGATGACTTGTGCTGCTACTTTTTCAGCACTTCCGCCGGTTGCGAACTTTTATGCGGTGCTTCCTTTTGCCTGTCCAAACGTTGCCATTCCCTTTAAAGACAGTTCACTTTATGCTCCAACGGGCTGGAGCTGGATTTTCCAAGGCGGTACACCAGCTACTTCTACTTCTTCGAATCCTTCTGTGATGTGGAGTACACCTGGAGCCTACTCTGTTTCATTAATAGCTACCAATGCAAGTGGCAACAACACCAAAACAAAACTCTCTTACGTTACAGTGGCAGGACCATCGGCATTGCCCTTTTCAGAAGGCTTTCAGACGGCAACCTTTTTACCGACCAACTGGGTAGCAAACAATATTTTTAACGACGCCATTTATTGGGAAAGGGTCACCGGCATTGGAGGCTTTGGTACCAGCACTGCCTGCGCATCCTTCAACAATTTTGTATTTAACGCGCCTGGTGAGCTTGATGAAATGCGAACCCCGAAATTTGATTTTAGCAATGTGGCTACTGCCAATCTAAAATTTGATGTGGCCTATGCGCGCTACAACGCTGCCTTTTCTGACACACTGGAAGTAAGAGTTTCAACCAATTGTGGTACCACTTGGACGAGCATCTATTTAAAAGGAGGTACTGCACTTTCCACCAGTGCTGACCAAGGTGCGAAATTCGTTCCCACCAGCTCTCAATGGAGAACAGAGAACATAAATATTTCCGTTCCAACAGCGGGACAAGGCAATGTGATGTTTAGTTTTCTGAATCGCGGACATTATGGACAACCCATTTACCTGGACAATGTTAATCTATCATTTCCCATGCCAACACTCAACGCAAACAACAACGCTTCAATTTGTGTAACACCCACTTATACCTTTGTAAACAACAGCGCTGCCAGCGCAAGTTATACCTGGAATTTTCAGGGAGGGACGCCAGCTACTTCCACAGCTACAAATCCTTCAGTGACTTATGCAAGTCCCGGAACCTATACCTTCAGTATCAGCGGCATCAATGGCACGTCTTCGACCACTGTAACAAAAACTATCACCGTACTTTCTAACCCGGTTATTTCAACTGGCGCAAGTTCTTATTGCATCGGAAACACCTACACGCTAAATGGGAGCGGCGCTGCTTCATACACCTGGTCAGGTTCTGCGGGTTCTTTAGGCAATACCCCAAGCCTTGTGTTTACTCCTCTTGCCAGTACTTTTTTCACACTTACAGGAAGTAATGGCGCATGCACTGCCCAGGGAATTTATATCATTAACACAACACAAACTCCTACGTTTACTATTTCACATAAGACTGCATGTTTAGGTAATTCAATCACCTTGCAGGCTTTAGGTGCAGGTTCATATTCGTGGTCTACGGGTAATACAACAAATTCCATTCTGGTTTCACCTGGTGCTACAACAGTCTATACAGTAACAAGTATAGGCCCGGCCTGCAACACTGTGAAAACCGCTAGTGTGGTGATTATTCCCTATCCCCTCTCAACTCTGTCAACAACCAATGCAAGCTGTGCGAACTCCTGCAATGGCATTATTAATTCGACTCCGGTTACGGGATCCGGGCCTTATACCTACTCTTTCAGCGGAAATCTATGCACGTATCTTCCCTGCACTGGCCTTTGCGCAGGAACTTATTCTATGATCGTCACTAACGCCGGCCTATGCAGTGTGGTTAAAGTATTTACCGTAACGGCCCCTAATGCCCTACAATCTTCTATCAGCGGGACTGATGCGGCTTGCTCGGGATGTGCCACAGGTATTTTATCTGTCAATGCAAATGGTGGAACGGCTCCCTATACTTATACATGGAATCCATCGGGTGGAAATACTGCAACGGCTACCAACCTGCCTCCGGGATGCTACACAGTTACAATTGAGGATGCGAATGGGTGTCAAACAGAAAACACTACTTGCGTAAGTATTGTTAGCAATAACACGGGCCTAAATCACTTGGCTCTCAATGGTGCACTGCTGATTTATCCTAACCCTGCTCAAAATATAGTAACGGTAGAAATTAAAGGAAGAATATTTAATTGCAGCGTCTATAACAATCTTGGGCAGCTGATTCTTAACAAAACCGACAACCAGGACAGGGCAATGCTTGACCTTTCCGGATTTGCAAAAGGAGTTTACCTGATTGAAGTAGAAAGTGAAAATGAAAAAAATTGGAGAAAATTATTAGTTGAATAATTCGAGTTGAATTATTTCAAATCTTTAATAGAAGAAAAATCCTGGCCCTTCATGCACTTAAAATGTCCTTTTGGGCATTTTTTGTATCCAAGTTTGGAGCAGGGTCTGCAGCTTAATCCTTTTACTTCAAGAATTTTATTTTGCTCATTGGGCAGATAAGGTCCCATACCAAATTCGGGAATTGTATTACCCCAGACGGAAATTATTTTTTTATTGAAAGCAGAAGCAATGTGCATCAGGCCAGTGTCAGACGTTACAACCCATTCTGATTGTTGCACAAGCGACGCACTTTGATTGATAGAGAATTTGTCACAAGCATTTATCAACGTCGGAAATTCTTTAATGAGTTCCTCAGCAATGACTGCATCTTCTCTGCCTCCCAGTAAAACAATTGGCAGCCTTGTGACTCTGCAAATTTCTTTCAGTTTATCAAGTGGAATTTTCTTCGTGTAATATGAACCACCCACAACCAGCGCAACATACTTTGTTTCTTTGCCGTTGAAAAATAAATTCGGAACGTCTACCTGGTCCTTTTTCTCAAGGAAATAATCCAGGCCTTTGTGGTCATTTTTTACTCCCAGCGGCAGAACTGTATCGAGGTAACGATCTACAATGTGTCGTGGAGGAAGAACGTTGAGCATTTTTAAATTCACTGCCAGAAATTTTTGCACATTAAGCTTATCGAAAGCATAACTTTTTGCGCCGAGCTTTTGTTTTAAGCGCAGACTCCTCAGGTTTTTATGGAGATCAATGACAAGGTCATATTTTTCGGATTGCAACACTTCGTAGATCTCCGAAATATCTTTCTTAAAAGTGAGAAGCTTGTCCAGATAAGGATTGCCATGCAAAACAACGGAAAAAACTTCTTTGGCCACATAGTGAATTTCCGCTCCCGGCAGCTGCTGCTTCAGGCAGCGAATTACCGGAGTGGTCAACACAATGTCGCCAATGGAACTAAACCTTATTACCAGTACCTTCTTCACTGTAAATTTTTTCGCCTTTTCTATCGTTTAATTTTCTTAAATACGAATTTAGAAAAATTGCCCCTAAAATAATAAATACACCCATATAGAACGAAGGTTGCACCTCTTTATTTTCACTGAAGAATAAAATTGCCCAAATAATGCCGTAAACCGTTTCTAAATTTACCGTCAATACAATGGTATAAGGACTAATGTATTTGGAAAGATCGACCGAAGTAATAAATGGAAAAACAGTACAAACAAGACTTAAGACAAGCAGCCCAAGAACAGAAGCCTGGTCAAGCACAAAAAAACTTTTGTCGAACTTACCTGTCAGTAACACAATTACTGTGAGTCCCAAAAACGCTGCGCTTAATTCGTAAAAACTAATGATGCCTGATCTCAGTTCGCGCGCCATAATACTATTTAGCACCCCAAATAACGAGGAAGTAAAAGCAGCAAATGAGCCTAGAGCCACAGCCCACCAATACCCGGTGTCAATTGAAAAAATAACACCTATGGCAAGCATAATAACATTTCCAATGATAACTTCGTAAAGCCGGATTCTGCGTTTAAAAAAAATGGGTTCAATAATAGCACTGAATAAAGTACCGGTGCTAAAAGCAACCATAGTCACACTCACATTGGAAATTTTAATAGCTTCGTAAAAAGCCAGCCAATGCAGCATTATAATAAGTCCGATGCCGCTAAGTTGCCAGAAATGTTTTGAGGAAATTTTTAATACATGATTTGTCAGTTTGAGGTAAACGAACATTACCCCAATTGTGATCAGGATGCGAAACCAAACCAATTGCCAGACATTCGCTGTAATGTAACGACCTAATATAGGAGAGAAGCCCCATATAAAAACAATTACATGGAGTAACAAATAGTGTTTATTTATACCTTTAAACAATTTTTAAAACGCTCGTAAAGTTAACTGAATGAACAGGAATAGCAATTTAATTTATTTCAACAATAACCACAGCACACCGTTGGACGAAACCGTGAGGGAGAGTATGCTCAACTACCTTACCAATCCGCTAAAAGAAGATAAGGAGACAGAGGAAAAAGCCAAGCTTCATTTGTGTGGTCTTATAAATGCCGAACCGTCTGAGGTTGTTTTCACAAGCGGCACAACGCAATCCATTTATCTGGCCATCAAAAGCATTTATGAATTAAATAAACACAAAGGCAATCACATTATCACAAACATGAGCGAACATTTTGCAGTGTTGAATTGTCTGAAAGAACTGGAAACACAAGGAGCTGAAGTAACGTATCTCGGCGTCGATAAAGAAGGATTAATAGATTTAGAAGAACTTCGCCGGAGCATTAAGTCCACCACAATTATGGTGAGCATTATGGCTGCTAATAATGAGACAGGGGTTATCCAGCCGGTAGAAGACATCTCTGCCATTTGCCAGGAGAAACAAATTCCCTTTTTTAGTGATGCCTCACAATTCGCGGGCAAGCTGCGTTGCGATGTGAAAGATCTTGGTTTTGACTGTATTGCCTTTGGCGCGCACAAGATGTATGGTCCTGATGGCATTGGTCTACTTTACGTAGATAAAAAACACAGAGCCTTAATGGATCATCTTAAAAAAAATTACGCTGGCCATCTAACCCTCGCACAAAAAGTGGGATTTGGAAAAGCGGCTGAACTCAGTCAGACCGAATATTGGGATAACAGCGCACACATTTCACGACTAAAAAATTACCTCGAACATCAGCTACTCGATCTCGAAGGTCTGCGGATTAACGGAAGTACAAGGCATCGCCTCTACTCTACGAGTAATCTTACATTTGCAGACAAGCAAAAAATCCTTCCCTTGTTAGAGCGGTTTGATTTTGCCGAGAATGTCACAAAACCCTCCTACGTTTTAAAAGCTATGGGTTTAACGGACGAAGAAATAAAAAACTCTTTCCGTTTTTCTTTTGGAAAATACAATACACTTGAGGAAGTAAAAGTGTTGGTGGAGGCTATTATGCATTAATCATTGTTTCCTAAACAACAAGGAATACGTGAGGTGGAAACCTGCGGTGCGAATAGCGGTTAAAATTACAAAATCCATACCAACCCTTAACCATTTTTTCTTTTTCGAAAGTTCTTTCTCTCTAAACGACTCATTCATGTAATAAGCAATGGCCACTCCATTGATTGTGCGGCTTGTACTGCGCAGCATGTGGTATGCATCATTGGTATACACAAAAGCATTTGTACTTCCGAAAAACTTAGGGGCCCTTGTTGTGGATCGCCGTTCTTGTATTTATTCTTCCAACTCAATGCAGGATTCCAGAAATAATCGTTCGCTTTCGGGCAACGCGGCTTAAAACCCTCCTCGTAATGCCAAGTGATACCTTCCACAGTGCCATCGAGCATACCAGATAAAAGCATCGCAGAACCAGCTACCCAATACTGTTTTAACTTCAGCTGAGCAACTGCCGGTACAACAAACGCCTTTAAGAGCAGCGCCAGGGCCGCAATTCCAAGTATGTTTTCATTGTATTAGGATTTAATTTGTATCGCAAACTATCTCAGCGTCACCCTTAATGGGATAACTCTGGCAAACCAGTACTCTGCCTTTCTCAACCTCTCGGTCAACCAGCACCTCGTTATACGCCATCCTGATTTCTCCTTTTACACAAGTTGCCGCACAACTACTACAGCGTCGCGCTTCACAACTATAAGGTAGTTCGATGTTGTTTTCTTTTGCAGTAGCAAGAATGGATTTTGGATATTGTACTGTTAAAGTATGAATTTTTCCGTTAATATGAATCGCGACCTGATGTGCCTTTTTATCAGGCGGTTCAGGAATAATTAAGCGAGGCAGCGTACTAAAATTTTCCTTAATAATATTTTCTTTTGGCGCTTGTATACGAAGCGTTATTTCCATGGTCTGCATGTATTCAAAAGGACCACAGAGATAAAACAAAGTCTCAGCGACAGTATTCTCATGATAGTGTTCCAGCAATTGTTCCAACAGCCATTTGCTTAAACGCTTATAGTATATATCATTGCTCGCGCTAAATAAAAACCTAATCTGCAATCTTCCTTGATTCACTTCAGCGAGTTTTTCAAGGGCTTTGTAAAAAATAGTTTCTTCTTTATTTTTATTGCTGTAAATGAGGGTGATTTTATTTTGTGTATCCGTAAGCAGCGTTTTAATTAACGAGAAACACGGAACGATGCCACTTCCTACAGCCAGAAAACAAAAACTTTGAGAGGAAGATTTGTTTTCAGGCAACACAAATAAACCACTGAACCCTGAACAGTGAAGTACATCACCCACTTTTAAATGGCCGAGCATAAAACGCGAGAACTCACCATTTTCAACCTGCTTGACGGTAATGCTTATCTGCTCATTTAAAACAGAAGAGGATGACAAAGAATAAGACCTTCTTTTTTCTCCACGCTTCGTTTTAAAAACCAGCGTAATAAATTGGCCCGGTTTGTAAATTGGAGTCCACCCATCCAGCGGTTCCAGTACAAAAGTTTTAGCATCCCTTGTTTCTGAAATAATACCTGTAATTTCTAACCTTTTTATGATGGAGTTTTCTGACATGGATAAATTTCAGCTAGTGGTCCCGTTTTCCCTTTTTCATTTCTTCCGTGTCCGGCGGCGTAAACCGGGTATCTAGGTTCTTTGCCTGATCTTTGGTAATGGTTTTCAGAAAAACGTATTTATAAGTTTCATAATTCATTCCTGAATAATTGATCCTGCCGTATTTATATTGTCCCGTTTGGAAAAAATTGAATTCAATGAGAAGATAAAACACCAATAAGCAAATTCCATGTAAAGCATACTTCAAAAATTTTCTTTCTTCGTTAAGTTTCCAGATCCAGGCCACAAAAACAGCAAAAGGAAAACACATAAAAGCATAAGACTCCACCAGCACCCTGCAGCCGAAGGATCCCCCGTAAGACCAATCCCACCAGGAGCTAAGCACGTAGACATTCACCGAAAAATAAATAAGAAGAAAAACAAAAAATGGTTTTAATCTTTTCCAAGACATCAGAATGCCTATTAACGAAAAGATCATAATGGGTGTGTAAACCAACCAACCTTTACGAAAGCTGAATAAAAAATTCAGTATCTGAGGATCATTAAAAAAGAACCGCTCGTCTTTGTAACTATAGAGTATGTAATGGCCCTGATAGGTTTTCCAGATTAAAGCCTGGAAGGCAAGCGGCAGTGAAAAAAGAAAGAGTGCTCCAGCAAAAACATAGAGATTGCTAAAGGCATAACGAATCCGCATCCAGATCTTTTCAAAACTTCCCGTATCATACGATAACGGGAATAAAAAGACGATCACTCCTGTCGGTCTTATCAGAGTAATCATTCCGCCTGTGAAACAAAGTAGTAAAAGATAAGACGGCTTTTGTTCCCGAATCCATTTTAACGTAAAGAAGATAAAAGCAGCATTAAGAAAAAACAAATACCCGTGTGGAAATTCTCCCTCAGCATAAGTATAATGCAAGAGATTGGTCGCAAAAAAAACACAGGCAAGTGTTATCGCCGTAACCGTTTCTGAAAAAAACATCAAAAGGTTTTTCCTACAAAAAAACAATCCGAGTAGCGAATAAATAATACTTCCCCAGCGGATTGACCATTGATAAGGGGGCGAATACCCATCGTCTACATCGTTTGTATATTCTGCGATCCAATGTCCTACAAAAAAAGCCGGTGTGTACATAATGGCCATACCAATGGTGCGTTTAGTAGTGTGGAAATTCTGCTCAGGCACTTGTTTAAAATCGAGAAAGTACTCGGGAAGAAAAGAGTAATACTCAAAAGCGTCTCCATAAAACGGGCCGTTTTCTTTGTCAACCGAACATTCCAGGCGATGGTGGCGGTCGATGGAAAAAATAATTATAAAAACAAAAAGATACAAGGAAGGCCTTTGAATTATATCCCTTAAAATGAAGTTAAGTGTTTTTCGCATTTTTGCGGAAGCTTTCGTGTGACAAATATAGGGTTAAATCTTCCCGTAATTTAGCCAAAGAAATCGCGAAAAATTTTCTAACGCTATTACCTGTTTGATGTGTGGATTGGGCGATATCCAGAAGTTTGATTTTCCGTAAAACTTGTCAATAAATCAGACAAATCCTTTAATCTGTAGCACCAATGTAAGACGCCCGTCCTGAAACCAGAAAAACGCACATCAACGCCGCTAAACTTTACCGAGACGATGGTAAACAAAAATCAACCCGAAGGGGAGACTGGTGGAACTATTTCAATTTCTGTATTTATACCAGCCCATGCTTTTTCTCATAATTAATCAGGGTGATCCTTATAAGTTCAGTCGCTTTCCTTCGCCAAATCCAAATAACAGGTATCTTTAAAAGCGTTTGGTTCGTAACTGAAATCAACACGAACTCCTGGGTAAATTAAATTACATGGAATGAAAAAACATAAAATCATCTCAAGTTTGATTGTTTCAGCTTCACTGGTGTTTGTCACATTACTAATGCTGACGTCTCCATCGGCTGATCTGGACGATTTTAAAGATTACCGTTTCAGAAAACCTGTGCCTCGTAATATACCTGCAGGTAAAATAAAAGTCACCTATCTCGGTGTTGCCACTTTACTGATTGACGACGGAGAGACACAATTACTTACAGATGGCTTTGTAACACGTCCTTCTTTTACAGAAGTTGCATTTTCGGAAATAGGATGCGATACCCTTCTTGTAAAAAAAATGATCGATAGATTAAAAATGCATCGTTTAAAAGCCGTGTTTGCTGCGCATTCTCACTACGACCATGCCATGGATGCTCCTTACTTCGCCTTCTACACAAAAGCAATTCTTTACGGATCGTCCTCGACTTTAAATATTGGAAAAGGAGCAAAACTTACCGATGCCTTTCTGCGCGAGTACAAGCCGGGTAAAGCGTTTACCATTGGGAAATTTACAATCACAGTCCTGCATTCTAAACATACTCGGCCAGTTGGATGGCCTGCAAAAGATAACACAGGCGAAGAAATTTCCAAACCTTTTAGTCAACCTGCCAAATTAGAGAAATACACAGAAGGTGGCGCGTATGATTTTCTTATCCGTCACGGAGAACATTCACTTTTAATAAAAGCGAGTACAAATTTTTTACCACAGGCGTTCGATAGTATCAAAGCAGATGTCTTGTTTTTAGGAGTGGCTTTATTAAGTAAACAGGACCGTATTTTTCAGAATGAATTTTACCAGCAAACAGCAGGAAAGCTAAAGCCGAAACTTATAATTCCCATTCACTGGGATAATTTTTTTAAGCCTCTGAATTCACAGCTTGTTCCCTACGGAAATTTTGTAGACGATGTTAGAAGCAATTTCGATTTTTTAATCCGCAAAACAACGAGCGATTCCATTCAATTCGGGATCATGCAGGGCTTCGAAAGTTTGATCCTTTTTTAAGGTAAAAGATTGTGCCCTAAGTTAAAAAACGCTCCATAAACTGCGCTTGGATAGCAGTATCCTCTAATCCTCTTCTCCTAAGCTCGGTTATTACTGCATTGTTGCCAACTATATTTAAAGGACTTCAACCCACTAGTGAAGAAGAACAGACTCTTAAATCTCCATTGAAAATGACCAAGCAATTCATTTGGGAAGAGCCTGAACATTAAGCAAGGGATTAAAGAACACCAGAGTATTTACCAGAACTGTGCCACTATAAGTTTCGCACGCTTGAAGTTTACGACGTATTTGTTCTTTCGTTGTATTTTATAGTACTTTGACATCATGTCCAAACTCAAAGCTTCTTATTACTTAAATCCTGATGTTATTTTTCTGGCCAAAGATCTTATTGGTAAAACACTTTGCACACGTATAAATAATAAATTAACCTGCGGTATTATTACCGAAACGGAAGCTTACGCTGGCGTTGTTGATAAAGCTTCGCACGCATACGGCTCCAGGCGAACTAACAGAACCGAAACCATGTTCAGCAAAGGCGGCCGTAGTTATGTGTATTTGTGTTATGGCATTCACCGGCTTTTTAATATCGTTACAAATTCCAAAGACATTCCGCACGCTATATTAATACGCGGCATTTATCCTACAAAAGGTATTGAAGAAATTGTAAAACGCCGCGGCCTAAAATTCTCTGATACTTTATGTGTAGGTCCGGGTAAAGTGACGCAGGCTTTGGGAATAGATTTGATCCATAATAATTTGTTTCTAACAGGAAAAGAAATCTGGCTACAGGATGAGGGTATAAAAATAAAAGAAAGTGACATACAAGTTGGTCCACGCATAGGAGTTGATTACGCGGGTGAAGACGCAAAATTGCCTTACCGGTTCTGGATGACGAATTATAACTTCTAATTTGGAACTTCCTAGTGGATTCCAAAAACGTAATTTGAAAGATGGAAAGCTTTTAAGTAGTACGGTAGAATAAACTCTTTATTCTCTTCTTTTAATTTCGCGTAAAAGTTATGCATATTCATTACGTGAGGAATGCTAAGACAGGATAACAAGATAAAAAACAGACCCGCATAATTTAGTCCTGCAAAAAAAGGAAGGCATAAAATAATGAGTACTTCTCCTATGCTAAAGGGAAGCTATTTTAAACATAATCTCGATGACCTCTCATTTAAAGCCACTAAAGATGTCGCCAACCATGTATACTATGCTGGCCAACAAAATAGATGCCAAATAACACAAGCAAAGGCAGCATGCTGGAAAGCAGCAGATAGGTTAATGTAAGGATGATGAATTTTGATTTATTTAAAGCCGCTAAAAAAATTCCAGAAGCACTTATTAGAATTTGAAATAAAGTTAATTGTGTTTGCGATATTTTCTGCAAAAAGTCTCCAACGCGCAAATTTGGAATCTGCCGGAGAATCAGTTCTAATTCTTCGAAATGAAAGAACAAAATAAATGCTAAGATAACGAAGCCCCAAAGAAAAGATTGCCAACCTTGCTTTAATTGCCATTCCTTAAAATCGGCTTGTCCGAAATGCCATGCCGAATAGGCAATAAAAATCAATAAGGCATCATCAGGAAAAAACAACCAAATTAAAATCCATCATTACCATTGTTGCCGTGTCAAATGCGTTTGTAGTAGTTTTAATCTTCCAAGCATAAAAAGATTGGATATATGACTTTGATTTTTTTGAGTTGCTTTAAATGCTGGTGGGCGAGTGTCAAAAACTTTATTGACATTTATGGTTTCATTTTCTAATGTAATAACAAAAAAAATTAATTTTTTCACCGGTTTTTCTGTTAAGGTAGAATTAAAAAATGTGACAGTATTCTCACGCAGAATACTTTTCGTTTCATTATATAAATCAATATCCTTTACATGAAAATAATTCAGCGGACTGCTTTGCTGTTTGGTAATAGCACCAATCTCTATATTATTCCAAGTGTAACTTATGAGGCCTTTAATCTTTAAGTTTGAGACATCCGCTTCTGTGGCGCAAAACAAAAAGTTCGGTCATTAGTAGATTTGTTATCGGGTTCTATAACCACTATCGTTTTTCCAATAAACAAACCGTTATCAAGCAACCTTAAAATCAACAAGCAATTAGCCGCACCTAACCCTACAAAAAGGAAATCGAATTTTGAAGGTGTTTGATCAAATGCCGGTAAGTTCATTTAGTCTAGGCTGCACAAATGCAATAAAAAAGGGATGGTATCTTTAAGTATATACCATCCCCTCATTCGTAACATAAAATTAGTCTTCGGAATTTCTGCTCAAAGAATAAATTACTAAGCCAAACCCGATTTTATTGATTGCATCCGCGATATTATAAACAATATCCATCGCATGACTTGCTGCCGCAGGATCGCTAACAAGCTGAATACCGAATAATCCTCCTGGAGTACCTAAAATGTAGCCCAATGGATAAATAGCCCATCCAACAAGTACAAACCATGCAAGCACGCGCGTTGCTTTTGCAACTTGTGTTCCAGCTGTTTGCGCCAATTTAGCAACCTCACCAAACCAAACCAGGTAAGCTATGTAGAAGTAGGCTGCACCAGAAACTACGCCCCAAAGTACACTATTGCCTCTGTCTATTGTTTCTCCGAAGTAACCTGTTACCAGCATTACTAAGGATGCGAAAATCAACTTCCAAAGTAAGCTGATCTTTGCCCCAGCTTTTTTAGTTATTAGGTAAAATTCCACACACATTAGCGGCACGGTCAAAATCCAGTCCACATAACGGAAAAATGTTGGTGAGTCGCCCGTTTCGAGGTTGTAACTCCTCATGTAATAATAGTGAACTGCCGCAATGAAAGTAATAAGGCCAGAAACAAGAACCGATGTTCGCCATTTTTGAGACGTATTATTAAGTTCAAAAAAGAAGAATACTGACGCGGCCATCATAGCCATTGTGCCAATAAAAAACGTAAAGGCAACGTAGTTGTCACTTGCAATTTTTAAATGTTCCATAGTTGTGTAAGTTTTGGTTTAAATTATTGTTTAACTTGTCTATCAAAAGGTTAAACAGTTAAAGACAATAAAGGTTTAAATTTGATGAAAAAAAATAAAAGTTTACCGAGAATACGGTTTGGAATAGCGTTAAAACTTGACAGACACTCGACCGCCAATTTAAGTTTTCTGGAAGCAAACGAAGTATTAAACTCCGGGTTTAGTGTTTTTCGTTATGATAAGAAAATGAAGTACCCCGCAGCAGAGCTGACGGGGCATCGCGTTACCCGAACGCCAAACTTAATTGCGTCTTATGCAGTTGTTTATAATTCGCTTTTGCCTCACCCTGATTCTGAATGTATTTCAGGATGACCTCATTCGCGTATTGACCAACCGTATTTACGTAATATCCAGAAGTCCAAAAATTTCCACCCCATAACTTCTGCTTTACTTCTGGGTGAAGTTTAAAAAGCTCTTTTGCTGTAATACTTTTTACTGTTTGTGCTATGCTTTTAAGCGACATCATTGGAACACTTTGTATCAAAAAATGAACGTGGTTATCATCTGCACCAATTTCTACAAAATGTATCTCGTATTGACTGGATATATTCTTGCAGACCTCTATCAAACTAAATTCAACCGAATCTGACAAAACACTTCTTCTAAACTTTATCGGAAAAAACCAAATAATAAAAAAGCAAACTTTTATTATGACTTTTATGAATATGTTCACTCATAAAGCAAAGTTAGTCCTTTACTTAGTGTTTGGCCGAAAACTCCATTTTCGTCGTTGTGTCAAAAAAAATAATCGCTCATTTACCCCAGTAAACCTCACAATCATTTTTTTTAACATGCCTCGAAACTGAATTTTTCCATCCAAACACCTAGTTTTCGGACAGACACTAATTACCAGTCTTTAATCGTAGTGAGCTAACTAAGGACGTAGCTTTCCACTTATATATTAGCTATCTTCGAATATGGCCAAAAAGCAAAACATTCTTGATTGGTCAAAATGATATGAAAATTAAGAATGACGTAAGAGATGTAAAAGACTTTCCTATTGTTTGCGTTGGCGGTTCAGCCGGTGGCCTTGATGCTTACACGCGACTTTTAAAAAATTTGCCAGTCGATATGGGAATCGCTGTTGTCATCGTTAATCATTTACGAACTGTTGCTACTGAACTTCACAATATCCTTCCGCGCTATACAACGATGCCAGTTGAATTAATCTCGGAAAAATTAGATATTAAACCAAATCACCTATTTATAATTCCCGAACAACGAGACTTGCACGTTCTAAATGATGAGTTCCGCTTAAAGCCGATATCTAAGCCCAGAGGTTGGCCAGACGTTATTACCGTTTTTCTCCACTCATTAGTACAGAACTGGGAAGGTAAAATTATCGCGGTAATTGTTTCGGGTTATGACGGTGATGGCTCAGAAGCGCTTTGCAGTATAAAGGACGTTGGGGGTACCACAATTGCGCAGAAACCTGACACGGCTAAACAGCCAGATATGCCCAACAGCGCAATAGAAAGCGGATGTATTGATTTTATTTTGTCACCCGAGGAAATTGCCAAAAAAATTGCAGAGATTGTACGCTAGTAAATCAAAGATTAACAAAATGTTAAGCGGCCATTGGAAGTTGTTCAGGAAAAGCATCAACCTACAGCCCTGATTATACCTCGCATACTGAATCTCTATCATTATTTCAGGCAACTCAATTATAACGTCCCAGGAGTTCTAAAATTGATGCGTGCGTTTAAACTTTCCGGAATTGGTTATTTGCAAAATGTGGATAAATGACTTCCTCTTCTTCTGCGTTTTTAATTTTTACAAATCTTTATCGCTCAAGAAATCGAACAGCAATCGCTTGATCTACTGTGAATTTAATTTTACAACTCAATAAACAAAAGTTTACGAACGAAAAAACCCTTGATAATGTAACGTATCGAGGGTTTTTCTTCCTTTGGTAGCGGGAGTCCCGATAATTATCGGATTCGAACTAACGCCCTTCCTATTTAGGGAAGGGTATGAGCCCAACGAGTTAGGTATTCTTTAATAATTTCATTCTTTTTGACAGAGCCGCGACCTGATTTGTAATATGTTTCTTTTTTGAAAGCCTCTTCCTTTGTAGAATAA
>Ga0105046_10004227_pt1 | contig 22879 bp, 13 predicted proteins | sample MAT03_FD_78385 | JGI IMG/M metagenome (GOLD analysis project Ga0105046, IMG submission 78385) | Freshwater microbial communities from Lake Fryxell liftoff mats and glacier meltwater in Antarctica - MAT-03 (megahit assembly) | ecosystem: Environmental > Aquatic > Freshwater > Ice > Liftoff...
AGAATACGCATGAGGTCCGCGAAATCTTTTGGACGGCTTTCGTAGCCTGATGCTGCAAGTAGTTGTTCGATTGAACTGCTGTGACCCTTAATGTCCGTTCCGCCATCGGGAAGCAAGGATCGCAACACTGCTCGGGCAGCGGCTTGATGATAACGATGCTCGGGCGGCGCTCCTTGGGCGGAAAACGTCTCCTCCAAGAACGTGGCTCCGACGCCTGATGTACCTCCCACTTCCCTCAAAGCTTCCAATGTCCAGGGCCGACTCTTCATCATTTCCGCAAACAGTGCCAAACGCACCGAGATGACTTTGTTCTCTTGCGCCAGTCCACGTACGGATTCGGTAACAAACTGCTTGAGATCGGCTTTGTCTTCGCTGTCGTTTAGTTGCAATTTACCAAACGCACGGCCGAAGGCCTTCAAGACTCGCTCTGCATGCTCAAGATCAAAAAGATCAACCGCTGCTGAATTGTGTCGCTCTACAAGCGGAATATCGAGATCGCGAAAAAAGCGAGTGGCCGCCATCCAAAAATCATCGCGAACCATGACGATCGCTTGCAGTCGCGAACCATCGCACTGCAGCATTGCATCCAGCAGTTTTGTGCCCGTTGATTCTGTGTGGGAGTAAAGCCACTGCTCAAACTGGTCGATGACGATGAGCAGTTTTTTATTGGCTGGTAGAATGCGCCCACGTCGGATTGCGGTTAAAAGCCCGACCAAATCCAAAGTTTCGTCGATGCGGATTCGCTCGGCACCGAGTCGCTTGCGGATCATTCCTAGAAGCGTTGATTCGGTTTGATCGGGGGTCGCTTCGAGGTAGAAAGTCACAATGTCATCCGACAGTCGAGGTAACAAGCCGGCTTTCATCATGGACGATTTACCACAACCCGATGGGCCGTATACGAGGCCGACGTTGAATGTCTTGTCCGAGTCCCGTTCCTCGATGCGAGTTTTCCAAAAGCCGATCGTATCGGGCAATCCATTGCGATCGCGAGGGCCTGGCCGCAACTCAAGAAAAAAATCGGAATCATGTTGATCGAAAGAACGCAACCCTTTGGGAATAATTCGCAGCGTCTTTGATCCCGACGTTGGAGTCGCAGTAATCGGCGTTTCGCGATTGTTATTTGCGGATACGGTGTCGACTATGGAGCCTGCACTTAGCCGCACTGGCGGAGTATTAGTGAGCGTCGAATCCAATGGTTGAATCGTCGAAAGAAAGACTTCAAGATCATCCATCAAGTCTCGGGCACTGGAGTAACGTTCCGATTTGCGTTTAGCCAACATCTTGAGACAGATGCGTTCGACTTCACGATCGACAGAATCGTTCCATTGCCGGATCGGTTTCGGATCGAGATCCGTGATTTGCTCAAAAAGTTCTAAATTCGAATCGCTTGAGAAAGGGCGTCGACCTGCGAGGAGCTCGTAAAACAATACGCCTAGGCTTAAAATATCACAGCGACCATCGACGCGATGCCCCTCCCCTTTGGCTTGCTCGGGGCTCATGTAGGCAGGAGTACCACCGGCTGGTAATCGTTTGCCAACCTCCTCGTCACGGAGAGCCAATCCGAAATCGACGAGGTAAACATTCTCAGCGGAATCGACCAGTACGTTCTGCGGCTTGACATCCCGATGGACGATCCCTTGCTTGTGCGCAGTTCGCAATGCGTCTGCGAGGTCCATGATCCACCGGACGGCTTGTTTGGTTGTCGGTGGTGAGAGCCTTCGTTGGGCCGCTAGGTCGCGGCCCTTGATGTATTTGGAAACGACGAAGATGGGAAACTCAGGTGTGCTGCCAACTTCATAAACCCGAACGATACTCGGGTGTTCGAGTCCGGCGACCGTGCGCGCCTCCTTTAGGTAAAGCTCGGCATCTTCGGGTTGCTCGACTAATGCGGCATGCGGTACTTTGATGGCGACTTTGCGCTGAAGCTATTGATCGGTGGCGAGATACACGACACCGAAGCCGCCGCGACCGAGAATGCTCTCAATGACAAACCGCCCAATTTTCCCGAGGAGTTGTTCTTTAGGGGTAAGCTCCGGTATGGGCTTGCCAAGCTGCTGTGTGACATCTTGAGCAGGATCGTTGGGCATATTTAAATTTCACGCTTCGGGTTCGAATTCTCGGTTAGGATTCGGACGAATTATAACATATCGGGTAACGAAACGCGTAGAGAAGAAGTGCTGTCAGGCCTGACGCCGGAAGCTCATAAATGGCATCTGCCCAACTACGTGCCACCCCACTCAGGAGGGCGTGTCCTGAGCCAGGCCCGTGGCGTCAGCAATCCACTTCAACCTCTTAAGGTTCAACCCGTGGTAAAGGGCTGTTCGCACTGCGAGACTTCACTGGTTTCATGAGGTTGTGTATGTCGAACATTTGGTCGGGATTGTGTCAAGCTGGTCATTTTGAACTCATCCGGTCACCGTTGGTCAAGTTGTGGGTCTTTTTGAGCCCGGTACTTTGCCAACATCTCGCATCGCCTTTCGCGGAGTGAACGTTGTGCTCTGCGGAAACGGCTGTCTATCCTACGGAAATGGGCAAACGGACATAACGGAATGCGATTTGCTTTCGAACAGTGTCACACAAAGTTCCCTGGTACTGGAGTCTGTTTTCCAGTACGGGATTAAGACGGGGGCTAGTAGTGAGATCCAAAAGTTCGGTGGAAAGGGACTAGCTTGAGTCAAATTTACGTTGGATGTGAACTGGAGTACGTTACTGCGTCGCCGACCTCGTTTCTATTTCAGGTCAATGTAGCTCAAACAAATCGGCAGTATACGATGAATGAGAACCTAAGTGTGTCGCCGGGGATAACGCTCGCGACACTGGATATCGGTTTGCATGGTAATAAGGCACAACGGTGTTTTGTCCAAACCGGGAGCTTTTCACTCCATTATGAAGCCACGGTTCAACTATCGCCCGAGGTGGATTTTGCAAACGAGTTGGTCGAGCGGCACTTTAACGAATTGCCTTCTTATGTATTGCCCTATTTAAATCCGAGTCGATACTGCGAATCGGACCTGCTGGGAAACTTCGCTTTCAAGCAGTTCGGTCAGACTCCGCAAGGTTTAGTTCGTGTCCGTTCCATTTGTGATTGGGTGTTCAATAACCTTAGCTATGTTTCCGGAGCAACCGACTCGCAGACAACAGCCCGGGATGTCTTTGTTCAAAGGCAGGGAGTTTGTCGCGATTACGCGCACTTATGCATTGCAATATGTCGGGCCATTGGCATCCCTGCCCGTTATGTTTGCGGTTACGCTGTGAATCTTCAGCCTGCCGATTTCCATGGTTTCTTCGAAGCTTATTTAGGAGAGGATTGGTATCTTTTTGACGCAACAAGAATGGCAATAGAGGGAGGATTGGTTCGAATCGCGACAGGACATGATGCTGCCGATGTACCCTTTGCAACGTACCTTGGATCAGCACTTTTGAAGGCAAAAAAAGTTTGGGCCAACCTTCCTCAAGGAACTCCCGCGATAGTACCGCAACCAGCTCAAGCGGCAACTTCGACTACGTAATCCAACCATGGAAATTCCCTTCCTTTTTGAAGTGCGGAATCTTTGAACACCGATTAGATATCGGTGTTATTTTCGTGACCAAATCCCTGGAAAGAGAATTGAAATGTCGAATGAAAATCGATTGGGCTCTTGGCAGTGCGACAACGCCATGGCTTCTCGTGTTTGGGCACTTATTGCTGTCAAGGTCCCCGTCTGCCAGCAACTCTTTTGGCCAGGGATTGATATTGAGTTTCATTCGACCAATGTGTTCGATAATCGAGATGAACTGATTGCGCAACGACCATTTTGCAAATGAAAACGTTAATTTCGCCGAATGGCACGTGACGTGCTTGTTTTAAGGATCCAAGTTGTCGAAGTCCCGATGAAATTGATTTCGATTTTTTACAGTTCGGTTTGCATACCTATTGGAGAAATACAATGCGTCGTCAGTTATTTGCAGCAACAATTGCTTGTTTCGGTTCTAGTGTGTTTGGTCAAGCTATCGACACCCCAGCAAACCAAACGCAGGGAGCGCTCAACAATGTTCAAAACACGCTTCAAAACGGAACACAAGGTGTCCAAGATACGTTTGACCGAAATGTCCAACAAAGTCCGGGAACGACGGTTTTGGAAAACGGTACCAACCGTCCGTCGCTGAATACACAAGGTCAAGTTAATGGAACGCCAGGACTTAATGGCAACCCAGGGGTTCAGAGTAATAACAATTTGCAAAACAATTCCAACCGACAGCCCGGTCAATTGGATTCCAACCTATCGACTCAGGTCCAGGGTCAACCCGGTGTCGGTACTCAACAACGTGGAAACAACGTTCCGCAAGATACTTCAAATCAGCAACGCAATACGTTCCAAGCAAATGGAAGTAATGGGTCGCAGTCATTTCAGGGACAGGGGCAGCCAATGCAACCTGGACAGGTGCAAACTGGCCAATCGCCATATGCCGGCCCCGTGTACATGCTTCGCTTTGATGCCAGCGGTAGGGAGTTTATTTGCGTAAATGGCCGGGCAATCTATTTCGATAACGTAAATTCGATCTCGGCGCAGGGAAACTCGAGGAATCAGAATCAAAGTCAGAATCAGTACCGGGCAGGTTATGGAAGCTACGATGGGAATAATGGCGACACTTTGAGGGGTAGATCTCCAACTAGTGATCAACCAAAGATCCAGCCATCGCTGGGATTTGGTCAGAATCCGCTTGGTGGCAACTCAAACTCGCGAACCGTTGATCCTACAAACTCACAAAAAGCGAAAAACGATTCCAACGTAACGCCACCAGCGCCTGGTCCTTCAGATTTTGATAAGCAGAACGATCCAAAAGTACGTCAAAATGACGCGCAATCGGAGCCGATCTCAGATGCTAAATCGGAAGGGATCAACGCAAAAGACTCGTTGATTGTCCCAGCCCAACCAAAATCGTAAGTTGGTTGAGTAAGTAAATTAGGCTGCAGAAATCGAGTCAAACATGATTGTCACAAAGTACAAAGTGAATTCGACAAGTCTATTTAAGGGTAGCGCGAGGCGTGCTCTAGCCCTTTCGCTTCCAGCTTTGTTGCATTGCCTTGCTTTCTGCTCGCTTGCCGTGGGACAACTGCCGATCATCGAAACTGGTGGACGGTCAGTCGGCGCAATTGAATCTGCAGATCCTATCAACGGTAAAAATTCCCAACGCTCGATTCTGATGGCTACCGAACTTCTCAGGACGGAGTTAAAGAAGGGAGATGTCGTCGTAGGACAAATTGCAGATCTCGTTTTTGACCTCGAGACCGAGCACCTGGTCGTACTTTTATTGGAAGTAAGCGAAATAGGTAAACAGCCGTATTGGAACCTCATTCCGTTTGTAAATGGAGACCGGCTGGTCGAGGTTGAGTGGGAAAAGACGACGCAAATTGCGATACGTCCCGCAAGTCTGAATCGAATGCAGGTCAATGAACTATACCGGACGTTCAAAGAAGTCATCTACTGGATTGAATTTGCAAAGCAATTGGATAAGACACCGAGTGAAAAATTTGACGACCATAAATTCCAATTAACTCTTCTCAAGAATATCATAGGTAAGCCAATCGTCGACAAGTATGGACAAGCAGTTGGCAGCATACAAGAAGTTGCGATAGCAGCATCCAAAGGGACGATCGCTTACATGATTCTTCGCGGTATCGATGATAGAAGAATTGCTGTGCCGCTGGGCGTTTTTGTTTCTGATGACAATAATGCGCGTTGGATGATCGATCTGGCTAAGGACCAAATATTGAAGTTTGAGGACTTTGATCAATCCGCGCCTCCGACAAAGGCAGATTCCGGTTGGTCTGAGTTTGTTGCTGTTAAATATGGTCGTGGCGGACTTCAGCCCAAGAAGAACAAAAACTGAAGACAAGAGTTCCTTCCATATTTACTAGAAAACACCGAAAGTATTGCAATTTTAGGACTCATATCGCATGTAGACGTTGATACACGGCGGCAAATCGTTTTAAGGATCTTTTCCCAGCGAGCATGGTTCATAAAATACTTTCATGCCCCGGTTAGACCGCCTTGGCCGAACCCCTGGTGGGGGTACACTCCCGAAAACTACATTGAGGCTGAATCTTAGAGTGTTACGAACGAAACTTGCAGAAAAATCCTCGGAGTTTATGGATGATTATGAAAAATGAAGAGGAGTTGCGTTTACACGCCGAGGTGACCGAAGAAGACCAAAGCGTTTCGCGGGTTGGAAAGGCGACCGAAGAGGAATTGCGGTGTCAGTCAGAAATTCTAAAAGTCAAACTCGCAAATACTGGCGATGCGGTCATAAGCACCGATGGAGACTCACGAAACCGATTGGAACAGCAGATCAAGGTACGCGATGATTCAGAACATTTTTCGGCCTCCATCATTGAGTCGTCCAACGACGCGATCGTAAGTAAATCACTCAATGGTGTGATCCAAACATGGAATCAGGGCGCTCAGCGACTTTTTGGTTATTCGGCAGACCAAGCAATTGGCTTCCATATTTCACTTATCATCCCCACGGAACGTTTGAGGGATGAGGATCTCATATTTAGTCGGATTAGCGCCGGCGAACGGGTTGACGACTATGAAACGGTTCGTCGCAGGAGTGACGGTGAACTAATTGACGTTTCGATAACTGTTTCACCGATTCGGAACGAATCTGACGAGGTTATCGGCGCATCCAAAATAGCTCGAGACATTTCGGACCGTCTGCGTTCGGAGCTGAAATTACAGCACAGCGAACAGCGATACCGCGCTTTGGCGGAGGCTTCAGCGACAGTCGTCTGGCGCACGGAAGTCAACGGAGACATCCTTTTTGCAAGTGAAGACTGGAATAGGATTACGGGTCAATCAAATTACGAGAAAAAGGGTTGGGGTTGGCTAGATGCCATCCACCCAAATGATCGGAAACGAACTATTGAGTTGTGGAAGCAATCGCTAGCGAGTCAAACCTTGTATGAGAATCAGTTTCGCGTCCTTACACATGACGGTATCTACCGATGGTTTAAAGTGCGTGGAGTTCCAGTCTTTAATTTGGATGGATCAGTTCGAGAGTGGGTCGGAGCGAATACGGATTGTCACGACCGCAAGATGGCCGAAGAAGACTTGGCTACCAGCGCACTGCGTTTTAAAACACTTGCCGACAACATTGCGCAGTTCGCCTGGATGGCAGATGCCAGTGGCTGGATCTATTGGTACAACCAGAGATGGTATGACTTCACTGGCGAGAATCTCGAGAAGATGGAGGGTTCAGGATGGATGAAAGTTCATCATCCTGATCACGTCGATTCTGTCGTTAAGACTTTCCAGCACTCTTTAGATACGGGTGAGCCGTGGGAAGATACTTTTCCGCTTCGAGGCAAGGACGGCAAGTATCGCTGGTTTTTGTCGCATGCTTTAGCTATTCGACGAGACGGCCAGATCGTTAATTGGTTTGGTATCAACACCGATATAACTGAGCAGCGCGAAATCGAACAATCGCTTCGCGAATCGGACCAGCGTACGAGATTGGCAACCGAAGCGACAGGGGTCGGAATCTGGGAATGGAATGTTCGAACTGGACAGGTGCGATGGGACTCCCAGATGTTCCGCATCTACGGTGTGCCAGAACACGCTGATGGCGTCGTTGAGTATTCTGTTTGGAGCGATATGGTTGTTCCCGAAGATTTACAGCTTCATGAAGAACTATTGCATAACGCGGTAAAGACTCTTCGAAGCAGCACTCGAGAATTTCGCATACAACGAAACAGCGACCAAGAAATCCGATATGTACAAAGTTTCGAGACCGTTCGGACAGATGCCCAAGGAATTGCAGAATGGGTGGTGGGGACAAATCTGGACATCACGGAACGCAAACGGGCTGACGATGCATTAAGAGGGCTTGCCGCAGATTTATCAGATATGGATCGTCGCAAGGATGAGTTCTTGGCGACGCTAGCGCACGAACTTCGCAATCCTTTGGCGCCGATTCGTAGTGGACTTCAATTGTTGAAGTTGACGGATCTTAGTGAAAAAGAAGCGGAACAGACCAGAGTGATGATGGAGCGACAGCTCGAACAGTTGGTTCGACTCGTCGACGATCTGATGGATGTAAGCCGCATAGCCACCGGCAGGATAGAGCTTCAGAAAAAGCCCGTTATCCTTTCCGAAGTACTGAGTAGCGCGATCGAGACGAGTCGGCCGTTGATCGAAAAAATGAATCATCGACTTTCAATTGCATTGCCCGAAAGCCCGATCCAGTTGGATGCAGACTTCACTCGATTAGCGCAGGTGTTCCTAAATCTACTTAATAATGCAGCGAAGTACAGTGAGCCGAATGGAAGCATCTCCATCGACGTTAAACTGGACAGCAAAATCGCCGAGATCTCGATACGAGACTCCGGTATCGGCATCTCCGCAGAGCAATTGCCGTCAATCTTCGAAATGTTTACACAAGTCGACTACTCGCTGGAGAAAACGCGAGGCGGACTTGGTATCGGGCTGTCTTTGGTGCGGCGATTGGTAGAGATGCATGGCGGTACTGTGGAAGCCAAGAGCCCTGGAGTGGGCAAGGGATGTGAGTTCTTAGTTCGAATTCCAACGCAATGTCAGCAAATTACCTCAGCGAAGGAACCTCAGTCCGTCGAAGAGCCAAGCATGGATACATCACTCCGAATTCTTATTGTGGATGACAATCGCGACAGCGTCACAACTCTTTCCATGCTACTGCGCAGACTTGGGCATCAAACCTTTACAGCATTTGACGGAGAAGAAGCGATCGCCGCAGCCCGCAAATTCAAGCCAGAAGTTGTTCTGCTAGATATCGGTCTTCCAAAACTAAACGGCTATGAAGTCTGCCGCTGGATTCGAGCTCAAAGCGAAAACGAGAAGGTCGTCATCATTGCTCAGACCGGATGGGGGCAAGAAGAAACAAGAAAAAAAACAAGCGACGCAGGATTCGACTATCACATGGTCAAACCATTGGATCCGAACACTCTGCGAAAGATCTTGGCTAAGTTAACGATGTAAGTCGATGAGTCCGTAATGAAGCCGGGCAACCTCGATCCGTGAACCCGATAGGCATGCACGAGGTTCGCGGTGCGGACGGAATCGGGGCCACGATGGATAGCGATCCGATCGAGCGTAAGCTGGGAATCACGATATCGTCGGCGGTTACCAGTGTTGATGGATCGCGTGGGTGCTGACCCGCAGCACGTTAATCGCGAAATGCGGGAGAATCTGAAAACCCAATGATGTTTCGAAGGATCGAAGTTTCTCTGCAAGCTGCAATTTTGCCGGTTGCCCGCGAACGACGAGTGCGGACGGGCAGGATACGGAATTTACTTCGTTTTCATTCGACAGAAAGCGGATTGGTTCAAACTGGCGGTAATCCAGGCATGGATTTCTTGATACATGCTGCTCATTTCTGATTCAGGCTTATCCGCATACGCCCTCCGGCTGGTATGAAATGAGGTAGAGTATTGTCTTGCGACGCCTTTTAGTAATTGTCCCGAAGTATTATGCGGTTTTGCAAAACGTAAGATGGACTTCCAGTCCGTCTTTTTTCAGACGGACTGGAAGTCCATCCTACGTCTAAGAGCTGCCACGTTATAAGATCACGTAATCCCATGTCCATGGAACCCTTCTCTCCGAGTCCTTTGCCATCGAGGCTCTCGATGCCTTGGTTGATCGTAGCGTTGCTCGTTCCGGTTGCCCTACTGAACTATCTTGATCGCCAAATGATTGCCGCGATGAGGACATCGGTCATGAGCGATGTGGCCGGGATCACCGAGGACTCGCAATGGGGTTTCATGCTTGGTCAATTCAAGTGGTGTTACGCCTTTTTTAGTCCTATTGGTGGAGTTTTGGCAGATCGGTTCAGTCGCCGTTGGACGATTGGAGCAAGCTTGTTTTGCTGGTCATTGATTACTTTTATGACCGGAATGGTAACGGACTATAACGGTCTTCTTTGGACACGGACCGCGATGGGTATCAGTGAGGCATTTTACATACCTGCCGCGTTGGCACTCATTTCAGACTATCACACCTCTGCGACACGTTCCAAGGCGGTCAGCTTCCATCAGATGGGAATCTATCTCGGTGTCATTCTGGGTGGTTTTGCAGGCTATGCCGCCGATGCACCGGCCATCGGTTGGCGAATGACCTTCCAAGTGATCGGAGTCATTGGCCTCCTGTATACGTTTCCGTTGCTTCTCTTGCTTCGCGATATTAAACGCGTTGCTTCAGCGACTGAGAGCAGGCCGCTTGCGTCTTACTCCGAGCTGTTTCTGTCCCCGTCGTTCTATTTGCTGATTGCTTACTTTACACTGCCCGCCTTTGCAGGTTGGGTGGTTCGGGACTGGATGCCATCTATTCTCAAGACCAGCTTCGATATCAGCCAAGGCTTTGCAGGGGTGTCCGCAACACTTTATTGGCAAGCGGCTGCAATCTTGGCGGCGCTGTGCGCAGGTTGGTTGGCTGATCGATGGTCGCGCAAATCGATTCGCGGACGGATCTATGTCAGCGCGATTGGAACGTCTCTCATCATTCCTTCGCTATTGATGGTCGGTGTTGCAACCAGTGAGAAATCGATGTTGCTCGCCATCTTTGCCTTGGTTCTCTTCGGGATTGGATGGGGCTTTTTTGATTGCAACAACATGCCGATCCTGTGCCAAATCGTTCGTCCTAGCAACCGGGCAACGGGGTACGGGATCATGAATATGGTGAGTATGTCGTGCGGTGGTTTGGCGAACTGGGGTTTTGGTGAAATGCTAACGCGAAAGATCCCCCTCACCATTATCTTCGCTGTTTTCGCCGCTTGCTGTCTGGTCTCGGTCATCCTTGTTCTGTTGATTCGTCCTCGTTATGCATTCGAAACGGATGCTCAAGAAGCACTATGAAAGTTTCGTTCTCAGGAATCATTCCTCCCCTGGTTACGCCCCTTCGAGCTCGCGATCAATTGGATCATGCGGGACTCGAACGCTTGGTGGAACATGTCCTCGCTGGGGGAGTTCATGGCCTCTTTATATTGGGGACCACAGGCGAAGCCCCAAGTCTCAGCTATCGACTGAGGCGCGAGCTGATCGATTGCGTTACCAAGCAAGTTGCTGGACGAGTGCCTATCTTGGTGGGTGTCACCGACACGTCGTTTGTTGAAACAGTTTCCCTGTCAAGGCACGCTGCTGAAGCTGGCGCAACGGCGTTGGTGCTAGCCACCCCGTATTACTTCCCGGCTGGGCAAACGGAACTGTTTGACTACGTTGAGAATCTTGTTCGCGAGTTGCCGTTACCATTGGTTCTCTACAACATGCCCAGTTTGACCAAAGTATGGTTTGAGATCGAGACGCTCGAGAGACTGGCATCGCATTCAAGCATCGTTGGGGTCAAGGATAGCAGTGGCGATCTCGCATATTTCCAAAGGGCTGTTGGGCTGAAAGCGATTCGGCCTGACTGGTCGATCATGATCGGCCCGGAAGCCCTACTGCCACAGGCCATGAGTCTCGGCGGCGATGGCGGTGTCTCCGGTGGAGCGAACGTTTTCCCAGAGCTGTTTGTGGATTGCTATCAAGCTTGCAAGGACAAGAACCCCACCGAAGTTGAGCGGTTCAAGAACGGCATCGATGATTTCCAGCGTGTGTACGACGTTGGCAAATACGCATCGCGGCACATCAAAGCGACGAAGTGTTGTTTGTCGTTGCGGGGTATCTGCGATGATTTTATGGCAGATCCGTTTCATCGTTTTAAAGAGCCCGAACGAGCTCGTGTTCAAGCCATACTTCAGTCACTCAACGGAGCGACAACTGGATCATGAAACGCAACAAATTATGCGAGTTGCCTACCTTGCATTGGACGCTTTGCGTTCTCTGTTTGGTTTGCTTGTTGATGATAGGAAGGACAGTGCTAGGTCAAGATCTGGAACCGCTGAAATACAATCATCCCGGTTTAGTCGTTGATCTTGGAGTTGGGTTATGGGCATGGCCGATTCCATGCGACGCCGATGGAGATGGTGATTTTGATTTGATTGTCTCGTGTCCGGACAAACCTTCGAATGGTGTTTGGTTATTTGAGAACATCGATGGCGACACAGTCAGGAATAAGTTTCCGGTTTTCAAGCCTGCTCGCAAACTGAGCAAGACAGCTCGCTATGTCATGCCGAGTTATGTCGACGGACGCATGCGTGTCCTTTCGCCGGCCACGGAGTACCTGAACTTTACTACGAGGGGGATCGAGGAGGGAAGCAAGCTGCCTGTCGAAGCCAATTTCCACAAGCCGCAAGGCAAGCAGACAAAGGGTCCGAAGGTACGTCACAATCAGTGGCGTTATGTCGACTATGACGGTGATGGACAAACCGACTTGAGCGTCGCTGTTGAGGATTGGAGTTACTATGGATGGGACGACGCTTGGGACGCTCAGGGCAATTGGCAGAATGGTCCACTGCATGGTTGGATCTATTTCTTTCGAAACCAGGGTTCCAATGACAAGCCCGTTTACGCTGAACCCGTCTTCGTTGAGTCCGATGGCAAGAGGCTGGATGTTTTTGGCTGTCCCTCGCCTAACTTCGAGGACTTCGATGGCGATGGAGACCTCGATCTCTTATGCGGCGAGTTCCTGGACCAGTTCACTTACTTTGAAAACGAAGGGAGTCGCAAAGAGCCACGCTACACGGTTGGCCGACGCTTGAAAAACGAATCAGGCGATATGCTCGCGATGGACTTGGAGATGATCGTCCCGGTCGCTTTCGATTGGGATCGCGATGGTGACATGGATTTGATCGTCGGCGATGAAGATGGTCGCGTAGCGTTGGTTGAAAACATGGGAATTAAGGAAGGCACACCCGTGTTTCGATCTCCTCACTATTTTCAGCAGCAAGCGGATACGCTCAAATGCGGTGCGCTGGCAACGCCGTGCGGATTTGATTGGGATGGAGATGGTGACATCGACATTCTTTGCGGAAATACAGCTGGCTACATCGAGTACTTCGAGAACCTCAGTGGCACCTTGGTATCGAGTCCCAAATGGAACAAGCCGCAGCGACTCACCGCGGATGGCAAGGTCTTTCGGGTCATGGCTGGCAGCAATGGTAGCATTCAAGGAACTGCCGAGGCGAAGTGGGGTTACACGACATTGAGCGTTGTCGATTGGGATGCCGATGGATTGCCGGACATTGTTTACAATTCGATTCTTGGGCGCGTCGAGTGGTTGAAGAATGTTGGTACGCGAGCGGAACCAAAACTGGATTCTCCGAGGCCGATCGACGTCGAGTGGAATGGTGTTCAGCCTGAGCTTGGTTGGGGATGGCTCAAACCGACTGGCAAGTCATTGTTAACGCAGTGGCGAACGACTCCTATAGCGTATGATCACAACCAAGATGGATTGGTCGATTTGCTGATATTGGATCAAGGCGGGTATCTTGCATTTTTCGAAAGGGTCCGAGTGGGGGATCGCATGTTACTAAAGCAGCCGCGCCGTGCGTTTATCGATGAGGCGGGCAAGCCACTACTGCTAAACTCGGAAAGGGGCGGGCGCAGCGGTCGTCGCAAGTTATGCGTTACCGATTGGGACAGAGATGGAAAGATGGACTTCCTCCTCAACTCTTCGAACGCGGATTTGTTAAAGCAGGTGGGCAAACGGGGAGACGAATGGGTTTTTGAGAAGGCGGGCACACTGGCGCAGAAGAACATCGAGGGACATGACGTCAGTCCCACCGTTGTCGACTTCGACGGAGACGGCATCCCCGATTTCCTAGGGGGTGCCGAAGACGGTCGACTTTATTTCTTGAAGAATAATGCATCGAGAGAGTGAAAGAGAAAAATGCGTGCAACCATTCGAAGGTCACGACCCATATGTTGCATAGGTTTGGGAGCATTGGGACTACCAGTAGCCCCAAAGCACAACATTCCACAGGTCAAGCCTGTGGTATTCGAATCCCGCATGCCTTGTGCTGCGGATCGTTCAGGCTTTTCGGCTAAACCCGCAGGCCGCCCCCAGTTGGCTTGTCCGACTGGAACGCAAGGTTCGTTAGCTAATGAACTTGACTCACGAGGCTGCCGGGGTCTCTCACGGAACAAAATCTGCGCAAACAAAAGTTGCGTCAATACCAAATTTTTAACAGCCCAGGCTAGCGGCTAGCGCTAGTTGGGATAAATGCGGGCACACCTAAAATTCACACTCATCGCGGTCAAATTGGTATTCGGGAACAGCCATCCCTTCGCAATTCGCTGCAAACTTTGAAATCGATGTGCTCTCGATGGCAAGTCATTTCAAACGGCGTAACAAATAAGTCGGGAACGACCCGTAGCGTTTGGCGAGCGCGAGTTGTTTGACGTAGTGACAACGGAATGGAAGTTTCGAGCTCAATTCGCAGAACGCAGCGAAAGCTTCGCTTGCATAAACAAGGCCAGGCGGAGTCTTCGGCTCTAGTCTGGCCGTACGACTGACGTGAACCCCAACCCCCTTACGTAATCCGGTAATCGGATCGTGTCCAAGGATGATGGGCCCGCAGTGCATGGCAACTCTCAGTCGAATTGGACTCGAGAATCCAAGTTCACACCAAGGAGTCGACTCGACCATTTCGGCTAGGTCCAAACTACATTGGCCTGCCGCTGAAACACTATCGAACGCAAGATAAAGACCGTCACCAGCAGTTTCTCGCACGAGAATCGACGATCCAAAACCACCGAGTAGGTCTGCGACACGCGGCAAATAATGTTCGAGGAAAAGTCGGACTTCTCGATCGTTCATTTGGCTATAGCCGACGGCATCGGCAAACAGCATCGACATCAGTCGAACATCGCTTGGATCGTCTGCCGTGGTTTCAACCACTTCGATCTCACAAGCCAGAGAAACGCGCCCCATTCGAATCGCGGTCCCCTCGTCTTTTTCGATCGATGATAAATCGATCGACGTCACGTCGATTCCATGACAATACCAGCTGTGGATGGCGTCGAAGGTTCCGCCGGTCGGACCTGTTTGTCCATCCCACAGGGCAAGTCCCTGGACCGTCGTGCCGAGTTCACGCGCCTTGATCTTGCCCGACCCAGCGATAAGTTCGTTCGTATACTCATATGCGATTGGGCCTTGATCGGTTCCGTTTCGAACCGCGCGGATGACGGTTGTCGCATACTTCAGGACGTTGTTGAAACGTCCTGTCCACACAGTCTCGCCGGGCAATTCGACACTTGTTTTCACGAACTCATCTTCTCCGAACGGAAGAATGATGTGAGTCTCGCTGCCGCGTTCTTGCATCGCTTCAAGAAAGAGGATGTCGCCACCACGTGCTGCCGAAGAAAATCCGATATCGATTTGATTCTCGTCAAGCCAGCCATGGATAGCCTGCCCCACCGCCGGCTCGAGGCGACTTGGAAAGCGAGGCACCAGACGCGTCGGTTCATCGATCATGTGCCCGGTAAAAATCGCAATCTTAGGTAGAGGCAACCACCGCTGGGCATCGGCAATATCGCGCCCGAAATGTTCGATCAGTTTCTCAAGATGAAAGCGCGTCGAGCGAAGATTTCCCCACGCTTTTCCCGATGCTTCATAAGCTTGTCGATACCAATCTTCGGCTTGTCCCCAGTTCCGAAGATTCATCGCCGCTTCGCCGAGCGTTGCAAGAATCCAATAGCGATCGGCGGAAGCCTTCGACAAGGACTTCGTCAACTCACGCTCTGCGTCTTGATAGACTCGTTGTGCAATATCTTGCGCCTCGATCTCTTGGTCGAGCAGCGTTCGGAGTGTCGCGACATTGATCCCTACCCAGTATCCGCCGGTCTTCCGATAAGCTTCGTTGTAGTATTGGAGAGCCGACGCCAATCGCGTATCGCGTTCAGCAGTCGAAGTCGCCTGAAAGGCAGCGTCCTTTTCGGTTCTCGCCATAAGCCCGAGCACTTCTTGCAGAAGATGCGGATCGGTTTCGGCGAGTCGATCCAAAGGTGTTGCCTCTAGCAATTCATCGAGGACATGTATGGCATCAATGGTTGCACCGCTTCTCACCAACGCCAAGCCTTTGGCGTGTTGAAGGTACGGATCGTTTGGGAAAGCCAACAAGCCAGCGTTTGCAACTTCCAATCCCTTGAGCGGCATATCGGCAGCCAGCATCTGACGACCAAAATCGCGATAATCGTCGAGTATTAGCTGCGACTCTCCTTCCTCAGCGATGTGACGTTGCCATTTTTCAAGTAGGACAGACGCTTGAACCGTTTTATCGGGTGTTGACATGATCTTAGATTTTCAGTGTATGAGTCTGTTTGCCTGGTAGCGATTCTATCGTCGAATGATTATCCGAGAACTACCAAGATGCGTCATTTTCTCGTTCCGTTGGAACGCTTGATTCACGAGCAAAGCACGGAAGCCAAAAAACTTCTCGTCTCAGACCTTATCTCGAGCGATGAAAAAGATTCATCAGCTATGGCGCTCGCGATAGATAGCCCAGAATCTGATTCACCAAACGGGCAAGGCCCGCTTGGGTCTTCGTTGGTAGAGGCGTTCTGGCTTGCGAATCTTTTTGTCCAAAGAGACAAACTCGTTGGGGCGACGTGATAAAGGCAAGGTCTCACGAGTCTTCCTCAAAAGTCGTTTGTCATGGTAGTGTTGGTAATTCAGCAACGCTCAACTCTTCTAACTCGATATCATCAAACCAGGCAGTTCCGGTACAGGTGCTTCCAAAATACCCGAACCTCGGCCCGACGCTTACTACAGTTCGATCGTCGGAATTGAATTCCAGTGTGAGTTCTCTCCAATCACCGGTTCCGAGGACGGACAAGCTACAGACTTTATCGTCAATGCAAAGGTGGGCACCGGTCGTTCCACCTACCTGAGCAACAACCAGGTCGAGCGTTTTCACCCAACCGCGAAGTCGATATTGCGTGTTCGGTTTTATAATTACCGTCTGCAAACATCGAACATCATTTGGCGTTTCGCTCTCAATCAATAAAGACTTCTGCCCCGTTTTCGCCGCGTCGGAAGTCTGCGAAACTAGGTGCGAAATTTTCGCAAACGTTTTCATTGTCCAATTATCATCGATCGGTTCTTCGAATGAACCGTTTACAAGTTTCGTCTCAATAACCTGCTCGGCATTGGGTTTCGCCGTCGTCGTAGTATCGGTTAGCAATTTCTTCCAGCGCGGGTTATTGGGTTCTTGTTCGATCAACCAAGGCAGATGATACTTGGCACCGAACCAATCCTTCTTCGCGACGGATTGAACAGCCGTTGACGAACGATAGAGAAATCGCTTTCTTTCATGCGACTTTTTTAGCTCTGCTTCAAACTCCAAGTCGCGAGGAATCGACGAGCTATCACCTTCGGCGAAGCGATCGATAAAGGCACTGAAGTTCCGTGGCAGCAATACTTGAGCGTCCCACACGCGGGCCGTCTTGTCCAGAGTACCAGTCGCAATTCGGCTGCCGTCCGGGCTAAAGGCAACACTACTTACTGAGTTTTCGTGTTTCATCAGCTCCCCCAATGGAGCACCCGTCTGAGTGTCCCAAATGCGGGCAGTATTGTCCCCACAAGCAGTCGCGATTCGGCTGCCGTCCGGGCTAAAGGTGAAGCTATCTACATGTTTCATCAGCTCCCCCACTGGAGCACCTGTCTGAGCGTCCCACAGGCAGGCTGTATGGTCGAAAGCAGCAGTCGCGATTCGGCTGCAGTCCGGGCTAAAGGCGACGCTACTTACATCATCATCGTGTTTTATCGGCTTCCCCAAGGGAGTAACCATATGAGAGTCCCACAGACGGACTGTATTGCGCCGATAAGCAGTCAGGATTCGGCTACCGTCCCGGCTAAAGGCTAAGAAGTCGGTTTGACCTAATGCCGCCCATGAGCGATTTCCGCGAGTCATCCGATCGACAATCACCGATTCATAGGATTGCTTCAAGGGATCAGTATCAGCGCGAAGGGTTCGAGCTCGCAAAAGTTTATCTACACCACTTTGAAAGCGCCCGATTTTGTATTCCTCGATTCCGTAAGCGAACAGGACTTTCGACGCTTCTTTCGCTTGTTCCGTTTGCTCGTTAAGCCTCGTTGTGGCAAGTAACTCTTGCTTCTTGGCTTCGTCCTTGGCTGTATCCGCTTTGGCTTCGGCGGCTTCTGCCTTAGTCCGCAAGGTCCATGAATATAGACCACCTCCGATCGCCATGAGCGTTAAACAGGAGAGCGCTGCAAGGACGATCTGCCGACGACGAGCTTGGTGGAGAACGACGGCCTCATTGTGCGCAATCGAAGCAGTTATGTACTCGTTCGATGAGGGTGTGAGAAAAGTTGGTGCGGCTATTAATAGTTGGCGACCTTCTTCGAGCGGAAGGCCGGGGGCGAGTAATAGACTGGGCTCACGATTTTCTTGCTCCCAGCGCTGTTGACTTTGTTCGATGCGACTTCGCAAACGCAAATCGTTGCGGTTTGCCTGGATCCATTTAGCTAAGGCCTCCCAGCGGCGGAGGAGGGCTTCGTGGGCAAGACTGGCTATCGATTGCGTTCTGTCCTGATCGGTCGTGAGGAATCGGGCTGAGATGAGCGATTCCGTTAATATGCGGCGCTCGGGAGTGGATGTTAGTTCAGCCAGCGATGCTCGTCGGCGGACAGCGTTCTGCTCGCCGTCGATATCTACAGTCACTATCAACGGGAGGATTTCGCCGAGGGCGGCTCGGGATGATTCGGGGATCTGGGCGAAGACACTGGCCGCTCGCTGACCAATCGCTCCTTCCACACCGCCCATCTTTTCATAAGCTTCAAAAGTTAGCAGCCGATTCGATGGGTCGCGTTGGTCGTAGAGTTCGGACAAGGCATACTGAAGCAGTGGCAAAGCGGCTGGATCTTGCGTTGCTTCTTCGAGGATGGTTTGGTCGAGCGTGCGGCCTGTGCGCTCGTCTCGCTCGAACTGAAGTCCGGCCATCCGAGCGGGCTCGACAATCATACGTTGCAAGGCCGACGTACCGGGTGGAACCAAATCGATCTGGCCGATCTCGCCCTTCAAACGCAGGAAGGCTGGTGAGGCTTGAGCTTGGGCGTAAAAATCACTTCGCAACGTTGCAACGAAATCGACTCGCTGGCTTTGGGCCAACGCTTCAATGGCTTCGAGAAACTGTTCGCGATTCTTATCGGTGATTCGCCGATCCGTCCATAGTTCTTCCATTTGATCAAGAACCATCAATAGCCGGACTTCACCGCCAGCTTTCTCCTCCGCTCTGGCAAAGGCCGGCAAGAGACTTAGCGTGATCGTAACTTGGGCGTCTTTGGCGAGGCTGCTTGAAATGGCTTCGATCGTCGATCCGCCTGCTAACAGATCAGGCAACGATCCGGCAACGATCTTCGTCAGGCCAAGCAGTAAATCATCACCGTGCATGCCCGGCATGAAGATACCGGATCGCCAAGCTCGAATATTTTCATCGTAAGCATGTTGAACTAACGAAGCTGCGACTCCGGCCCGTGCCAGCGAGCTCTTCCCTGAACCGCTGGTACCGACGATGACGACAAAGCCGCTGCCTGAATCGTGCGTTTTGCGTAGTCGATCCATCACGTCGCAGGCCTCTTCGGAGCGACCAAAGAAGATCGGAGCATGCTGGATATCGAAGACTTCGAGCGAGCGATAGGGAGCTTCGTTCCATCGCGGAGCGCTGGCATCTGTGGCAAGTAGTTCATCCAGGGCGGCCCGAAGATGAGTTCGTAAGCGTTGTGCGAAACTCACCGGCTCACGATAGCTGTGATACGCTCGCAGGTTGTGCCCCTCGTTGTCATGAAATTGCTCTTTGATAAACGATTCCGCCAGCCGTTGTTGCGAGATCATCTCTTCGAGTTGGTCTCGCTGGCAATGGGAAAGCGATTGCTTCCAAGTGGCTTCGTCATCGCGAGCGTATGCCAAAATCAGAGGGCGTTGACGACCTGACTGCTCGAACAACGTAAGCATCATTTCAAATTCACGTTCGGTGCCGCTGCGGTAAAGCGAACCATCGGGCCGCGTGATGGCCGCTCCTAATGGACTTCCCAGCCGTGACCAGAGAATGAAGACCGCGATCTCGATGGGTTTACGTAGGAGCAGGTAGTCTATACTTTCTTGAAAAGATGCGGTGGCTGGTAGCGCCAGATCTTCCCACATGACCGGCTCAAGCACAGCTTGCGCCGCGTAGTTTCGCTGCAGATCCGCAATCACCTGCTCCGCCTTGTGGCGCTCTTCTTTGACATCTCCAGGGCTGGAAATAAAGATTTGAATGGACTTCATTTGTGGATAGAAATGCTCGAAGAAACGGACGTGCCAATTGCCCTCGCGGGAAGCGAATCAAGAAATCTTAGCAGTTTTCGCTCCAGTCCTTCAATTGACTTTCGCTTTGAACCACTTAAACATGCGATTTTCCATCAAATCATTTATCGATACCAGCAAACTTCCAATGGCAGCATGAAGTAACCGTGTTCGATCTTTTCCAGCGTCACCAGACATGATGCCGAGCCACTCCGAAGGGATTGGTTCAGAACATGGATGAGCTGATGCACCGGAGTGAAGACCGATGCATTTTACCAAGCGACGTTCAATTCCTGTCGGGCTTTGCAGCCAAACGGCAGGGCAAGAAATTTTAACGCCCGTTCCGCATATGGAACGATTGGTCCGAGCATTTGAAGATAACGCCCAATACATCGATCATGGCCAGCAAAAAACAGAAGCATGAGCGCCGTGGTTTGGAACGACGCAAACGACCAATGAAGGTTTCTCAATTGACTTCTCCTTGTAATCTGGCGGTGACGTACACATGTAGGACAGCCGGTCCACAGTTTAGTTTCCAAACAAATTGTAATCGGGCCATTCCCTAATTGCATCGATCGCGCGGTTGAGCTCGGGTAAGACAGCACTGACGATTCTAGAAGCTTCTGCACTGACTCTTGTATTAAACAAGATTGCTACGTTTCGGCCATCCGATCGGCGAGTAAGCAAGGTATTCGTCCCCGGTAACGAGCCGCTATGTAAAGCAGTGAAGCGATCAGAATCGACATCCTTTACAGTCCATCCAAGTCCATAATACTCTGACTTGGGCCGCCCCTTGGCATCGAACCCGGCCAATCCCTCGGGTCGCTCGAACATCTTGCGCACGTTTTCTGCCGAAAGGATCGGGCATTGCGATGGTGAATCAAACGCCGATGCAAATCTTACTAAGTCGGTCGCTGAAGCAATCCATGCGCCGTGCGAATCCATCGCCTCGAGATGCCAAGCTCCGTAGGATTGTGGTACCGGCGCATGCAAATTGTTTGCGAAGACCGACTCGCCAAGTTGAGGGTCGTAGTACCTCACTTCGTTGAGCTTTCGACCATCGAGGCGAGTCGCTCCGATCTGCATTGCCGTGACTCCCAAAGGTGCGAGCACATTTGCCTTGACGTATTCCTCGTAGGGCATGTCCGTAAGCTTTTCAATGACTCTGCCCAGTAAACAGTAGCCGTAGTTTGAGTATGCGTATCTTTCGCCAGGATCGAAGTCCAGCCGCTTGCCAAGCATCATCCGAATAATGCTTGCGGAGTCAGCAGGCGGAGCAACTCTAAGGGTTTCTGCAAACTCGATTGATTTGAACATCGCGTCGAAAGACTTATCCCGGTCCCAGCCACCGCGATGTTGCAGCAAGTGCTCTATTGTGATGTCGCTTTGACGTGTGTCGATTTCCGTACCGACTTCAAGATGAGGCTCGTAGTGAAGCATCTCGAAAACCTTGTCGTCTAGCGATAGTTTTCCTTGGTCAACAAGCTGTAGAATCGCAACCGCTGTTATGGGTTTTGAGATACTGGCAATTCGAAACAAACTACCTGTCGTAACAGGTTCTCTTGATCCGACATCGGCATAGCCGAAGCCGCGTGCGTAGACTAGCCGTCCATGATCGGTGATGGCCAACGATGCTCCTGGGAGGGAGTGTTGTTTCATAAAATTCTGCATTACGGCATCTATAGACGAAAAAGAATTATGCGTTTTACCAGTCACGATAGCGTGGGAGGCTTGAGCTTTATCGAATCCCGGACCTCGTAAGACGCGACCAGGTCGCTTACCGGTGAATTTTCCCTCGGAAAGAACGATTTTGCCATTGACCAACACATGCTTCATTCCGACCGAAACATCATCCGGTTTGGTGAAGTTCGCCTTGTCTGTTAGCTCCTTGTAGTCAAAAACAATCACGTCCGCTGCCAAGCCTTTTGAGATACGTCCACGATCGTAAACCATTACACTATTCGCCGCCGTCGCGCTGGCCTGAGCGACCGCCCGTTCCAACGAGATCGCTCCGAGGTCACGCACATAGCGCGATAGCATTCGCGGAAAAGAACCGAAGGCCCTTGGATGGGAGGCAATTCGACTTCCACCCGCAGGACCAACATCCGTGCAAAAGGAAACGAACGGCTGCTGCATCGCAAGAATAATGTTGGCTTCGCTCATCGTTTCTGGAAGGGCAAACGAACCGGACTTACAAAGATTAAAGAATGTGTCCCACACGTCTTCGTCACAAGTCTTAGCAATTGCGGCGACGCTTTGCCCGGAGAGTTCACGATATCTGGGCTCATTGGATTGACCAACGATCACGCGGTTCCAATCATGGCCTGTGTGTCGAAACCAATTCTCCCAACCCTCCGTTGATTCGATCTCATTGCGAACCTCTGTCCGCAACTGCGCATCGCTGCTCAATTGAGCCAGGAACTTTTGTCGTCCTTCGCCGAAATGTCGCGGATGTATTAGGGCGTCGATGCCCAAACCGTTATTGATGTACGGATAGATGTCGGCGGTAACCTGCCGTCCGTCAACGCGAGCGGCATTGATGCGATCGATCGCGAGCTTCATCTTTTCCCAGTTTTGACGTCCGGCGGCCTTGAGATGAAATATATGAACGGGTGTGTCGCCTATGCGGCCGATCTCCAGAGCCTCGTCAATCGCCTCGAGGAACCGGTCACCTTCGTTCCGCATA
>Ga0105046_10004228_pt1 | contig 22878 bp, 21 predicted proteins | sample MAT03_FD_78385 | JGI IMG/M metagenome (GOLD analysis project Ga0105046, IMG submission 78385) | Freshwater microbial communities from Lake Fryxell liftoff mats and glacier meltwater in Antarctica - MAT-03 (megahit assembly) | ecosystem: Environmental > Aquatic > Freshwater > Ice > Liftoff...
CCGCGTGCCCATTTTCGGCAGCGTGAAGAATGTTCACCATCTCGCGGGCCGTGACCCAATGATGGCGCAGCGGCAACTCCCGCAACCCCGCACGGAAGCGGCGCATCGCTTCGCCGAGCAGCATATCGGAATTGCGCTCGATCCCGCCGTGGGTGTGAAGTTTTACGAAAAGCCACTCTGGACGGCCTGCCACGTGGATCCCGATGTCCCGCCAAAGTTTCGCGCGGTCCAGCGTGGGCGGGTTGGCTCCGGTGAGATCGCCGTTTTCCACGCACGGCATAATTCCCGCTTTGCGCCGCTGCCAATCCAGACCGAGCGGCCCTTGGACGCACAACAGGTCGGCTTCCGTTTGCGATCCGACACGCGCACGGATGCCGTCGTCGTGGGATTTGCGATGCCCGGTTTGTGTTGCGTAGTAGAGCTGATTGATCGTTCGCGTCTGGCAGCGGTGTGGAGCGCTTGGCATGGTAAAATCGGCATAACATCCGGCTTCACGCAACACCTGCAATTCCCCGCGCACGCCGCAGCCGCGCCCCTTCGGATGCGAGTTATCGAGTGCCCAGTTGCCGTGAATAAACCCAAACTGCACTTCACCTTTTGCGTTGGTCGCGAGTTGGCCATGCGAGCGGAGTCGCCGTTTACCTTCTTCCAGCGTGGCACGAAGATTTTCGGCGCTATCGTTTTCGTGGTGAAGATGGATTTCCATTTCGCACCCGGTCTCTAAGCAAAGTGCTGCTATTTCCCCGACGACCACCTCGTCGTATTGTTCGATGGGATAAAAAAAGGTGTGTTTGGGCCGTGTCCCGGATGCATCTGGAAAATCCGAGGTCACCTGCGGATAGGCCTTGCGCCAACGCTGTACGCGGCGCAGCGCGGTCTCGCGATTGACATCATGGAACGGCTCAAAATGGTCGCAGATCGCGATCAGCACATCCGTCGGTGCCACATTGCGCTGTCGTTCGCGTCCCAGCCATGCAGGCAGCCACAAGTCCATGGCGCGGGGCAGGGGAGGCAACGAAAACGGAAACACGCCGCGCACTTTACAAGAACGGACTCGCCAAGGCGAAGCCTGTTCTCACACGGGCTCCCTTTCGCTCGTCATTCCGTGCAGGGATTCCTATCGTTGCGCGATGGAGAAAAGTTTCGAGGAACTGGATTATCAGAAGTCGGTGTTGGGGGAGTTGATTCTGAGGCGGCGCAAGGTGCCGATGCTGGATAACGCAGTCGTTTATGAGGTGATTCTGAATGACGAATTTCTGATGAGCAGTTTGTTCCATGCCGCAGAGGACGCGCTGGCGGATCTCGGGTTGGCGGCTGCTCCGGACGGTTTGCTTGATGTGGTGGTGGGTGGGTTGGGGTTGGGTTACACGGCGGTTGCTGCGCTGGTTCATGCGCGGGTTGCTGAATTGCTCGTCGTGGAGTTTCTGGAGCCGGTGATCGGTTGGCATCGGGATGGATTGCTTCCGAATGGGAAAGGTTTGTCGGACGATCCGCGCCTGCGTTTTGTGCATGGGGATTTTTTCGCGTTGTCGGATAGCGCGACGGGTTTCGATCCGGTTACGCCCGGGCGGAAATTTCACGCGATCCTGCTGGATATCGATCATACGCCGAAGCACTGGCTGAACCCTGCGCACGCGGCGTTTTATGTCTCGAACGGTTTGTTGGCTCTTGTGCGGCATCTGCATCCGGGCGGGGTATTTGCGATGTGGTCGGACGGAGAAAGTGACCCGGATTTTCTCCATGCGCTGCGCGAGGTGTTCGACGCGGCGGCAGCGCACACGGTGACGTTTCCGAATCCGATTCAGGACAAGGAATCGTCGAGCACGGTTTACGTCGCACGAGGTAGGTGAAGGCCCCATGGCGTCCATGGTGTGCAGACCATAAGTTTGTTTCATGAGAACTCCGCATTTTGCCACCCTTGAACGTCTTGAAGATCGCATCGCACCTGCCGGATTGGTGACGGTCGATTTTTCGAATGGCGTGCTTACGATCGATGGCTCCGACGGGGCCAATCACGAGGTTCATCTCGTGAAAACGGGAGTGAATAAATTTCGTGTCGAGGGTGTGGCGACGGGGATCAATTCTTTGGACAATACTTCCGAGACATTTCGCGGCGAATTGAAGCATGTGCTGATCGAAGGCGGTGCGGGGAACGATCAGTTTGAGGTGACGAAACTGGCACCGCTCAAGAGTTTTAGTTTCAACGGAAACGCAGGGACCGATTCGCTGACGACGTCGGGTTTTAAAATCCGCGCGGACGGGAGTGTGAACATTGCGATGGGATCGGAGACGGGCACGGTGGATTTTGGCGGAGGTAAGACACTCATCATGGGCTCTCTCACCATGGATCTCGGCGGCGGTGCGACCGTGGGTTTTGGTTCCGCTAAAACGCTCATCGTCGGTAATGCGGTGTTCGAGGGGGGAGTGGCAAGTGATTCGGTTTCGTTCACCGGACAGAAGACGACCCTCAAGCATTCCCTGACATTTCACGGAGCCGGCGGGGACGACAATTTTTCGTCCACGGGCAATACGCTGAAGGTGAAGGGGAATGTGGTAATGACTGGCGACGGAGAGACGGACCATTTTGTTTTCGATTCGCAGCGCATGACGTTCGGCAAAGAACTGGCCCCGCGTGTGATCGATATCAATCTTGGTGCGGGCATCGGCAGCGTCGAATTTCGCGGTGCAAGCACCGAGGTCTTTGGCAGCGTGAGGATCGACCTCGGGACGGGAGGAGGCACTGCGTCGCTTGTTTCCACGGAAACCACGATTCAGAAAAACGTTCAAGTCACCGGGGGGGCCGGTAACGATAATGTGGAAATCGACGGTCGCACGAAGATCAAAAAGGGTTTCTCTTTTATCGGTGATACCGGTGACGACGTGTTCACGGTCGATGGCGGCCTTTTTGCAGTGAAAGGTTCGACCAGTATGAATGGCGGCAGTGGGGCTGAAGCGAATGTTTTCGATCTCAACGTGGTGCAGTTGAAACTTGCGGGGCTCAGTTTCTCGGGCGGCAGTTCCAACGACTCGGTGAGCATCATCGCGGATGGTGTGATCGGGGGAAATGCGTCGTTTGAACTGGGAGCAGACGGCACCGGGCCGTCGAGTGTGGTTTTGCAAAGTCGGGCGGGCATCGTGAACGGTCTGCTTTTCGACGGATCGCTGGACATCAACATGACGGGTGCCACGGTTGATGTGCTCACGATTGCCAATATCCAAGTGACCGATGCGTTTACAGCGCAGACGGGTGAGAACGTGAGCACGGTGAATATTTCCAATCTGAATGGGCGGGGGAGCTTTACTCTCAACACCGGAGCGGGCGCGGATGTGGTCAATCTGGACAACATCAATGCAGGTGTTCTTGCCATTGATACGGGAGTCGGCGCCGATGAACTGCGGATCGAGCGCAACGCGGCCTATGCCGGTATTTCGAACGTGCGGGGGAACGCGGTGATCCTGACGGGGATTGGTGCAGACCAGATCCGCATTGGTAACAGCATTGATTCAGCGAACCTGCTGGTTGCGTTCGGCGGCGGCATGACACTCGACGCCGGAGACGGCGCAAACATGCGCAACGACATTGTGGCAAGCAACACCTTCGTGGTGACGCCCACCATCGTGGCGTCAGGCGGTACGTTGACCGAAACTCCCGCGGTTTAACTCAGGTGAAAGAGACGGGCGTCAGCGGCAGGTTGTGAGCACGCGCGACGCCGTCGCAGGTGACCCCGCCGTTCATCACATTGATCCCGCCGAGCAACGCGGGTTTGAGGCGGCAGGCACCTTCGATGCCGTGGTCTGCAAGAAGTTCGACGTAAGGCAGCGTGACGTTCGTGAGCGCCTGCGTTGCGGTGCGTGCGTAGGCACCGGGCATGTTGGCCACGCAATAGTGGGAGATGCCCTCCTCAACGAAAACGGGATCACTGTGTGTGGTGGGGCGCGAGGTTTCGACGCAGCCTCCCTGGTCGATGGCAATGTCCACCAGCACGCTGCCGGGTTTCATTAGCTTGAGCATTTCGCGGGTGATAAGCTTGGGTGCGCGTGATCCGGGAACCAAAACGGCACCGATAAGGAGGTCCACGCCGGGCAGGATTTCCAAAACGTGCGCTTCGCTGGAATAGAGCGTGTGGGCGGTGTGCATCGTGATGTCGAGGAATCGCATGCGTTCGACATCAACTTCGAGAATGGTCACGTCGGCACCGAGTCCGGTGGCCATGCGCGCGGCGTTCACGCCCGAGGTGCCGCCGCCGATGACGACCACTTTGCCGGGGAGCACGCCGGGGACGCCGCCGAGCAGGACGCCTTTTCCGCCGCAATGTTTGGCGAGAAAATAGCCGCCCATGATGACCGACATGCGGCCTGCGATTTCGCTCATCGGTTCGAGCAGGGGAAGGCGGCGGTTTACTTCCACCGTTTCGTAAGCGATGCAGGTCGCCTTGGAGTTCATGAGCGCCTGCGTCAGGCCGAGGTTGGCGGCGAGGTGGAGGTAGGTGAAAAGCAACTGGCCTTCCCTCAGCAATGGATATTCGACTGCGAGCGGTTCTTTCACCTTGATGATGAGCTCTGCGCGCTCAAAGACGGATTCATGGTGATCCAGCAATTCCGCTCCGGCAGCGGCGTATTCTGCGTCGGGATAACCCGCGCCCATGCCGGCGCCGCGCTCCACGAGGACGCTATGGCCGCGCTTGATGAGCTGATACGCACCGCTGGGAAGCATGGCGACACGATCTTCCTGGGCTTTGATTTCTTTGGGGAGTCCGATGATCATGAGAATTAGGAATTGGGAATTAGGATTTAGGAATTAGGATTTAAAAAGTACCGGGACGGGGACGGCGAGGGTTTCCACGCTTGCCGTGGGCGTGGGCGGATAGTTGCTCAAGGCAGCGGACGTTTCACGAGATATTTTAAACGGGACTCAGGCCAGGAAACCTTTCCACAACAAGCCAGCCACGACGATGGCGAGGGCTATGCGATACCAACCGAAAATTTCCAAGCCGTGTTTGTTTAAATAGGCGACCATCCAGCGCACGGCGAGCACGGCGGAAATCCATGCAGCGAAAAAGCCGAGCAAAAGAACTCCGATGCCGTAGCTTTCCATCATAGCGGCACCGTGTTTGAGCGTGTCGTGCGCGGTTACCGCCGTGAGCGTAAGAACTCCCAGGAGAAAGCTGAATTCCACAGCCGCACTCATCCTGAGGCCGAAAAGCACGCCGGCAACAATGGTCACGAGGCTGCGGCTGGTTCCGGGCCACATCGCGATGCACTGGAAAACTCCGATGAGCATTGCGGTTTTCCAGGTCAACGCACTGAGTTCGGCGCGCGGGATCGGGCTGCCTTGGCGTTTGCGCCGGTAGATCGCCACGCCGAGAATGGCGAGTCCCCCGACAAACCACGCGCCGACGATGGGCCAGAGCCCAAGCGCTTCCCCGCCGAAGAGGTATTTTTTGATGGTCTTTTCGAGAATGAGGCCGAGCACCATGGCCGGTATGAAGCCAGCAATGATGTTGATCAGCAGGCGGCGGCCCTCTTCGTCTTTACCGAGGAGTCCGCGGAATACCTGGACGACGCGATTCCGGTAGAGCCCGAGAACAGCAAGGATGGCTCCGGCCTGAACGCAGATGGCGAAGGCGTCTGCCGCTTCGCCTTGCTCGATGTGCAGCAGGCGTTGGGTGAGGAGAATATGGCCCGTGGAACTGACGGGAAGATACTCGGTGAGCCCCTCGACAATGCCGATGAGAAGAGCCTGCCACCAATTCATGAGGAGACTCGGGGAGAAACCAAAGTGCGGGTGTTGCGGGAGCGCAAGGGGAGACTAGATCGCGGTGTCGCCGCGTTCTTCGGTGCGGATGCGAATCGCGTCTTCGATGGGAAGAATGAACACTTTGCCGTCACCGATTTTTCCGGTTCGTGCGGACTTTACGATGGCTTCCACAGCCTTCTGAACCCGGTCATCGGTGAGGACGATTTCAAATTTCACTTTGGGCAAAAAATCCACGGTGTATTCACTGCCGCGATAGATTTCCGTGTGGCCCTTCTGGCGACCAAACCCCTTCACTTCGCTTACCGTCATGCCTTCGATACCTATCTCCGCCAGTGCGTCCTTAACGTCTTCCATTTTGAAGGGTTTAATAATCGCCTCGATTTTTTTCATAAAGATGTTCTTTTCTACACAGACGTTCAGTAGAGCGCAAGGTGTAAAAAAGCTTCACGTTTCCCCGAAAAGCTTGGCAATGCGGCCGAAAAGTTTTCTGCGGGCGACGGAGTAGGAGAAGAAGCGTTTTCCGAGGTCGAAATTCTCACGGGCCCAGCGTTCCCTGAGTACGTGGTTGGAGAGGATTTCACGGGTTTGTTCGACGACCTGATTGGTGATGACCATCGACATTTCAATGGTTTGAAAGCCTAGAGGATCAATGTCGCGGGCGTACACGGCGTAGGTATTTACCACGACGGGCTTACCAAAGTACACGGCTTCCAAAAACGCGTTCCCGAAGCCTTCGTAGTAACTCGGGTAGGTCACAAGATCGGCATGGGGATACACGTCAAAGAGTGTGTAGATCTTTTTGCCATCGGCATTGATCCCGCGGGTTTCCGCCACGCGATCCGCGATGAACAGGGCGTCGATTCCGGCATCGGCAATGCGTTCCTGCAACAGGATTGTGTAGTCGTCGCCCTCGTCACCGCCATGATGCGAGAGCACAAGTTTCACGCGTGGTTCCCGCAATCTGCGGAGCAGTTCGATGGCATGTTCAATGCCTTTGCGCGGCACAAGGCGCGTGGGTTGGAGGACGAGAATGTCGTCGGGGGAAAGCCCGATGTCCTCACGGAAACCAGCGGAATATTCGTCCACGGCCGGCGGTGCTTTGTCAAAGTCGATGACGTTCGGGATGACGGTGGAAGCCTGACCGTAACGGCGCGCGAGATCTTTTTGCTGTAGTGAATTGATGACCACATGCTCGATGGAAGGCAGCGTGGGAGGAAAGGCGCTTGCAAGGTAATCCGCCGCGGAGGTGACGGTGAAACGTTCGCGCTCCCAGGTAAAATCGTGATGATGTGCGATGGTGGGAATACCCGTCTCGGCAATCACCTCGGTGATCGCAAGACCCAGCGGGATGTGCATGGGAATGGCGAGCGCATTTTGCGGAATCAAAAGCTGGAGATCGAATTGCTCGATGAATTGGTAAATGGAATCTTTGAGATGCTCCTTGATCGCATGAATGCGGTTGGTGATTTCGCGCGGGCGTGTGGTGGTTCCAAAAAGCGACTGCTGGAGCGCGGCGACCTCGGGGTGATTAAAAAAAGCGAGCGGCTCGCAAAGGCTGATGGCATGAGGCTTGTCGAGCAGTCCGGCCATCCAGAAACATTCGGCGCCCTGGGCTTTGAGGATGTCCGCCCATTTCGCCGCTTCCAGCGTTACACCGTCGGTGCCATGAAACCGGGTGGAAATAAAACCGACGCGTTGAGGGAAGGTGAGGGTGCGGTTTTCCTTGAACATGATTTTAACACAGCACGTTTGGCGGGTTCTGCCAAGGGGCGCCTGGTGGAAAAATGCGATACATTGTTTATTGCGTGGCTGGTGGATTTTGTCTTGTCGCTCGAATGATGTCATCGAAGATAACTCGAGTTCTTTGCAAGTCTTGCGTCTGGCGCTGCGGTAACGCGGCGAACGGCGCGGTAGCGATTCGGTGCCTGGAATCCCGTGAAAATCGGGAGCAGTTGCGCTGCTGTAAGCGGTGATACCCGTCCAACAAACCAATCTTTGCGCAAGCGAAGGTGAAGGTGGAATGGGTGCCATTCGCGATGTGTCCGCATTTTGAATAAAGTGCGATCCGTCGGGAATATATCCGCAAGCCAGAATACTGGCCCGATTCGCTCTCATTCGTCTGCCGCGCGTGCGGTAGTCGCGAAAACTTCTTCGCCAAAGAGAAGCAATGGGGGGCCAACGACTTCGCGCGTTTTCACCGGCATTCCGTCGGCGGGGATGGGCGGTTCGGGTCTCTCGATCCAACTACCATCCTATATCAATGAAAACAATCATCATCACCTGCGCAGCGCTATTCTGTGCAGCTCAAGCCTGCTCTCAGACTTTCACCCCGACGTCGGGCTATTCCGCTCAGGAAGTGCTTGCCGTGGCTGGAGGCAGTTTTTCGACGGGCCTCGGGGCCTTCGCTGCCGATTCGACTCACCTGTACTTTATAGAAACCAACGACTTTGGCGAAGGCACAAAATCGCTACTGCGCCGCTCCACCATTTCAGGCGGCCCCGTCGAGGATCTTTTCGATTTCGATGCGGCAGTCAGTCCGGCGTTTCTGAAAATCAACGACGGGGTGGCCTACTTTGCATCGACGCTGGATTTCACGTCCTACACGATTCAGAGTTTTGAAATCACCGGTGCGATATTGAACACCATCGGTTCCGTGGATTTTCTTTACGACTTGGCGTTTGCAGGCGGTTCGGCTTTCATTTCGCATAGTCTGGATGGTTATGGCGCTGTGAACTATGTTTCCCGCCTCGACCTTAGCAACGCGTCCGTGGATTCCATTCTCAACTCGGGAACGGATGCGAGCGGGCCGCTGGCCTTCGATACAGACGGGAATCTTTACTACGGATCAACGGCATTTGGCGGCGATGGTAAGATTCGCCGCTTCTCAGCGTTGCAGGTGGGTAGTGCGCTGGGCGGCGGTGCTGATCTTACGATGGCGTCTGGCGTGGAGCTGTATACGCCGGTCACGAATCAGTATTTCGAGATGTCGCTTTCGCTCGGGTTGATCCAAAGCTACAGTCCTTTTGGAGCTAAGCCGCTCGTTACAGCCTTCGCCCTGGATGGCAGCGGCAGTTCGCTTTTGGGCGAGGGAGTGATCGGGGATTTCATGTCCGGCCTGTCCTGGAATGGCAGCGATCTGTTCGTGGCAGTGCGCAATAATGGCAACGATGATGTTAAGGTTTACCAAGTCAGTCCCGTGCCCGAACCCTCGGTGGCTTTCCTCTTGCTGGCCGGAGCATCGCTGCTCGCTCGCAGGAGAAGATTGATCTAAAAGCGGGCCAACGCCTTACAAACAAATGTCTTCAGCACGCAGGTCGATTCCGAGGAGAACAAAGCGCCGCGCCTTCACTTTGGTGGAGGTGCTGGCGGTTGTGGCGATAATATCCGTGCTGGCGGTGCTCATGGCGGACATTGCCCAAAAGATCCGCGCAAGTGGTCAGCGGGCAATGTGCGCCAATTCATTGCGCCAACTGGGAGCCGCCACAGCACTTTATCTGGCGGATAACGGGCAGCGTTATTTTTCATATTCGCAGTCCCGGCCCGATGGAAAACTCTGGTATTTCGGATTGGAACCCCACGGTGGGGGGGCTGAGGGAGATCGCGCTTTGGATGTTACTCAGGGTCCGCTTTATCCTTATGTTTTTCGATCAGGCGTGGAAGTGTGCCCGTCTTTCCCCTACGCCAGCGCATTGTGGAAACCGAAGTTCAAGGGCGCAAGCTGGGGTTACGGCTACAACATCTATCTCTCGGATAAACTCGCGATGATGGTAAAAAGTCCGTCCACTACCATTGTGTTCGGTGATTGCGCTCAGGTGAATAATTTTCAGGCACCGGCAAGCGCGAAGCATCCGATGATCGAAGAGTTCTATATGATCGAAGATAAATTCAAGACGATCCATTTTCGTCACGGCGGCATTGCAAACTTTCTTTTTGCCGATGGTCATATTGAAGGACTCCGGAACTATCCCGGCACGCTGGATAAAAAGCTGCCCGACGCGCAAATCGGACGGATAACTCCGGCAGGCAGTATGAAGTATCTGCAATAAAAAAAGCCCATCCATTGCGGGAGGGGCTTCTTTTGACAGGCGCGATGTGAATTGCGTGGCGGGTATTAGAAAGGAAGATGATGATTGAGAGATGATTGTTGATTGTTGAAAATCAGCGGCTTACGCCGGACGGGTTCCTGACCCGCAGGGTGAAACCTTGGTTCAACGCAAGTTGCTCTTATTCAACCTATCAACCTATCAACGATCAACTTTCACCTCGGAATCTAGCATTATTCACTGAGAGCCTTGAAGCCCGAGATGACGTCCGATAACTCTTCGTCAATGCTGCTTTGGCGCAGACGGTGGTAGGTGCTGTGAAATGTTTCCAACAGATCGTCGATGTTTTTGTCAGCGCGCTGCATGGCGGCGAGGCGGCTGGCATTTTCGCCGGCAAGAGATTCGGCGCAGGCGCGGAAGAGGGAGATGAAAAGGTATTCGCGGATGAGTGCGCCCAAGGTCGCGGTGCCGCCGCACATGACCTCGGGCAGGGTCTTGGTCGGCCAGGGAATTTTTGCCAGATCTCGCTGCCATTCCAAGTCGAGTGGTAAGAGCCGCTGACTCACGGGCTCGTAAAGTGCTCCGGATTTTGGGCGGTTGTGGAAGATGAAGAGCTGTGTGTATTCGCCCGCGGCTCGTTGCTCCTCGCTCTCGATCTGAATCTGCCCGACGAGTGGAGTGATGGCCTGAACGGAAGTCGGCACGTCAAAGAGTCCGACCGGGTTCAAGCCGGCGTCAGCGAGTCTCGCATGAACGCGCTCGCCCACGGCCCAGACCCTGGGTTTTCCGGGCACGGCGGCGAGCGTCTTGATCGCGTACTTGGTGATGATGTCATTGAACTGGCCCACCAAACCCTGGTCGGAGCCGAAGACCACGGCACCGATCTCGACCGCGCCGGTTTTTTTATTTTGCTGCACCGACAAATCCATTGGTTCGACGGCACGAAAGCAGGCGCTCAACCCCAACTGCACCGTGCGATAGTAATCGCCAAGCGCATGGACTGAACTGTCGTATTGGCCGATGCTCGATGCTGCGAGGGCTTTCATCGAACGGACAACGGATTGGAGATCGCCCGCACTGCTGATCTTGCGGCGCAGACTGGCAATAGTGTCACTCATGGGTTTGCGTGGGTCACTGTTTTGGGTTCCTTCTCCGATTTGGGTTGGAAAGGCGCGAGCGCTTGCCGGGTGATCTCGATGATCGTTTTGCGATCCTCGTCACTGAGCTTGTCGGCGGTTTCAAAGCGCTCGCGGATCTCGGTCGGGATTTTCACGGCGGCTTCGTGGACGGCGTGTTGTGCGTCGTGCATCTGATCGAGCGGAACTGCATCGAACAATTCGGCAGTCAACGCAAGGAGCACCGCGATTTGCGCGGGCACGGCCAAGGGGGCCAGTTCCGATTGCTTCAGACAGGCGCGGATGTGGCGGCCATGGTCGATGATCTTGCGCGTATTGTCGTCGAGACGCGCGCCAAAACGGGCGAAGGTTTCGAGTTCCTCAAACTGCGCGTAGGCCAGCTTTAAGTCACCAGCGACCGCGCGGAAAGCGGCCCGTTGCGCCTTGCCGCCGACGCGCGAAACGGATTTGCCAACATCGACCGCAGGCAGCACTCCTAACTCAAACAGCGATGGGGAAAGATAGATCTGCCCGTCCGTGATCGAGATGAGGTTGGTCGGAATATAGGCGGAAATATTCTGCGCCTCCGTCTCGATAATCGGCAGCGCGGTCAGCGAACCGCCGCCGCGTTCCTGGGAGAGATGGGTTGAGCGTTCGAGCAGCCGCGAATGGATGAAGAAGATGTCGCCCGGAAAAGCTTCGCGTCCGGGCGGTCGGCGGAGCAGGAGGGAAAGCTCGCGATAGGCGCGGGCATGATGCGTGAGGTCGTCATAGACGATGAGCACATCGCGACCCTCTTCCATAAAATGCTCGGCGATGCTCGTCGCGGCATAGGGCGCGATATAGGAGAGTCCGGGTGGATCGTTTCCTTCGGCAACGACGACGACGGTATATTCCATGGCATCGTTTTCGCGTAAAACGGCCACGGCTTTCGCCACGGCAGACGCTCGCTGGCCGATGGCGCAGTAGACGCAGAGCACATCTTTCCCGCGCTGGTTGAGGATCGTGTCAATGGCGATGGCGGTCTTGCCGGTCTGTCGGTCGCCGAGTATCAATTCGCGCTGTCCGCGCCCGATGGGAATGAGCGCGTCGATGACCATGATGCCGGTCTGAAGCGGCGCGGTCACCGGCCCACGATCCATGATGGGCGCGGCGGGGCGTTCTACAGGAAGACGGTCTGTGATGCTGACAGGGCCGCAGTCGTCGAGAGCGCGTCCGAGCGGATCAATCACCCGGCCAAGCAACCCGTCCCCCACGACGACATCCATCACGCGACCAGTGCGCTCGACTTCCTGCCCAGCCTGCAAGTGCGTGTAGTCGCCGAGCAGTACGGCACCGATTTCCTCTACATCGACATTAAACGCGATACCGAAGACTCCGCCGGGAAACGCGAGCAATTCCTCGAAGCCAACCCCATGCAGCCCGGAGATGCTGGCGATGCCGGTGGAGACGCTCGTGATTGTGCCGACCTCGCGCGGTGCCAGGCGTGGCGTGAAGTCCTTGCAAGCCTGATCGATTTTAGCGAACGCGTCGTCGAACACGCTCTGCAAGTTTCCGGGCGCAGCGTTCACGCGGCTTGGGCCTCGGGCTTCGGTTCGGCTTTGGCTCCGGGTTTTGGCTGCGCTTCAGGCTCCGTCTTGATCTCCTTTTTAAGAAGGTCTGCCACGCCTTTTTCCACCGAGGTCAGGTAATCCGCAATACTCCAACTTACGCGCTGTCCATTCGTCGTCAGTTCGATCCCGCTGATCAGGTCCGGCGCCGTCTCAAACCGGAGTGCAAGATCGGACGAGAAGGTTTCGTTGAGTGCGGTCTGAATGGCTGCGCATTGTTCTTTCGACAGGGCAAACGCGCTTCGTATCAACGCGGCTTCCGAAGCGGTCTTTAATGCCTGGCTAAGGTCCGATTTCGCGTTTCCATCCAAGGCGCGCAAGCGGTGGGTGAACATTTCGCTCACCTGCTCTTCCAGACTCATCGTGGCAAGATCCGACAGCGCCTTGCGGGCAATGGCGAACACCTCGTCTTGTGTCCGGCGCGTGATGGCCTTGTTTAGGTTTTTGGCATCCTTGAGCAACGTCTCCTCCCGCTTTGCGCTCATGTCGTCAGCGGCTTTGCGGGCCTCGTCCATCAACCGCTGACGTTCGGTTTTTACCTCCTCTTCCGCTTTGCTCAAAAGCGCGGCGCGCTGCTGGTCGAACTCCTCATTCTTGTGCTGGAACTCGTCGCGGCTTTTTTGCGCAGCGGATTCTTTCGCGGCGGCATCTGCGAGTTCGTCGGCGATCCGCTTCTCGCGCGAGTCGATGGCGTCGAGGACCGGCTTATAAAGAAAGCGCTTCATCAACCACACGAGGATGAGGAAATTGAGCGCCTGTGCGCCGACGGTGAACCAATCGATGAGCATAGGTTACTTTGCTGCCATGGCGGAGATGACCTGATTCCAAAACGGATTGGCGAATATTAGAATCATGGAGACCACGAAGCAGTAGATGGCTGTGGATTCGATCATCGCGAGACCGACAAAGAGTGTGCGAGTGATGGTGGCAGAGGCGTCCGGTTGCTGGGCGAGTGCAGTGAGAGCCGTCGCGACGGCGCGGCCTTCACCGAGTGCCGGGCACATACAGCCGATGCTTGTTGTGAAGCCAGCCGTGGCAATCGAGGCCACAGCGATGATGGTTATGTTATCCATAGAATAGATTTGGGTTAGGTTACTGTGTTGTTGTTTGTCGGTTGGCCGACGTTTGTTTTACCTGCTTTTTCGTGCGAATCGCGGCGGCGATGTACACCGCCGCGAGGATGCTGAAGATGTAGGCCTGCACCATGCCGGTGAGCAGACCGAGCAAGGTCATCACGATGGGAAACAGGAACGGCGTGATCGTGAGCAGGATGCCAATGATCATGGCACCGCTCATCATATTGCCAAAGAGTCGAACCGCGAGAGCCAGCGTGCGGGAGACTTCGCTGATGATATTGAACGGCAGCATGATCACCGTGGGCTCGATGTAAGACTTCAGGTAGCCGCCTAGACCCTGATCGAGGATGCCGAACAAAGGCACGGCCACGAACACGCAGAGCGCCAGCGCAGCAGTGGTCGAAAGCGAACCCGTCGGCGGTTCGTAGCCGGGGACGATGGTGAAAAGGCTCGCCGTCGCGACGAAGAGGAAGAGCGTTCCGAGAAACGGCACGTAGTTCCTCGGAGTGCGCAGGCCGACTTCGCCGATCTGTTTTTCGATTCCGGTAACAACGATTTCCAAAAGATTCTGCCAGCGTGATCGTTGGTGCCCGGTCGTGAGCCGGCGGGTGATGAGTTTCGATCCCACAATGAGGACGAGCATGATCGCCCAGGTGAAGACAATGGTCGCGTTGAGTTTTAAGAACCCGTGCTGCCAGAAGATGAGCTGATCAGGCGTGAGACGCATGGCCGGCCTCCTTGGTTAATTTACCTGAGGCGACGTTTGGACGCGTCAGACGCATGATCACAAAGCGCGCGATGATGAATCCGAGGAGACAGACGATCAGGCGTTTTCCATCGCCGCGTCCGACGAGATAGAAGGCTGCGAGAGTGATGGTGGTTCGGATGAGCAGGCTCCCGAGAAACCACAGGGCGGGGCGCGGTGATGCCAGACCTTTGTGCACGGTCCACCAAAGACCGCCGAAGAAAATCGCGCCGAGCACGGTGCCGACCAGTCCTGATAACGCGAGCATTAGCGGATCATTCATGGTCATCCTCCTGTTCGTCGCGCATGGCTTTTTCTTCTTTCGCGACCCAATGCCACGCGTTCCAGCAGCCGATCACCAGACCGGCCATGAGCAGCGCGAGAGTCCACGGATGGCTGGCCGGATGATGCTTATCCAGCCACAGGCCGAGCGCGGCACCGAGGAGAGTCGGCGCCGTGATGGACCAGCCGATCAGCCCCATCATTCCAAGGCCGAACCAGACACCGGGATTTCCACGGCGGCGGGCGCGAAGCTTGCGCCCGGCCTTGGTGCCGATCTTGCTGGCAAGCGTCGGCGCGTTTTTTTGTGGATCTTCATTCATGGGCAAAAGCGGCGAAGCGGCGAAGGAATCCCGACTCCAATTTAGCCATAACGGAGCGCACGCCTTTCTCGTTTTCGTCGAGGGTGAGAAACTCACTTTCCACGGATGCGCGCAGTTGCCCGAGATCGGATCCGCCGAGAGCGCGACGCACGGAGACAAGCACTTCGGCACCGTTCTTTACCAGCACGCCTTCATCCACGGCGACGAAGACTTCGCCCTCGGCGGCGGTTTCGTAAGTCAGAATGCCGGGCACGAGCGAGGCCACGCAATCGAGTCGATGCGGCAAGAGCCCGAACGAGCCGTCACGCGTCTCCGCGACGACGCGCAGGACATCGGTCTTCACTGCGAAGACCTGAAATGGGAGTAGAATCTTAAGCTGCATGTGCGGGGACCGGTTCGGGCTTCTCTGCTGGCTTCGATGCGGGTTTGGCTTTCGCCTTGGCTTCATCGATCGCGCCGATCATGTAGAGCGCGCTCTCGGGGAAGTCTTTGAATTCGTCTTTCAGGATTCGTTCGCAGCCATCGAGCGAATCCTTAAGACTCACCAACTTGCCCTTCATGCCGGTGAATTGTTCGGTCGTGAAGAATGGCTGGGTGAGAAACCGCTCCAGCCTGCGGGCGCGTGCGACGACGTTTCGATCGTCCGGCGAAAGCTGCTCCAAGCCGAGCATTGCGATGATGTCCTTGAGTTCCGCGTATTGCGCGAGCGTGCGCCGGATTTCCTGCGCCAGTTTGTAGTGCCGCTCGCCGACGATGCCGGGCGTGGCCATCTTCGAACTGGACTGTAACGGGTCGATCGCCGGGAACAGCCCTTCGCTGGCGCGTTTGCGCGAGAGCACGATGGATGCGGAGAGATGGGAAAAGGTATGCACCGCTGCGGGGTCGGTAAAATCATCCGCCGGCACATAGACGGCCTGGATCGAAGTGATCGCGCCGGTGGCTGTATTCGCGATGCGTTCCTCCAGGCCCGAGAGCTCAGTGCCCATGGTCGGTTGATAGCCGAGACGCGACGGCATCTGGCCCATCAGGCCGGAGACTTCCATGCCCGCCTGGATAAAGCGGAAGATATTGTCGATGAGGAGCAACACATCACGGTGTTCGTCGTCGCGGAAATACTCGGCCATCGTCAGCGCCGCATGGCCCACGCGGAACCGCGCGCCGGGCGGTTCGTTCATCTGGCCGAAGATCATCACCATTTTTGGCAAGACACCCGCTTCTTTCATGTCGCGGTAAAGCTCTTCCCCTTCGCGACAGCGCTCGCCGATGCCGCAGAAAATACTTATGCCATCCTGATGCCCGATCATATTGTGAATCATCTCGGTCAGCAGCACGGTCTTGCCGACACCGGCACCGCCAAACAGACCCGCCTTTCCTCCACGCTCCAACGGTACGAGCACATCGATGACCTTGATGCCGGTCTCAAAAATCTCCGACTTGGTGGAACGTCGCGCCAGTGGAGGCGGATCGCGATGCACCGAACGCCATTCGACATCGGTGAGCGCAGTTTCCCGATCGATCGTGTTGCCAAAAACGTCAAACATCCGGGAGAGAATCGCTTTGCCGACGGGAACCATGAGCGGCCCGCCGGTGTCCTCGACCGCCATGCCGCGTGCCAGACCCTGCGTGGGCGTGAGCGCGATCCCGCGTACCGTGCCCTCGTCGCGTTGCGCCAATACTTCGATGATAATCTCGCCCTTTTCTCCCGCCCGCAGCACGGTGTGGATCGTCGGCAAGTGGCTGTCGAACCGAACGTCCACGACGCTGCCGCGGACCGAGACGATGGAGCCGAAATTGGCGTTCTCTTTCATACTCCGACCTCCTGCGGATTGCCTGGCGCCGGCTCCATGGGCAAGCCCAGACGTTGTAAACTAAAGCCGCTCATCCATGCTCCTCCTCGCCGCCGCGGCAGGCGATGATCGCTTCGATCACGCGTTTCGTTTCATTCGGATCCCGAACCTGAATGGATAACGCTCCAGCTTCCTTCGCCGGATAATCGTTCCCGCCGGGAAACAACGCGTCGCCGACAAACATCATCTCGTCGATCGCGATGCCGAGAGTGTCGCGAAGTTTTCTGATCCCGTAGGCCTTGTCGATGCCAGGCTTGGTGACGTCGATGGATGTCGTTCCGCCGAGGCGCACGGAAAACTCAGGAATCAGTTTGTCGAGACTCGCTTTCATCGTCTTCCGCTTGGCGAAATCCGCATCCCATTTCTTCTTTTCAGCGATAGGTGCCTGCTGCCCGAGAGCCGAAAAGGTGACCTGGCTTCCGCGATCTTCGATCACTTCGCCCCACACCTTCGCGGCCTTGAAACCCGAGCTTTCGCTCACATTTTCCAAGGAACGGATGATCTTCTCCTTCTCCTGAGCGGTGAAGTTTTCGGAATAGAGCTGCTCCCAATTGCCTTTGTATTCGTAGAATTTGGTCCCGCAGGTGGGAAGAAGCGACAGATTCTTCAGGTGTTTGTCTTGAGGAAGATGGGAGAGAATCTGCTTCTCGAATTGCGGCCAATTTCCACCGGAAATGATCGACACCTTCATAATAGCCAGGAGACCAGCCAGCAGCGTGGCCATCTCGGCATCGAGTGGCGATTTACTTTCCGCCAGCGTTCCGTCCAAGTCGAAAACGATGAGCTTCTTCATGATGTCAGGCGTCCTGCCTGTGCTGTTCGACTGGAAGCCCGCCGCCTTCATTTCCCCGGCGTTCCACAGCGCGATCGCCGGTTCGTCGGGGCAGTCGTGCGCGTAGGAGAGAATACTGATCGAAGCGGTGTTGAGCAGCAGACGCTCCGCGTGTTCGACAGACAGTCCGATCCAGCGGGCAGCGAGAACGCGGCAAAGATGTCCGTGGGAAAATAGGGCCACATTTCCATCAAGGGTGCGGAGACGGGCAATCAGGCGATCAACGCGCCCGGAAATCTGAGCAGGCGTCTCTCCATTGGGAGCGCCTTCGCGGGATATGTTCCACTCTGGCTGCGCCTTGCGAATCTCTGCGGGCGTGCGGCCCTCGTAGTCGCCGTTATCCCATTCGGCAAGGTTAGGTTCGATTTCAGGCACGGGCTTCAACGCCGCGAGCGCACAGATTTGTCGGGCGCGTTGCAGCGGACTCATCAACACATGCGCGAACGAAACGTTCTTGAGACGTTCCCCGACCTTTCGCGCCGCCGCTTCGCCCTGCGCGGTCAACGGGAGGTCCGTGCGCCCCGTGTATTGGCCGGAGATCGACCAATCCGTCTCGCCATGGCGGATGAGATAGAGGCTTAGTGACGCGGCTTCGTCAGGGGCACCAGCTTTCTCAGGGGAGATAACGGCATTCGTGAATGGATGATTTTCCAAATACGTGACTTTTTCCAGGCGACGGCGATGGCGTTCCTTGCCGGAAAATTGCGAGACAAGGAATCTTTTAACCAGTTCCCACGCGAGCGCATGGCCGACGACTAGGCCGCCGAGGCAGATCAGGTTCAGATCGTCGTCTTCGACTCCCTGATGCGCAGAAAACGGATCGTGGATCAGACAGGCTCGCACGCCGGGAATCTTGTTGGCTGCGATGCACGCACCAACGCCGCTGCCACAAATGGCGATTCCACGTTTGACCTGACCTGCAACAACCGCACGGGCCAGCGGCACGACAAAATCCGGGTAATCATCATCTGGCGCGAGTTGGCGGTTGCCGAAATCAATCACCTCCGCACCGGCCTCTCGGAGCATCTTAACTAGATACTCCTTCAACTCATGGCCACCGTGATCGGCGGCGATGCCGACGACGTGCGAGGTGTCCAGCGCACAGCACATTTCGAGGGATGAGGATCGATTCATGCCTGCTCCGCTTTCATTGTGGGGACATATTTTCCCTGCCGCGCCTCTTGGTTGCAGCGAGCGCGATGCAGCAGCGCCGCCTGAGCCGCTGTCTCATTGGCTTCGATCCCGCTCCAGATTTCCATCGCGGGTTGCTGGATGGCGCGGGCATACGAAAACGACAGCGCCCACGGCACGCGTGTCTTGTAGCGCAGGTTCATGGCATTCAAGCGGGCCGAGGCGAGTTTCCCCGATTGCCCGCCAGAGAGGAAGGCAATCCCCGGAACGGCTGCCGGGACGGTGCGCAGGAGGCATTTCACCGTGGCATCCGCGACTTCATCGCCGGTTGGCTGATCAGGGCAATCCAGTCCCGGCAGCACCATGTTCGGCTTCAGGATCATGCCCTCTAACAAAACGCGTTGGCAGTTCAACTGGATGAAGACGTTCCGCAAAACTTCCTGCGTGACTTCCAGGCAGCGCTGCATCGAGTGTCCGCCATCCATCAGAACCTCCGGCTCAACGATAGGAACGAGCCCTGCCTCCTGGCACAATGCGGCGTAGCGGGCCAGGGTTTGGGCATTGGCCTCAATGGCGCTACGACTTGGAATATCATCGCCGATGGTGATCACCGCGCGCCATTTCGCAAAGCGGGCACCCATCTGAAAATATTCCGCCAGACGTTCGCGCAAGCCGTCCAGGCCTTCGGTGATTTTCTCTCCGGGGTGCCCGGCCATGTCTTTCGCGCCGGTGTCCACCTTGATGCCCGGGATGATGCCCGCATCATGGATAACTTTTATAAATAATGTCCCGTCGGGTCGCTGCTGGCGAATCGTTTCGTCGTAGAGGATCACGCCGCTGATGGACCCGCCAAGACCGGGCGTGGTGATGATCAATTCCCTATAGGCGCGCCGTGTCTCTTTGGTCTGCGGAATTCCCAGCGCAGCGAAGCGCTTGTTGCAGGTGGCGTTGCTTTCATCCATCGCAAGGATGCCCTTGTGATCCACCATGAGAGCCTGCGCGGTGTGGATGAGTGGACTGGCGGACTTCATACTCTACGGGATGGTCACGGGTCGGAAAGATCCTCTTTTATGATGGGTCTGGAGCTAGCCATTGCTTTTTCCAATTTCATAAAAGCGTCCGTGATTTAACCTCCCGGCTCAGTTTTCTGACTGTTCATGTGCTTCCACGAACCAAAGGTTCAGGTCTGCTCCACGGGAAACCTGTGTGAAAAGATCTGCCGTTCCGGCATCGCCGAGTTCGGTGGAAAGCTCAATGGCTTGGCGTATCATTTCCCCGTAAAAAGCAATGGCATGTGCCAGTTCTGCGACATGCTTGTGACCGTCGGAGATGTCCAAGGGATACTCGGGCATAGTCGACGCTTTTGCCGCTGCGCGGATCGTTCCCTGAGCAATGCCACCAAGCTGGACGATCCTTTCAGCGATGAGATCCACATACACACCGGTGTCCGTGTAGACCTTGTCGAAAAGTTCGTGCAGCGCGATGAAGTGCGGCCCTTTCACGTTCCAATGAGCCTGCTTGGCCTGCATCGTGAGATCGATGGAATCGGCCAGCCGCGCTTGTAGCAGTACCGCTATTTCGATGCGTGTTTTTTCTGGAAGGCTGCTCCGCGTGTGGGTGAGTTGCGTTTTCATTTTTTCGATTTTTTCTTTTTTCATGATGTTTAGAAATTCGGTTCTTGTGATGTTGCTTTCGGATCATTTTCAGCGTAGGCGGTTGAACCACCTTTGCTATGGGGTGTATACCCCGGTTGGCAGACTCGTAGTCCGGTTGGTGACGTTGCGCGATGCAGCCCATTTCCAGTTTCGGATCTCCGGCAGGTTGTCATTGGAGATGGGAAATATGGAACCGCCGAGACGCCAAGGTGCAAAGCCGTGACTGACGAAGGAAGCAGCTCAGGGACAGGATTTTTTTGGAGTAAACTGTGTGCATTCGCGGTGCCATTTCTGCAATCCTTCCCGAGTGCAGTAACCACCGTGAAAGCCGGGATGGAATTACCTTCCCCCGACCCTCAGGCCAGCAAACCTAAAAACCATATAGCTCATGCCTGCCCCTTAGAAAACGAAATCAGCACCTTTGGCGCCGGAGGGCCGAGACGTCCGCTGTATTGTCAGCGTGGCCATGCTAACAGAGGGATGGGATTGCAATACGGTTACCCATGTTGTCGGGCTGCGACCGTTCCAATCGCAGCTTCTTTGTGAACAGGTAGTTGGCCGGGCATTGCGCCGCGCCAGCTACGAAACGGATGAAAACGGTCTAATGCGGGAGGAAGTGGCAATGGTTTTCGGAGTGCCGTTCCAATTGATCCCTTTCAAGGCGAATTCGACCGGTCCGCCGCCACCCGCGCCCAAGCGACATCATGTGCGCGGAATGCCAGAGAAGGCCAATCTGGAGATCTCTTTTCCCAGGGTTGAGGGCTATGCTCAGGAAGTCCGCAACCGTATCACTCTTGATTGGGACAAAGTGCCCTCGCTTGCACTGGATCCCCTGAATTTGTCTCCCTATTACGGATGGCTGGTGGAGATTTTGCGAGAATACCTCCAAGGAGATACAACCGCTGGCGAGGCTCCTGAGTTACCGCTGCTGGAGCAATCGCGCGGAGCCGGCTCCACTTCGGATGTTGATTTCTGGACAGGGAAAGACGTGAGGGAGGTTGTAAACAGCCATCTCAACTACGTGGTAGCTGATACGAAACAGTGGGAACAGTCGGCAGCCTATTTGATCGACACGCATCCCCGAGTTGAAGCCTTTGTCAAAAATGCCGGGCTGGGATTCGGAATTCCCTATTTCAACAACGGAGAGCCACACGAATTTATTCCCGACTTTGTCATTCGTTTTAAAGATCGTGAAAATTTCCACCTGATCCTAGAAACCAAAGGCTGATTAAAGGAAAACCACCTCAAAAAAGATCATCAAGCTAGAAAGGAAGATGATGGTTGAGAGATGATTGTTAATTGTTGGAATTCAGCCTTGAGGGGGTTCCCTCACCCGCAGGGGGAAAGTCTTGGCTCAATGCAAGTTGCTGATATTCAACCTATCAACTACCAACTTTCATCTCAGAATTTAGCACCAGAACCCAAGCAAGCTTGGAGTGTGGAAAACCGAGTAACAAATGAAGTTACTCGACAGGATTATCATCGCGATGCGATAGCCGAGGGATGAGCGGGACGGCCCCCCGAGCTCGCGCTCGGGGCTTCGAACCTCCAGTTACGGCAGTTTACCAACGTAGAATTAGGGTGTGTTCACGCGCAGCCGCATAAAACGCGCCGGAGCTGAGCCCAGCGGAATGGGGTCGCAGTAGGTGACGGTCTCCGTGCCGTCTCCGTGATTGAGCGGCGTGCCGGTGAGCACCGGGTCCGGCAACCACGACACCAAGTCGCTGCTGGCCTGCACTTCATGACTCACTCCGTCCGACACGATACGGCGCCGAAACGTCACGCTGAGGTAGCTCTCGCCATCGGGCAACTGGAGCGTGCCGGACGTGGGTTGCGCGGCGGGCGAAGCGACTAGAGGATCGGTCGCGAGAAGATATTCGAGCGCGGTCGCCAAACCATCGGCGTCGTCATCGGCGGTGTCGGGCGCGTTTACATCGCCGAGTTGGTCGTTTTTCCATTGGCCAAAAACGCTCCACGTCGTCGCACTCACCGGGTCGGTGGGCAACGAATCTTCGCCGTTGTCGAACAACGAGCGCACGCGCAGCCAACGGGTGCTTGCGGCGGGTAATCCGCCTGCGGTCGCGGTCGTCGCGTCGGCGGCGGTGTCTCCGGCGAGACTCCACGGCCCGGCGTAGGCAGACGCGACTTCGAGGCGGAAGCCGGTCTCGTTTTGCCCGGCAAGGCTGAGGTCGCCCCAGGTTGCTGCGAGCGCGGTCGAGGAGGCCGCGGTCGCGACCGGTGCGGACGGCGGGCGCCAGCGCAATTCGTCGCGGGTGATCACGCGTGTGTCGGTCATTAGGTCGGTGGGATACATATTGTCGAAAATGGCGATGTGCTGGTGTGTGTCGTCGAGCGTGAGCGGGTAGGGGTCGTCGTTGGTGATGTCGTTTGGGTCATTGTCTTTGTCGTCGTCGAGGTTTCCGCCGAAGCTGTTATAGACAATGAAGAAGGACATGCGCGGGTA
>Ga0105046_10004229_pt1 | contig 22874 bp, 21 predicted proteins | sample MAT03_FD_78385 | JGI IMG/M metagenome (GOLD analysis project Ga0105046, IMG submission 78385) | Freshwater microbial communities from Lake Fryxell liftoff mats and glacier meltwater in Antarctica - MAT-03 (megahit assembly) | ecosystem: Environmental > Aquatic > Freshwater > Ice > Liftoff...
CCACACCAACTGGACCGGCCACGGCGGCACCACTTCGAGCAACGCGTATAACGTTTGATGAATGAAAGCGAGCGTCGAAGCTTGAGCTTAGACGCTCGCCTTTCTATTTAAGTCGAATCAATTATCCCACAATCCGAGTAGCCCAAAAAATCACGTCATCGCGAACATCTTTCGGCACAGCTTTTTCGGCGGAACAAGCGAAGTTGAGAACAGGCCCGAGTATCTGCTAAATTGATAGCATGATTGGTGGTCGTTTAAAGGCAAGACGGCCTTACCCAATTCGTGGGGTATGGTAGAGGTTGGCCATATGACGTTCCCGCACGATTGGACTCCTTCTTGTCCGCCTTCCGATGCGGACGCTGCAAGTGGTGTGATCTATCGAATCGTGATATCGAGTCGGTGTCAGGAATCAGATTTTCTGAGTTTTGCCGAAGAGAAACGTGTATTGCGACGGTCGCCGCCATGTCCATGCATGCCATTTGGGCTATCCGTGTTTCCCGATAAGGATGATGCGGTCTGGATGTCAAGGAGCCTCCCGCGCCTGGGAAAGCACCTCGCACGCGGAACACTGCAATCGGCGGATGGAGTCATGAAATTGACGCCGGGGCAACGACCGAGCCATACGACCTGGTGGCCGAGTTGCGAGTGCCATCGGATGGCAATCTTCAGTGATGTGGAGGAAGTGAACTGATGTGGGAAGTCGTCGGAAAGCCGAAGGATCCCCGTCTCTTTGGCTGTTTTGAACCGATCGAAGTACTCATCTGGTACGATTGCCCCCGCACGTTCACTATGAATGATCAAGACGGCGACCTCTGCTTGGCTCAATGGCTCGATGAAGACCCAGAGACGATGCGGTTTCTCGTTGTCCCGATAACGTCCAAGCAGATCGAGCAATTGAAACGCGGCGAACTCACGTTGAGAGAGAGTCTCGATCAGCCTCGAGTTTATGTGGTAGATCAGGCAAACAACGGAGATGTCCGGGCCGTATGGCTCACGGAGCTTTCGGACTTGCCGCAAGACTCTTTGCCTGTTCCTCGAACAATGCTCCATCGGTCCCTTGAACCGCTCCTGAGCCCTCGTACAACCAGCGATGCGGTAAAATCTGGCGAAATCACGGCAAATGGCTTCAAGAGCAGTGTCGAGGGTGTGCAGAAGGCATTGAAGTAGACTTACTGGAGCAACAGTAAAGCACTGGCATCAAGTCATCGACTATTTTTCTTGACGCGTTAAACGCGATGGTAATCATAAAATCCTTGCGACAAATCTCCCTTCACTTCGTCAACGGTTCAATCTTGAAGTCATCCAGGTAAACCTTGCCAATCCCCGTCAGGGCCGCGGTGACCCACATCAGGCCTGATGCCGGCACTTGGCGGTACAGGTGGATCTGGTGCCAGTTCTTGGATTCCGTCAGGCGCACGCCCATGCCCTCGCCGCAAGCGTTGTCGAAGATCAACAATCCGTCGGCCGAGGCTTGGACACCGCCGGGCGTATAGACCCAGCCGCTGATGCGCACCCAAGTCCCCGGTTGCAGTCGCACGGCCGGCGTGTTGACGGCGAGGTAAGTTCTTTCCAGGGCCGCCGGGGGCGGAGGTTGCTTGATGTCCTTACTCACCGGGACGACCTTGGGTTTAATCTCGAGCTTCAGAACCGTCTCGCCAAGCGTCGGTTCCTGCGGGTCCGGGTCTTCTTGGCTCGCGCCGTTGCTCGGGTCGAAACGGTATTTCTTACGCTCTGGCTTCTTGGGTTTGATGTACGGCGCCTCGGAACTCGGCACGAGCCTGGCTTCCAGTTCCACAGCATCAATTGTTTGTTGTTGGACGGTCCAGCCGATGAGACTCGTCACCGGAGCACCCACGTCGGATTTCTTCAGATTCTCATTCTTGGCGCGGGCGACGGTGATAAACTCCGGCCGTTGAGCCACGGCTTCGAGATTGCCATCACGCAACGCGTTGGCTCCGGCTTTTGTCCCTTGCAGATCGCGATGCAGTTGCCAGTGTCTCGGAAGTGTCGCAAAAGAAACCGTGTAAGGACTCGATGTGGGTACGTCCAGGGTGCGTACCGCCTGCTCCCAGTGAGTGCGCATCAAGACCCGCAGCGGTCGCACGGCACGAAGCGCCTCGAAGTAGGCGGCCGGGTAATCGCGGGCTTGTTCCAGCAGACGAGCCTTATCCAGTCGCTCTTCCGCCTGCTTCAACAACACGTCCGCATTGAATGCCGGTGGGGCGATATCCTGAAGTTCCGCGTGAATCTTGCGGACTTTCGTCAACTCAATGGCCGCCAGATCGCGAGCCCACTGGGCGGCTTGCGCGGCAAAGAGCCGGCTATGATTCTGCCACTTGACCACCATTCCATCCGGCGCCAGGTCGCTGGTGAAAACAACCGCGGCCGTGAGATCGAATTCCGGGATGATGATTTTGGTGCCGCTCAACCGGCGCTCGCAGTTGAACTGGAGCGACTGCACCCGGGCTGGCGAGATTTCCCACGGTTGTGCCCCATCCGGGACAAGTGGAACGATGATCGTCAGGTTGGCGAGGGCCCCCTGCGGAGGCACGCATTGAGCGCCGCCGCCCAGCCAGATCGGCATCACAAGGACGCCTTTCTCGCTGCGTAAAATGGCAGCCTTGACGTCCTTGTGCGAGGTGTCGACCCAGGTCGGCGGTTCGCGCAGCGTCATCAACAGGGGTTCGAGCATCTCAATTTCTTGATTCAAAAGTGCCATCATCAACAGACGGTCGCGGCCTTGATGGCTATCGGCGAGGAAGCGATCGGACGAGTACGCCAGCCCACGGCAGCCGGCAGCCATGCCAAGGTAAGTGAGCAAGCGAATCTGTTCCGGTTGCGGGCCGATCGGCTCCGTCATGGTTTCCGTCGCCTTGCGGCCGACGAGAAGTGCTGTCTGCCATTCGGGGATGTGCGTCTGGATCCAGGTCCAGTGCAGGGCGTTGCCGACCGTAAGCCGGCGGCGCTGGATGAGCCAGTCGCGGTAGCTTGTCAGTTCGAGACTGGTCAGGAGCGGGTAACGGTGCGTGCCGACCATTTCGATGTGATGCGAGTGGCTGCTGAAGCCGTCCCAGATGTCCGCCCCACGCGGCCGATGCGGGTCGGAAAGGGAGATCGCCTTGGCGGTGCGTTCGAGGAGATCCACTTTTTCGGCCTGAAGCGCGCCGCCGAGGTCCCAGAAGAGGACGGCATCGCCGGAAAGAAATCGCGTGATCGCCGTCGCCAGACCTTCGACATCGCGTGCCGTCGCCAGATCACTGGCGCCGCGGCTGGTCAGCGTCCCCTTCGCTTCGGGTTTGACATCGCCCAAGAGCGGCAGGCTGGGCACGATCCAGAAGCCATGGCTGATCGCCTCTTCGATCCTGTCGCCCGGCACATAAGGATCGAACCAGACGGTGTTGAAGCCGGCGTCGCGCAGCGTCTTCAACGGCGTATCCGAATAACGAATGGCCCGGAAGAAGAACGGTTTGCCGCCGACGAAGAGCTTGTCTTGCTCCATACGGACCTGAATGCCGCGATCGTTGCGGACGATCGGGGTCGCCTTCGGGAGCGTCGTCGTCGCCGCATCCTTGGAGTCAATCTTCGGCTTGGGCGGCGCGATCTGCTTCACCGGGCCGACTTCGAGATCGTCGAGGTAAACATCTAACTGGCCGGGCCCCGTGTAAAGATTGAGCACGAGGCGATCGACATAAGCATCGGTCAGATCGATGTCGCGGCCGAACTGGGCGCGGAGAATCTGCTGCTGGTCCTTCATCAACTTGATGGGGTTCGTCAGTTCCAGTTTCTGCCAGCGGCGCGTGAGCTTGTAAACATCCCCGGAGAGGATGACCGTCAGCGGTTCGTCGAGTTGCTTCGGATTGCGTTCACGCGGCAGCACCATGCGAGCCTGAAGCTGGATGCCGGCCCGGGTCGCCTTGACCCAGACGCTGGCATTCATGTCCTCGACAATCGGCGCCGGCTGGGTCGGGTAGAAGTAGGTTGCCAGGTTGTTGTCGTTCTTGCCTTCCGGGCAAATCAGTTGGATAAATTCGGAGTTGGTCCCGAGATGGGCGTAATCGGAAGACAGGATGTGCGATTTTTCTTCCGCGCGGACATTATCCTCACCGCGCTGCCAGCCGGTTTGCCGGCCTTCGAAGCCGTTGCGATGAATTTGTTGAGCCCGAGCCGGCAGAAGGGCAAGCAGGCCGATCAACCCACCGAGAAGAACGGCGGGGACGAAACGCTTCGCGGAACTTCCTTGTTTACCGGATCGCATACCGATGACTCCTCTTCACACCCGAACGACGGCGCGGAACCGCGCGGAATTCAGGAAGCTGGGGAATACCCGTTTTCCGCAGGCCGGGAAAGGTCAGTTTGAAAACGCGATCCTTTCCCATGCGTGACATGGTTCGCAAAGAGCAAGAACCACGAATACATCGAATCGAACGAATAAGTAAAAAGGAGTTCAAATACCTACTTATTCGTGTAAATCGATGCATTCGTGGTTGTTTCGCCTTCAAACCTTGCCACGCCCCTTGGTGCGGTTCGGAAGCATCATCTACGATTAGAGTGAGGAGTCTTCCATGAAGCATCTCATGATCGCGCTGCTGGCCGTTGCGTCGTTTTCCCTTGTTGCCAGGGCGGAAGATCCGCCTCTCGGTCAGGAGATTTACCCGCTGACGCTCGGCCATCGCTGGACCTATCGCATTCAGGGACAGGACGATCGCTTGACGATCCAGGTCGTGGCGATTGACATGATCAACGGGGTGCGTTGTTACCGCCTCGAAGGGAAGATCCAGAACCGTGTGATTGCCACGGAGCATGTCGCCAAGTTGAAGGATGGCCTTTATCGCTATCGCAACGAGGGGATCGACATCGACCCGCCGCTATTGCTCTGCAAATTCCCCGTGGAGAAGGGCGATGCCTGGAAGGCCGAGTACAAGCACAACGAGAAAAAGGCGTCGCTCCGCTATGAGTGCGACCTGGAAGAAGTGACCGTGCTGCATGGCAAGTATCAGAGCGTCGTCATCCACTCCATCACGGCCGACAATTCAAAGTTAAAGAATTCCGTCTGGTATGCCCCGCGCATCGGTATGGTCAAGCAAGTCATCGAAGAAGGCGAGCAGACCATCGTCCTGACGCTCGAGCGCTTTGATCGTGGTTTTGAGAAGAAGTGATGTCGACCTGTCGAGCCAGGAATCTCGTTTGCGGCGAACGTCTTCGTGATAAGATGAAGGCAACCGAGGAGGCGAGAGATCATGCCCGTTCACGATTGGACTCGCGTCAGCGCGGGGACATTTCACGACTTTCACAACTCCTGGATCACGGAGTTGCGCAACGCCCTGAATGGCGGTCTGTTGCCGTCCGGCTACTACGCGCAAGGCGAGCAATGGGCGGGAAAAATCAACGCCGACGTGTTGACGCTCCATGCTGGGGCTCAGACTGTGGTTCCGTCAGGCGGCGGAGTAACGGTGATGCGCGAGGCTCCGCCGCAAGTCAGCCGACGCGTGACGGCGTCGGAATCCGCTCATATTCGAGCCGCGCGTCGCACGCTCGTGATCCGTCACAGCAGCGGCCATCGAGTTGTCGCCCTTTTGGAGATCGTGTCGCCAGCCAACAAGGACCGACCGCGCAGCATCCAAGATTTCGTCGACAAGGCGATCGCTGCCCTCCAGCAGGGAGTTCATTTGCTGATGATCGATCTGTTCCCGCCAGGGCCGATACGATCCACAGGGAATTCACCCCTTGATATGGGAGAATTATGGCGATGAAGTCGACGCGCCGCCGGTTGGCAAATCGGTCGCGCTGGCATCGTACCTCGCGAACTCGATGCCTGAAGCGTACCTCGAATTCGCTGCTCTCGGCGACTGGCTACCTCCAATGCCTTTATTCCTCGACCTGCACGCGTACGTGAACGTTCCCCTGGCCGCGACCTACGACGCCGCCTACCGAGGCGTGCCAGCCGTTTGGCGCGAGGTGCTTGAAGGCCCGACCTCAGCCGATGGCCGCAATAAATAACTGTTCACTTGAGAAGCAGAGATGAAGCGCAAGGCCTGTTGACGGCGATTGCTCGTCACGCTACGGTGAATCCATGAGGACGTCGATGGGACGTGGACTATAGATTCACTCGACATCTCTCATTTGGAGAATCCGTCATGCCCCCGCTGTCACTCGAAGATCGCGTCGCCGTTCTGGAGCGCGAGTTCGCGCAGTTCAAGTCCCAACCGAATCACGTCCGCGTCAAAGACTGGCGGCGGACGATAGGTATTTTTACCGACAACACGGACATGAAGGAGCTTTTTGCTGAAGCGATGAAACTCCGTGCGGCGGACCGCCGGAAGTCATCCGGTTCGAAGACCCGCCGCCACCACGCAAACCGGTCCGCCAAGCCATGATTCTGCTCGACACAGATCATCTTTCCGTGCTGACGGACTCCCGTGCGTGCCGCCGGCAACGCCGCTTTGGTGCGACGTTTGGAGTCGGCAGGAGAACCGCTAGCGATTCCGATCGTCGCCATCGAAGAGCAGTGCAAGGGTTGGCTTGCCAAACTCGGCCGCACCCGCGACGTCCACCAACAAATCACACCATACCGCCGCCTCGCCGAATTTTTCGACTTCCTCGCGGAATGGGACGTCATCGCATTAAGCGAAGTTGCCGCCGATCGGTTTGCGGAATTGCGCCGAAAGAAAATTCGCATCGGATCGCAGGATCTCAAAATCGCCGCGATCGCCATCGCCGAAAACGCGTTGCTGTTGTCGGCAAACCTCGCCGATTTTCAAAAGGTGCCCGAGTTACGCGTGGATAATTGGCTGCTGGGATAACCACTGGTGTCGCGCTCGGCATGTGTTTAAAATTTCGAAGTTGTGGCCACAAACTTGGCTGCCAGGATGGTCCGATCGTCCAGCGGTGGGGCGTCGCCGTTGAAGCGGCGCAGTTCCGCCAGCACGGCATCGACCATGGCTTGAGCGCCGACCGGACAGTGCACCAGCGCCTTGTCCAAGCCTTCCGTGCCGAACTCATCGCCTCGGTCGTTGAGAGTCTCGACGATGCCGTCGGTGCAGAAAATGACCTGATCGCCCGGCACGAGATGAAGCACTTCTTCCGGATATTCCTCGCGTTCGGAGATGCCGAGCGGCAAGCGTTTCTTGCCTTCCAGGGCATGCCGGCTGCCATCGCTACAGCGGATGAGCCGGGGCGGCACGTGGCCGGCGTTGGCATAGGTGAGCGTGCCGCGGTCGGGATCGTAAATCGCGTAAAACGCGGTGACGAAGTAGCCGAACTCGGTGGTGTAGTGCGAGGTCAAATGCCGGTTGAGATAGGCGAGAAGCAGACCGGGTGGCCACGGCGGGCCGGTGTACGTTTTCGTCAGGCTGTGCGTGATCGCCATCAGCACCGCGGCCAGGGCGCCGTGGCCGCTGACGTCTGCGATGAGGATGCCCCAACGGTTTTTCGGCAACGCCAGGATGTCGTAATGATCGCCGCCTGCCTGAGACGATGTCTGATAATGCACCGCCAGGTCGAGCGTCGGGATTTCGGGCAACCGCGCGGGCAGCAGTGATTGCTGCAAACGGGCGATCATCTTCATCTCATGATCGCTCGCCTCGTTCGCGGTCTGAAGTTTCTTCGAAAGCAGAGCCGTCTGCGTCGCCCGGCCGAACAAATTGCTCATCCAGACGAGGTCCGGGAAGCGCTCGGGCGGGAACGCGTAGGCTTCCTCGCGCGTGGCGATCACCATGTTGATGGCGGCGCCGCCATCGTAAAGCGGTATGGCGATCAGCGATTGTTGATCTTCGAGATACTTGGCGGCCGGGTCGCTCGGCTCGAGTTCGATCACATCCAGGATCCGCGGTTCGTCGGCATACAAGAGCTCGGCGAACAGGCCCCCACGGTGAACGGGCAAGCGGTGGGCGTCCTTCCACGGGTCGAGATCGTCAGGCCAAGTGCTGGAGCGCGTGACGCGGTAATTCGGATACTCAAGTTGTCGCCGGCTCAGGGAGATCCGCCGGGAGGTCGGGAACAATTCGACCATGCGCCGGGCGTAGACCTGGTACATGGCCTGGGGATCGGTCACCTTGCTCAGTTCGCGCATGACCTCAACGGTGATGGCCAACCGCTCGCGCCAGTCGAGAGCCGGCGAGGTGAAAAAATCGGATTCAACATTCATGACCGGCCCCCTTTCCGCATCCTAGTAGACACGGTTCGGGGCCGGCGATCAAGCAAAGAGATTTGAAAATCCGCAATCGGCGGACGTGGAGCTCTATTTCGGGATCACGAAACGACCGACTTTCGGGCCAATTTTTTCAAGCGATCCCTTCGCGACAGTGCAAGTGTCGGAACGGGCCGGGCGGGCTCGGCCTGCGGTTGCGCCCGTAGTTGCCACCAGAACGGCACCAGCGTTTGCAGCGTTTTCGGCACGTCCCAAAGCGAGACCTTGCTGGCGCCTTCACGCCGTGGGCGGTGGCGCACGCCGACTTCGCGAATCTCCAGACCGCGACGGCGAGCGCGGGCGAGCATCTCCGTATTCACGAAGAAACCATCCGAATTCGGGAGTAGGTCCTGAACAATCTCGCGGTGGAAGACCTTGAGGGCGCAGTCGCAATCACGCACGCCGGTGTCGAACAGCCAGCGAACGACGCGGTTGTAACCCCATGAGAGAAATCGACGCCGCCACGGATCCTGGCGGTCGATCCGGAAGCCGACGACGATCGGGGCCAAGTCCGTTTCCGGAACTAGGCGTTCGAGATCTTCCAGATGGAACTGGCAATCGGCATCGGTGAACGCGACTAGCGGCATGCGAGCGGCGGCAAAACCCGTGCGCAACGCGGCCCCATAACCGCGGTTCACGGGATGCCGCAAGACGCGAACCCCCGGCCAGATGGTCGCAAGTTCCTGGGCACGTTCGATAGTGGCATCGCTGCTGCCATCGTCGACAACGAGAATTTCATGGTCGTAATCGAGATCGACGAGCGCCTCGCGGGCCTCGGCAATGGCGCGTTGAATCCCCGCTTCTTCATTAAAGGCCGGGATCACCAGTGTTAGTTGCCGACGATCGGCATTCGTTTCCCGCACCATGACCGGCTCCTCACGGACATCCACCCGTAAAACGGGCGGACAATCGCAAAAGCGGCTGATGCGGTCAAGAGCATTCATTCAGGCCAATTGAGTCGCAAAACTTGAAGGTGGAGGAGAAGTCCAAATTGATTGGCGGGCACGTTCCGTATCGGAAAAGCAGGGAGAAAAAGAGGACAGGCACGTATATTGGTGGCACGCGAGCGAGAAATCGATTGTTAATAAATGTGCCCGCCCGCTTTTTCCCTTCTTATTTCTGGATTCCGGTGATTTCAAGTACGATCGCGTGTCCGTCCCATTTCATGGTTTGGCGGACGGGCCTTCCGGCGGCGTCGTAGACCCATTCGTTGTCAATTCCCTTGCCGGTTACTTTGAAGCGAAATCCTTCGATGTTTTGCGTCGCCAGCTTGGACTGCCACTTGCCGATAAAATCGATCTGGACCGCCGTCGCGGTGCCGTCCTCGGTGTCCAAGACGGTCGCGGTCTGCTTCGGGATGTCGAGCCGGGGAATCCGCCAACCGGTCGATGGAATGGATTCTTTCGGGCAAATGACCGAGCGGCCTTTGGACGTCGCGGTCAACCCTTGCTCGCCGGCTTCCGCTTTGACATGTAGTTTTTTCCCGTCGTCATTGACCGTCGATTCGAGTTTTTGCACCACCCCGCCCTTCCAGAACTCCACGCTTTTCGAAGAGTATTCGTATTTAAAGCCCAAGAACCGGACTTTAACGTCCGTCGTCATCGTGACCGTTTCGACATCACCCTCAGTGGACACGGTCGTCCGGCAAACACCAGCAGGTTTGCCGTCCACGAATACCTGAAACGTTCGTTCTTCAGCATGAACCATCGCGCCCAGAAGCAGAAGGCATCCCGCCAGACCGTTTGAGACAAGCCGCATGGTGTTTTCCTCAGGCAGTTCGTAATAGGGCTTGATCTAAACATCGGTCCGCGTGGTTGCCCCTCTTCATCATTTTGAAGATAAAACTCAAGCCATCTTTTCAGCCGCGGCCGACTGAAGCTGCAACAATTCGATCGCCGTCTGGCGGAGTTGGAATTTCCGAATCTTGCCGGTGACGGTCATCGGAAAGGACTCAACGAATTGCCAGAAACGGGGTCGTTTGAAGGCCGCCATGCGTTCGCTGCTGAACGCGCATAACTCAGCTTCGGTGGCGCACCTGCCTGGCCGAAATTTGATCCAGGCCATCACCTCTTCGCCATAACGATGGCTGGGGACACCGATGACCTGGGCTTCGCTGATGGCCGGGTGCGTCTCCAGAATGCCTTCGACTTCGCGCGGCGAGATGTTCTCCCCGCCGCGGATGATCAGATCCTTCAAGCGGCCGGTGATGTGAACGTAACCATCTTTATCCATCACCGCCTGGTCGCCCGAGTGCATCCAGCCCTCGGCATCAATCACCTGTTTGGTCGCGGTCAGGTCGTTCCAATACTGGAGCATCACGTGATAGCCGCGAGCGCAAAATTCGCCCGGCGTGCCGCGCGGCACGGGCTGGTTGTCGGAATCACGCAACGAGATTTCGATCCGCGGCATGACCCGGCCGACGGTGCTGACCCGCCGCTGCAACGAATCATCGGGCTGCGTGAACGTCGAGAGCGGCGATGTTTCCGTCATCCCGTAGCCAATGGCGATCTCTGGCATGTGCAAGCTGTCGACGACTTCTTTCATCAGTTCAACCGGGCAGGGCGAACCGGCCATGATCCCGGTACGCAGCGATTGCACATCTATGCGGTCGAACTCCGGATGTTCCAGAATCGCCCGGTACATGGTCGGCACGCCGTAAACCGAGGTGCACCGTTCCGCTTCGATGGCCTGGAGCACCGCTAACGGTTGAAAAATCTCACTTGGCACAACCAGACAGGCCCCGACACTGAGCACCGCCAGCGTGCCGAGGACCATGCCGAAACAGTGATAGAAGGGCACCGGCACGCAGACGCGGTCGGCCGAGGTGTACCGCAACGCCAGCGCACAGTGATAGGCGTTGTTCAAGATGTTGTGATGGGTGAGCGTCGCGGCCTTCGGCAGCCCCGTGGTGCCCGAAGTGTACTGGATGTTGATGGCGTCGTCGGCACTCAGGGTCGCTTCACGCTTGGCGAGCGTCTCCAGATCGGCGCGCCGTTCACCGAGAAACGCCTGCCATTCTTGATCGAAATCGATGCAGCGTTCGAGATCGGGACATTGCGGAAGAACCGCGTCGAGCAACGGCGCGAACTCGGTCGACTTGAAACGGCCGCCGTGAAACAGCAAACGAATGCCCGACTGACAAAGAGCATAGCCCAGTTCGCTCCGCATGTAGGCTGGGTTGATGTTGACGAGAATCGCCCCGATGCGGGCCGTGGCATATTGCACGACGACCCACTCATAGCGATTGGCCGACCAGACGCCGACGCGGTCAGCCGTTTGAATCCCCGACGCCAAGAGCACCCGCGCGGTAACTTCAACATCTCGCCACAAGTCGTCGTATGTCGCGCGAATGTTTTGTGAGCGCACGATGACGGCGTCATGAGCGGGAAAAGTGGAGGAGATACGCCGCAAATTCATGCCGATGGTTTCATCGAGCAGCGGAGTGTGCGGATCGCCATGATCGATCGATAGAGCGGTAGCCATTGAATGACCTTCCGTGGAGAGAAACGGAGTCTATCGCGATTTGTCAGATCATTCAATGGAAATAAAAATTGCGCCGAGCGCCACTCACGAGCTTCTTCTTCGTGCCGATTTGGGTGCGCAGAAGATCTCTTGCAAGAGGAACGCCACGGCTGGGCCCTCTTTGTTCTTCAAGATCGTCTTGAGCAAATCGAGCGACGGGGACGTCAGGGCCGCTGAGACGGAGGCAGACGGAGCCGCGAGCTTGGCTAGCTTTGCCTTGCGTGCCTCGGGCGGTTTGGATTCCACCGGCGCGTAGATCGGACCGACGGGCATCGGCGCCATTTCAATGGGCAACGGCATCGGAGGAGACAATGGCTTGGGCGGCTCCACAACGACGCGAGGCGGTTCGGGACGTTGCACAACTGCCGGTCGTCGCGGTTGCTGGGGCTGTTGAGGTTGTTGCGGAAGCCGAGGCCGCGGTGCTTCGCGAGCAGGCGGAGCAGGCGACGGGGCCGCCGTCGACGTTGATTTCTCCGCGCTTTCCGGCTGATTCTTCTTGCGAAGCCGCTCGATCTCCTGAAGAAAGCGATCGATGTCGTTGGATGTGGTCTTCTCGGGCGCACGGCCGGGATTGCCCGGCGGGTTATTGGGCCGATTAGCCCCGACCCGACGATTCGCGGCCTGTGCGGCGTCTTGTTGAGCCCGGATCACGTTCGATACGATCCAGACCACCAAGAAGATAACAATGACGATGAGCCCAACATTAAACATGTTCTTGCTCGCTCTTGATTGCCTGGCGCCATCCTAGGGGTTCGGAGTACCTCACCCCTAGGTTTGTGACCTGTCATTCAACTGGAACGATTGCCCTGTCCGCTTGATCCATCGGCGCCGAGGCCCGCGATGCTGGTTCGCATGCTCGTATCGGCTTGAAGATTTTTCATGTTGTAGAAGTCCATGATGCCCAGCTTGCCTTCACGCAAGGCATTGGCGATGGCCAGCGGGATCTCCGCTTCCGCGAGGACGACTTTGGCACGGTTTTCCTGGACTTCGGCGCTCATTTCCTGTTCACGCGCGACGGCGGCGGCACGGCGTTTCTCAGCCTCGGCCTGGGCGACTCGCAAGTCGGCCGCGGCTTGATCGGCCTGGAGTTTGGCGCCGATGTTCTCGCCCACCTCAATGTCGGCGATGTCGATCGAGACGATTTCGAACGCCGTCTGCGAATCGAGCGAGTTGTGCAGCACGGTCTGCGAGATCAGGTTCGGGTTCGCCAGCACTTCCTTGTGATCCTGGGCCGAGCCGATGGCCTTGACGATACCCTCGCCGACGCGGGCGATGATCGTTTCTTCGGTGGCGCCACCGACGAGGCGTTCGAGTTTCGTGCGCACCGTCACGCGGGCTCTGCAACGCAACTGAATGCCGCTGCGGCAGACGGCGTCGAGAAACGCACGGCCCTTGCCCGGGTCCGGACAATCGATGACCTTCGGATTCACGGAGGTGCGGACGGCGTCGAGGATGTCACGGCCGGCCAGGTCGATCGCGGCCGCGATTTTCCAGGGGAGGTCCATGCCGGCCTTGTGAGCGGCGATGACCGCGGTGGCTGTCTTCGGCACGTTGCCGCGAGCAAGGTAATGCGATTCGAGCTCCTCCGTGCGGATGGCCACGCCGGCCTGCACGAGGGCGATCTTCTGCCGGACGATCATGGCGTAATCAACATTACGCAACTTCATGCCGACGAGGTCGAGGATGCCGATCTTCGCGCCCGTCAGCAAGCTCTGAATCCAGAGCCGCACGAAGCTGAAGAAGACGATGAGCATGAAGATGCCGAGCAGCAGGCCAACGGCGAGAGCGACAAGCAACCACGATTGCTCGGCAAAGGGGTTGTTGTTGGCCGCCAGGAGCGAGAGGGAAGTCACAGGGGTCAGTCCTTTCCAGGCAGACACGGCGCGGGGCCGGGTCAGCCGAAATTGGTGTTTTCCAGATCTATCAGGTTCGGTTGATCGATCAGCCGAACAATCACACGGCCGGACTTCACGTCGACACATTTCACCGTCTGGTCAACGTCAATCATCATACCTTCCGTCATACAGTCAATCCGTTTTCCGTCGAATTCAACGATTCCGGAGGGACGCAGCGAGGAGACGGTTCGCCCCACACGGCCCTTGAGACTATCGAGCTTCGAGTTCCCGGGCATGTCGGCAACCGTCATATCGTCTTCGGGCTTGTGAATCAGACGATTGCCCCAGAACGCTTCCGGCCAGAGGTAAAACAGACCCCAGAGCGCTATTGGGAAGATGACAAAAACACCCAGGAGTGTGTAGATGCCGGTCGTGTTGTCGCCGTAGAAGAACGTGAGGGCGACGCCGGCGATGCAGAATAAGCACGCGAGCAAGAAGCAAATGCCGCCAGTGGGGAGGAACAATTCGGCGATCATGAGCGCGATGCCAATGGCGATCAGGACGTAAGCCAGCGTCAAATTTTCCATACCGGGTTCCGGACTCACACTCTTTTGACAACGATGCGGGTGCCTTCCACTTCCACAACCTGAATGGACGTTCCAGGTTCGATGAAATCGCCTTCGGTGACCACGTCAGTATAAACGTCGCCGATCCGGGCCATGCCCGCCGGCCGCAACATCGATGTCGCGGTGCCCACCTGACCAAGCAAGCCTGCGGCCAGCTCAGCGCCGGGCAAAGGGGACGAATCGGAATCCTGTCCGGGTTGATCGGAAGGCGGCGCTAGCATCAGCCGATTAACATACGGAATCTTGGGTAGATAGCGGGCGAAGAAGAAAGCGAGGAACCCGGAGCCGACAAGCGAAAATCCGATCGTCACTTGCCGTTTGGTGAATGCCACCCACTCTTCCGTCGTCGACGGTGCTTTTTCGAAGGTGGCCAGGCCCACCCCAGCCAGAATTAGCAAGACGCCGCTGATGCCGGTCACCCCGAAACCAGGCAGGATGAATACTTCCACCCCGAGTAACATAAGTCCGAGTACAAACAAGGCGATGGCTAAATACACGGTCGCCCCGTTGGCATAAGCCTGCGACCAGAAGAAAAGCACGAAGCAGACGAGCGCGACCAAGCCGGGTATCGTAGCGCCGGGCATCTTCACTTCGAGAATCAGGCCTGCAAAGGCGATAATCAGGAGAAGGATCCAGACTTCGGTTCGGCGTAAGAAAGCAGCGAAATCATCGAGCCAGCCGGGCTTCGAATCGCGGACGCTTTTCTCATCAACTCCGTAGAGCGTGTAGACTTCCTTCACATCTCGATTGTCGACGGTGTTCTGGGCAATGCGGAGTTCCTTCGCCATCGTCGCGTTCAGTTTCAGGTAGCTGCCCGGTTGTTTGAGGTGCTTGATGATCCGCAGTTGCCGTTTCTTTTCCTTGACCTCGCCGTCGAATTCCTTTCGCGACATGATCTCGTGCGCGCCGGCCGGGCGGTTCTGATCGTGGACCAGCACGATCTCTTCATCGCGATTGATCATCCCTTCGACCAGGTGCTTTGAAAAGCCCTGCTTCTCGGCGATATCGAGGAGATTGCGGCGCAAGAATTCGACGGTATTAGAGGAATCGCCCCCTTTGCTCATCGAGCCCAAGAAACTCTCAAAATCGCCGATGGTCGCTTCTTGGGACGCGTCCGACCCTTTAAACATGACGATTTCAGAACAGGCCATGGCGATGAAGGTCGCAATGTCTGCCGACTTGTTGGGGATGAACGCCACGGTCCAGATCGGGTCTTCCTCGTCATTCTTGAGGTCGCGGATCAGATCAAACATGTCGCGGGCAATCTTGGCGCTGCCGCCGCCGCAATCGATCAGGAGGAAGATTGTGTTTTCTTTCTTGGAACGCACTTCCTGAAGTTGCCGCTTGAACTTCTGAATCATGGGGTCGTCAATGACGCCGGTAAGATCGATCTTGACCGCCTTGATCTTGTTGCCGCCGTAGCGATCGCCGCGAAGACTCGCGGGGGTCAGGGTGTACTTCTCGGCCACCTCTTCGCGGGTCTCGGCCGTCACGGTGCAAAGGCCAAACCGGAGTGCCTGTTCCGTGTTGTAAAGGCCGATGCCGCCGCGCGGGACGATGATATCGCCCCCCTTGGCGACAAAGACCCCTTCGAACGGCGTGCCTGCCTTGCCGGCTTTGGCGGAATCGACATAGATAGGGTTATTCGCCCCTTCGGTGCCGAGGACGACTTCAACGTTCTTGTCGAGCATCTTGAGCACGACGGCTTCGCGAGATTTGCCCGCGATCTCGGCATATTCCTGGGCCTGACGCTGACGCTGGGGCACGTTATCATCGGGCCCGGCCACTTCGCCGATCTTGGCATCGTGAGACATGACGAGATCGGTGCAGGCCAGCACGGGCAGGACCGAGTGCCGCGATGTCTTGCCATGGACGAATGCGATCGTTTGGATGCCGTTGTTCTTGAGCGTGTTGATGTACTCGGCCAGCTTGGAACAGGAAAAATAATCGGAGGTGGCGGCTTCGCCATCGCCCGGGTTGAAATCGAACACCACTTTGCGGACGCGCATCCCAGGCCGATTCAAGGCCTGGTCGATCCGATTCTTCATTTGGTCGACGGTCACCGTCGTAATGGGGTTCTGCACGCTTTCAAAGTGACCGTCAACGGCCTCTTCGCCACGGCTGGAACCAGTAGTCAAAAAGACGCACACGACGGCCAGTAGGGCCGACATGTGGGAACTTACCATGCGATGAAATGCCTTCATGCCGCTCATCCTGACCTGTGGGTTCGATCGCCACCGCCTCGTTGGCGTGGTCCAACCACGCTACGTGTCACGCCGATTCGAGTCGCCTCAAGAGTACAGAGAGAGTTACCCCTACATTATATAGATACGGCAAAATGCCTGTCAAAACCTCTTATCCCGCCGAGTACAAACTTACGCTTCCCGTAGGGTAAGCGTCCCCGCTTGCCCGTGAATCACGGACAAGCGAGGACGCTTGTCCTACGAACGAAGATGTTGCGGAGCCCCGGTTCCATAGAATGGGAGCCATGTCTCAACTTTCTTCTCGCCCTCCACGGCATCTGCATGTTTTCGGCCTCAGTTTAATTCTGATCGTCGGCGTGCTCGTGCTCTTTCTGTTCGGGGTCCGCATGGAAGCCACCGCCCCCGCGACGGGGGTGGCCACGTCCACCCACATTCTTACGTTGCGGGCCTCGCGGGCGGGCCTCGTCATGTTGAAAGATCCGGTCGCGGCCGCTGGTACGACCCTGAACGGTGGTCAACCACTCACTACCGGCGAAAGCACGGTGCCGATTCTTGTACCGAACTCGCATGCACGCTGGCTCGTGCTCGAACTGCTGATCGGCGACGGACAACGAGTGCAGGAAGGCGACATCGTGGCGACGCTTGTCCCGATCGATCCCGAATCCGGAGCCCTTCAAGGAATCGTTTTTCGCCTCGAAATCGAGGAGAAAAACGTGGGAGCCATCGAACCAGGCCAGGAGGTTCGGCTTTCCAGCAACATGTATCCCCATCGCACACACGGTCTTGCCAAGGGCGTCGTTGAACGGCTGGAACCGATGGGAGTTGCCGGACCTAACGGCTCGCGTCTTTTTCATGGTTGGGTCCGCGTCACGGAGAGCCCCTTCCCAATCAAACTTGGATCCAGCGTCCATGCCGAAGTGGTCCTCGGCAAAAAACGGACATACCAGATCATCCTGGAACACTAACCGTCCATATTAAATTTTCGCAACCATTCGCTCATCTCGTCGTCGGTCGGCGATTCAGGTTTATCGGCGACGGCCTTAGTAGGCCGGGAATTCGTTGGCGACCGGTTTCCCTGCAACTCGTCAACGTAGTCGCCACAACTGAGAGCCGGGCAACCCTTGCGTCGGGCCGCCGTCAAAATTCGGTGGTCATTCGAAACTACGCTCATTCGTGGCGGGTCGTTTTCCTCGCGAATGAGTTTTTCCATTAGGTCGTCAGCTGTTTCGCCCTGGGCGAACAACATATAGATGCCTCGATGAATCTTTTCCGAGCAACCGGTGGACGTACGTGCATCAAAGACAACACAAACTTCGTGGCCGACAGTTGCTTTCTCGAGCGCGAGCCAATCGATCAGGCGTAACCGGGCCTTTTCGAGGCTCGGCGACCCTGGGCGCGGCGCCACACCCAGCGCGTGCATCAGGTTGTAACCGTCAATGAGGTAAGTCATTCGCCATCCACGTGAGCGCGGTCGTGCTGTTTACTTCATCGTACCACGTTATTCGTTCCGGTCGGAAATATATTTCCGAAGGAGGGCCGGTCATGCAGACGGCATTTAGTTCCGGCGATACACTGAACCACTACGAAATGCCCGCTTATCGAAAGGGACGTCCATGAACGCCGTCTCGCTGACGTTGGTTGACGATTACGCGGTCCTCTTACTCGATCAACCGGGCAGCAAGGTCAACGTTCTGAATCAAGAGCTCCTGAAGGAGCTCGAGAGCCATTTGCACGAATTGGCCCAGCGTCCCAGACTGGCGGGGTTGATCGTCGAGAGCGCCAAGCCCGGCATCTTCGTTGCCGGGGCCGATCTCAAAGAACTCGCCGCGGCGACGGAACCGGACCATCCACCGACGCGTGAGTTCATTCAACACGGCTTACGCGTGCTGGAGATCCTTGATGAACTACCTTTTCCCACCATTGCCTGCATCGACGGCGCGGCCCTGGGCGGCGGTCTTGAATTGGCTTTGGCCTGCGACGAGCGAATCGCGGGAACGAACCCGAAAACGAGGTTTGGATTGCCTGAAATCTCGCTCGGGCTCATTCCGGGATGGGGCGGGACCCAGCGTTTGCCCCGCTTGATCGGGCCCACCTCCACGATTGAGATGATTCTGCATTCGCAACAACTGGACGCGGATAGCGCCCGCTACAGAGGCCTGGCATGCAAAGTTGTCCCGTCCGAAGACCTTCGCTACGAGGCGAACCAGGTCCTTCGTGAAACACGAACGTCAGGCGCTTGGAAACGTGTCCGCGAACGAGTACGGCGACCGATCGAACTGGATCGATCGGAGCTCACGATCGCGGAAATGAGCGAAGGCAACATTTCCGAAGCGAAGCTGAATGCGATGTCGTTAAGCCCCGACGCCCTGGCCACCTTTCGCCAGAGCACCCGAGAACGCCTTAAAGGCGATCCAAAATTGCCTGCTTCGCTCGCTCTCCTTGACGTCATCGAGAAAGGCTGCACGCTGCCGTTGCGTGAAGCAATCCGTCTCGAAACCGAGACGTTTCTTCGGCTCGTCGGCAGTCCGGAGGCGAGAAAACTCATCGCTGACTTCTTTGCGAGCCGAAAAAAGTGACAAGCCAGCTTGTTTCGTGTAAGATAGGTTGTGCGTTCGCCCGGATAAACCTGCCGAAATTCCTCTCCGCCAAACATCAACGATTCCGCACGGAACCTAGGTGTATTCATGCGTTCAAGTATGCTTGCCTTGATGGTGTGTGTCCTCCCGGCTGTTCATATCAACGCCGCCGAGCCGTCACCCACGTTTAATTGGATTGAAGCTCGAAAGTTCTGGTCGTTCCAACCCGTGAAGGCAGTCGAGCCTCCGTCGGTCAAGAACGCCGCCTGGGCGAAGAGCCCGATCGATCGCTTCATTCTCGCCAAGCTGGAAGAGAAGGGGTTAACCCCCGCCCATGCCGCGGACAAGCGAACGCTTCTTCGACGGACGACGCTCGATCTCACCGGTCTGCCGCCGACCCCGGAAGAGATCGACGCCTTCGTAAACGATTCATCTCCTGATGCATTCGCTAAAGTCGTCGACCGACTGCTGGCATCGCCCCACTACGGCGAGATGCAGGCCCGCCACTGGCTGGACGTGGCTCGTTATGCCGAAGATCAGGCTCACACCTTCGGAGTCAAACCGAATTCGAACGCCTATCGGTATCGCGATTGGGTCGTCAATGCTTTCAATAATGACATGCCCTACGACCGGTTCGTGAAACTTCAAATTGCGGCCGATTTGCTCGACGACGGTAAACCGGAGACGGCCGAGCACAAGGCGGCACTTGGCTTCATCGGCCTCGGCGCCATCTATTACAAGAACTCGGATGCCGCCAAGGCCGCCGCCGATGAACTTGACGATCGCGTCGACACGCTGACTCGCGGTTTCCTGGGGCTTACCGTTTCGTGCGCTCGCTGCCACGATCACAAATTCGACCCGATCCCCACGCAGGATTACTACTCGATTGCCGGCATCTTCTGGAGTTCGAAACTCGCCGACGTGCCGCTCGCGTCGAAGGCCGAGGCCGATCGCTACCAGGAGGGGCAGAAGAAACTCTTGGATGCGGACAAGAAGGGGAAAGATCTGATCCAGGCGGAGAAAGAAAAGCTCATTGCCGGCAAGCTGGACGATCTGCCGCTCTACGTAGTGTCTGCTTGGAAGCTCGAAGCCCAACGGCTCGCGAAGGCGGATTTCGCGACGGCGACGCAGGCGAAACTCGATCAACTCGACAGCGGCACGCTCGATCGATTTGTGAAACTCCTGAACAAAAAGGCAACGCCCGAGTTTGACGCCTGGATCCGAATCCAGCCGAAACCAGGCACGCTGCCCGAACCAACGGACGCGGTCCTCAAGGCGGCTAACGATTTACGTGATGCGGTCAAAAAAGTTTTCGGCAAGCAACCCAAAGGGCCGCTCATTCAAAGCCTTTTTGGCGACAAAGGTGTGTTCATCATTGCCGACGCCGAGGTCATCGGCAAGATGAGCCCCGCAATCAAGCAGCAGTATGACACGGCCAAACAGGCGCATGCCGACATGGCCAAGTCGGCCCCGCCGGCCCCGATGATGGCTCACGGCGTGGCCGAGGCGACTGCCGTCGATCTCAAGGTCTACATCCGCGGCAACCCAGCAAAGCAGGGTGATCTCGCCCCCCGGCGGTTCTTGCAGATCGTAGCCGGTGAAAATCCCAAACGATTCACGAATGGCAGCGGCCGCCTCGAACTGGCCGAGGCGATCGCTGACGCCAGCAACCCGCTAACCGCCCGCGTGATCGTCAATCGTCTTTGGCAGCAGCACTTCGATCGCGGCATCGTCGCCACGCCGTCGAACTTTGGCGAGCTTGGTGAACGACCCACGCATCCGGAGCTTCTTGACTACCTCGCGGATCATCTGGTTAAATCGGGCTGGTCAATCAAGGCGATTCATCGGGCGATCTTGCTCTCCACGACGTATCAAATGTCTTCCATTCCGAATTCCGAATTCCGCATTCCGATTTCGCAAGATCCCGACAATCGCTTTCTCTGGCGCATGAGCCGTCAGCGGTTGCAGGTCGAGTCGTGGCGCGACGCCCTGCTCGCGGTTTCCGGCAATCTCGACCGAACGATAGGCGGGCCGACTGGAAATCTTGATACCGCAGACTATAACCGGCGGACCCTCTACGCCAAGGTGAGCCGGCATGATCTGAGCGGCTTCTTACGGCTCTTCGATTTCCCGGACGCCAACATTACGAGCGACCGTCGCAGCGAGACGACGGTGCCTCAACAACAACTATTCGTGCTCAACAGCCCGTTCATGGTGAACCAGGCGAAGGCATTCGCGGCTCGCCTTCAGAAAGAAGCCGCCGACAGCAAAGGCCAGGTGCAACGGGCCTATCTGCTTGCATTTGGCCGACCGGCCACCGATGATGAAGTGGCCATGGGTCTGACCTACCTGAACGGTCAAGATCGCGAAGCTTCGGCCAACAAAATCAGCAGGATTGAGCGGTACGCTCAGGCGTTGCTGGCGAGCAACGAATTCATGTACATCGATTGATCCTCTTCCAGTTGGAGTGCATGATGAAACGGCATCTGTTTGGGCTTGGACTATTCGTGGGCGCGATGGCGGCCATCATGCTGTCGAGTGATGTCCTGAACGCTCAAGGCAAGAACAAAGATAACGACAAGGAAGAACAGCAACTTCGGAAACAGATTGCCAATCTTCAGCAAGACATCAAACAAGGCACCGCGTTGGTCAACAACCTGAAGCAAGAACTCCGCGAGCGCGAGCAAGTCATCAACAAGCTCCAGGCGGCGCTCAAGAACGAAAAGAAAGACGACAAGAGCGACGACAAGGCGCTGAACCAGGCGAAGAAGGATCTTGCTGAAGCAATAGCAACAATCCGTGAAAAGGATGCCGCCCTTGCCACCTTCAAAAAGACGGACGCCAAGGAGGATGCCACCGCTGCCAAGACAATCGACGAGTTGCGCAAACAAGTCAAGGACTTGGAGGGGATGAAGGGCGCACCGTATGTCCACACGGTCATCCTCAAGATGAAACCCGACGCAACGGTCGACGATATCAAGGCCTTGACTGATGACATACCCACCGCGCTCGGCAAGATCCCCTCGGTCCGGGGCCTCTGGTACGGCAAGCGCGCCAAGGATGCCAGCCCCGACTTCGCGGAAACGGACTTCGAGATTACGCTCGTTCTCTTGTTCGACAACTTCGACGGCCTGAAACGCTATCTCGACCACCCCTTGCACAAGAGCTTTCTCGACAGGCACCTGAAGAAACTGGAAACTCCCAAGGTGTATGATGTGTTGAAGCCCTGAGCGTGAGACTGCTGCAAGATTAACGGAGACGTTCTCATGACGACTACGGAATTCGATCTCGACCTTGTGACCGCCCCTGCCAAAGAGGTGGTGAAGCAGTTTCTCGATCGCTTTTCAGACGATGTATCCTTGAACGAACTCGCGGAGGAGATCGGAATTCTCGCTCGCGTTCGAGACGGGTTGATCGACGTTCGCGAAGGAAGAGTGATTTCATTCGAGGAACTTAAAAGGAAGCATCAGGCATGGCTTACGACGTGATTCTGTCGGAGGCCGCCGATAACGAATTGGACGCCATCGGCGAATTCTTGAGGAGAATGTTCCCAGAATCTGCCGTAGCGGTTCTAGTGCCATCATGCAAGCGATTCATGATATTTCGGAGCGCCCATTTCAGGGCGACATTCTGCGTCGTTTGGAACTCCAAACAATCCGCGAGACAATCGCGGGCAAGTATCGAATCTATTTTGCCGTCCACGAAAATGAAGAACGGATCGAGGTCCTTCATGTTTGGAATCGATCGCGAGATATGCCCGATCTGAACTAAACCGTTCAACCGAGAATTTGACGCTATGAATCCTTTTTTTCAGCCCACCCGCCGCGAACTATTGCACCGCGTCGGCGCCGGCTTCGGAGCTCTGGGTCTCGCGGCGCTGGCTCAGGATCAGAATCTGTTCGCGGGCAATCCGCTGGGGCCGAAGC
>Ga0105046_10004231_pt1 | contig 22864 bp, 18 predicted proteins | sample MAT03_FD_78385 | JGI IMG/M metagenome (GOLD analysis project Ga0105046, IMG submission 78385) | Freshwater microbial communities from Lake Fryxell liftoff mats and glacier meltwater in Antarctica - MAT-03 (megahit assembly) | ecosystem: Environmental > Aquatic > Freshwater > Ice > Liftoff...
CTTGAAAGGGTCATAATACAAAAAGCCATTCCATTAACTTGGAGCGGCTTTTTTGTTGGGATTAAAATGGGAAGTGTTCTTTTATTGGGATCTGGCTAAAAAGCATTCAGACAAGCCTTTGTTTTGGTTTAAGCAATCTTTCCAAAAAGTTCTTCAACTTTCTTAAAACGATAATCGAATATTTTATTCAATTCAGATTTGACTAAAAGGCTATTCATCATATTTCCTAGTGGCCCAAGAGGAAGTTGATAATGCACAACATCTCTTATTTCAGTGCCGCCTGGTATGGATTTGAACCAATGTTGGTGGTGCCACAATTTGTAGGGACCTACTCTTTGTTCATCGATAAAATATTCTCCTTCTTTGATATTTTTAATCTCGGTCATCCAGGTTAAGGGTATCCCTAATAAAGGTTTAACGGTATAAGTGATTATCATGCCGCTGTACATAACACCATCACCAAGATCAGAAGTAACCACAAAATCCATTTCCTTTGGTGTGATTTTGGCCAAATTACCAGGCTGAGAGAAGAAATTCCAGGCCTCATTTACAGAGATTGGTATTTGTTGAGTGCGTTCTAATTTGAAAATTTTCATAAATTATTGTATTTTGCAGACCTATAGAATGATTTATCCTTGAAATTGTTTTGATAGCTTAATAAACCTTTTGTGACTTAAGTGGTCTATTTTTTATGAAACTCAGACATGGTCTGCCTATATTACTATTGTTTTCAATGATTCAGCTTCCTGTACAAGCGAGAATAAATCCCGTATTGCATGAAAAAGATTCTTTGACTGTCTATGTTTTCTTATTGGAAGAGTGTGTCATCAGCAAAAACTATACGGACAAACTAAAGGAGCTGTATACGACATTTCACGACAAAAAAATCGGATTCTTAGGCTTGTTTCCAAATGCTCAAAGTCGGGAAAACACCATTCAAACTTTCGGCAAAATCTATGGGATTATATTTCCAATGAAAACAGATCATTATCAGAAAATGACGCAAAAGCTTGGTGCAAGCATTACACCCGAGGTTGTTGTGTTTGATCATGAAAAGAATGAAATCATCTATCGAGGGCGAATTGATAATCGATATGCTTCAATTGGTAAGCGACGCACCGTGGTCAGTTCATCCGAACTTGAGGATGTTTTAAAGGATTGGTCGGCTGGAAATGATGTAGAATTTCATGAAATGGCTGCGATTGGCTGTTTCATTCAAAAAATAAAAAAAGAATCTGTTCACAACGAATAATATGTGCATGAAATACCTGATAGTTTTACTTTTAATGATTGGCTCATTCACTTCAAATGCGCAGTCTCCAAAATTTTATGAAGACATATCGCCGCTCATTTACAATAAATGCACAAAATGCCATCGCTCAGGCGAAATAAAGGAAGAAATTCCTTTAACCAATTATACCGAAGTGTCAAACTACGCTTCTACGATAAAGTATGTGACCAATATCAAGTACATGCCACCTTGGAAGCCCAATCATGAGTACTCCAATTTTCAGGGTGAGAATTACCTCACGGATGCACAAATAAAACTGATTGCTGACTGGGTCGATGCAGGCACTCCTGCTGGAGATCCTACCAAAGAAGCCCCAAAACCTTTTTTCCCTATTGGTTCTCAGTTGGGTACACCAGATTTGGTAGTCAACTTCTCACAAGGATATAAAGTCAAGAGCAACAATAAGGATGAATATCGTGTTTTTGTTCTTCCATCAGGATTGACTCAAAACAAGGATATCGCAGCAGTAGAATTTCGACCTGGCAATTTGAGTTTGGTCCACCATGCATTGATTAGTCAGGATACAACTGGTCAGGCAAAAATACTTGATGCAAAAGATCCAGAGTACGGATATTTGAATTTTGGGGGATTTGGAGTGAATTCTGCTGATGAGAATATGTTTCCGGGATATGTGCCAGGCACAAACCCAAGATTTTACCCCGATGGTGTTGCTCAACCCATGTTTAAGAAAGCGGATGTTTTGGTTCAGGTGCATTATGCTCCTACACCTATAGGAGGCATTGACAGCAGTACGGTCAATTTCTTTTATTCCAAAAAGCCGGTGCAAAGGTATGTCTATCAATATACTATGTTGCCTTTTGACATTGTAAACGGACCGTTTGTAATTCCCGCCAAGCAGGTAAAAACTTTTCATGGAGAGTTTGAAGTGCCGTTTAAAGTAAGTTTGTTGAGCATATGGCCTCATTGTCACTTATTGGGCAAGGAATGGAAAGTATTTGCAATACATCCCAATGGCGATACAACCAATTTGATACAAGTTCAAGATTGGGATTTCAACTGGCAAGGTGGCTATTCCTTCAAAAAGTATCAAATTTTAGACCCGGGTACAGTGATACATGCCTATGCTACCTATGACAATACCTCTAACAACCCTTTAAATCCTAACAACCCACCCAAAACAGTAACTTGGGGCGAGAAGACAACCGATGAGATGTATTATTTGCCACTGTCTTTTGTGTTGTATCAGCCAGGTGATGAAAATGTCATTTTCAACGACAATACAGTTGCAACCAATGGCCCCAAATTCGTCAAAGCATCGGATAAACTATTTCCGATATCACCCAATCCTATAAAGAATGACCCAATTCGGTTGGCTTACCGGCTGTATTCGAATAGCGAGGTAAGAATCAGTCTCTTGGATATGAATGGACGCGAAATAATGGAGCTGATCAACGAAAAGAACCAAATGCCTGGTGAACATATTGTTACAGCTTCGATTCAGAATGTTCCATCGGGTCAATATTTAGTACAGCTTCAAACATCCAATTCTCAAAGTTCCCAAACTATTCAGGTGGTGAGATAAGCAATTATAACCGTGGTTTGGAACGGATCTTGAGATCTGGTTTTTTGATTTCTTATTTTTGGCATACCTTTGCGCCTCTAATTGGAACATACGTATGAATCTAATACCTAAAGGGCTACTTATAGCAGTAGGTGGCAATGAAGATAAAGGAACTGATAAATCAGAGCAGTTTAGTGAAGAGTTTGTTGAGGCTAGCATACTGTCAAGAATAGTTAAGGAAGCTGGAGGATCTGATAAAACAATAATAGTTGTCACTACAGCAAGCAGTATACCTCTTCAAGTTGGTAAAAACTACATGCAAGCATTCAAAAAACTTGGATGCACCGATGTTAAGATTTTGGATATTCGCACCAAATTTGATGTCAAGAATTTAGATAATCTAGAATTTATTCGAAAGGCATCATGTGTTTTATTTTCGGGTGGCGATCAGCGAAGACTGATCAATATCATAGGTGGTAGCGAAATGCACAAAATACTTATAGATAGATATTTCAACGAATATTTTGTCATAGCAGGGACCAGTGCCGGGGCAATGGCAATGTCGCATGAAATGATCAGTGGCGGGAGCAGCGAAAACGCAATGCTGAAGGGCTCGGTAATGATGATGAAAGGTTTTGGGTTTTTGCCTACAGTAATATTTGATACCCACTTTATCAACAGAGGTCGATTTGGTAGATTGACGGAGTCCGTAGCGCGTTTTCCAGAATTAACAGGTTTTGGACTTGCTGAAGACACAGGTGTTATTGTTAGAGATGGGCATTTATGTTCAACCATTGGATCAGGTATGGTGTTGGTGTTTGATGGCAAGTTTTTGAATTACAACAATGTCTCGAACTTGGATGAAGGAACACCCATATCCATAGGGAATATGGTATTGCATGTGATGGCCAATACCGATGTTTATGATCTGAACACCCATACATTGAAGATCTTGACGGTTGAGGAAGCTTACGCTGGATAATCTGACTTAGATCAAAAACTTTCCATTCTGGTAGATCAATTCTCCGTCTGCATGAATTTCTCCTCCATCTTTCATATCTGAAATCATGTCCCAATGGACTGAACTTTTATTTTTACCGCCACATTGCAGGTAACTTTGTCCAATTGCCATATGAATTGATCCGCCTATCTTTTCATCGAAAAGAATATTTCTGGTTATTTTTTGAATTTCATAATTGGTGCCAATGGCAACTTCACCGAATCTACGAGTTCCTGGTATTTGAAATATGTGATCCAAATATTCTTTGCCTTTTTCTGCTTCCCATTTCACGATAAGTCCATTCTTTACCCAGAGTTTTGCTCCCAAAACATCATTTCCTCCATGAATAGCAGGAAATGAGAATTTCACGACGCCATTGACAGAATTTTCAATTGGTGCTGTAAAAACTTCACCACTTGGCATATTGCTTTTGCCATCACTATTAATCCATGTTCTGTCTTTTACCCTAAACTGAATATCCATATTGGGTCCTGAATACCTAATCACATTACTTTTATTGAGGTAGTCAACTATTCCTTGTTGTTCTTTTCCCAAGGCCAACCAACCTGCTTCAGGATCAGCCAAATGTAGCTTGCAGGCAGTATAAACGAAGTTCTCATATTCGCTCAAAGACATTCCTGCTTCTTGTGCTGAGGCTTGGGTTGGATATTGACAAAGACAACGTTTGAGGCTTCTGTCTGCAATTCTCGTAAAATAGGACTTATTAACGGCATCCAATGCTTTACTACGGGATTGCAAAGCTTCCTTTGGCAATCCTGAATCTTCACGCAGATTATATGGTGCCCTAATGTTCAAATAAGCATCAAATGTCTTGATAGCATTGCTGTACCAAGGAGAAACATACTTCCATTGCGTATCTTTGCCATGAAGCATCAGAGTTCGAAATTTTTCAGCAAAGTCAAGATCAACTTCAATGATAGCACCTGCCTCAAGTGCGTATTTGTAAACCTCTTTGAGCAAGGGTTCTGCCAAGGTGGAGGTTTTAATCAAAAGCCGATCTCCTTCTTTGAGTTCTAGGCAGTAGCCAGTTAACAATTTGGCGTAACGTTCGTGAATGGATTCTAGATTTTTCAAGTTGGTGTTGTTGATTCATCAAAATTAAAAAATAAAAAAGGATTTACAAAAATTGCAAATCCTTTACTGAATAATAGCTTGATTAACTCAACATCCATTCATGCAACAATCAAAGGCATAACCTGCTGCTGATTCTGATTTCAGCCACCATTTGTGGGCTTCACTTGCACACACACCACTCCCACCGCAATTTGCAAGATCATTTGCAAGTTCCAAATCAGCATCAGCCATAGCGTTGTTATAATCTCCAAAACAATCTTTTGCAAAGGCCATAATTGGCAATAATACAAGAATAAATATTGACAGTTTAGTTCTTATTTTAATTGGTTTTATCTTGAGAGTATGCTTTTAACTTGCTTTGATGGACTGGCATGAGGCCTTCAGATAGGTGCTTTTGGAAATCGCCATTCCCTTTTAGTTCTGGATACTTTTGATAAATCGCGTTTCGTATTTGATTTTCTTGGGCGATTAATTTGGCATATTGAAGAGAAGCTGATTCAATTGATGATGAGGGTTGATTATTGTTGGTTAACAATTTTTGACCAAGGGCAATAAAATTTACTAAAATTCCAGCTTCTTTTTCATAACGCAGAATATCAAAGCTGACAAATTCAATCAACGCTTTAGAGTGTTGGGCAATGAGCGGTTCATTTGCAAGGGCAATTTTTATCTCTTTATAATCAGTATTCTCGTTAAGCTTGTTGTTTTCACTGCACGAGAAAAAAAAATGCCACAAAGGCTAACAACATTATTATTCTTTTCATTTGTGTTGGGTTTAAATTACAATTAATAAGTATTAAGCATGCGGCTGGTGTAGATAATAGCAGCACCCATCAAGCACCCAATTGCGCAACCCGCATAAAATTCACCACAAGGTGCGGCATCTCCAATACATGAATTTAGATCGGCCATTAATTGGTTATAGCAAGGTGTTTGAGGCAGAGGTTTATTAGGGTTATTGGTAACATGAATGGTACTGGAAATATTGTTTTGCTATAACATAGTGCTGATTGAACTGTAAATTAAACTCACCTAATGAAGCAAACCCCATATTTGTTGCCAGTAGATTCCATTGCTCTGGGCTTAGCTTGGTTGGCGGCGAGGTATTATTGAACATCTTTGCAGCTTCAATTGAAGTTCTCAGAACAAACTCAACACTTTGAATTGAATCCAGAGAGTTAAAGCAATAAACTTCGGAATTGGAGTTTAAAGCAATATGATTTCCTGAGGCATTTAATTTTGTGTTGATTGATAGTACCACAAAGGCCGTAAAATAGATTAAGTGCTTTTTTATAAAAAATATTTTTATTGTTAGGTAATCTTATCAACCAAATTAACAATAAAAATTAACAATAAAAATTAACACTTTATTGCTTGAAGTCTTTTGCTAATACCCCTTCCGATAAGGATATCTTGATGCATTCAATTCTTGCACTTTCTTTTCAAGCAGCTCTTTTAGTTCCGGTATGTTTTCACCTGTAATGGCACTGACAAGTATGATGTTTTCACCATAATTATTAATCAGATTGTCATAAAATTCTGCTTCTATTTCCGCCTTGTTTTCATCACTCAAAAGCTCGTCATAATTGATCTCCCTATACTGGTCAATTTTATTGAAAATGATGATCATAGGCTTGTCATCAGTTTTCAGATCGTGAAGGGTTTGGTTGACAGTGGCAATTTGATTTTCGTACTGAGGATGTGAGATATCTACCACATGCAGCAACAGGTCACTTTCCCGAACTTCATCTAGGGTGGATTTGAAGCTTTCCACGAGGTGATGGGGCAATTTTCGTATGAACCCTACTGTATCAGACAGCAGGAACGGCATGGTGTCCAACACGACTTTGCGAACAGTAGTGTCTAGGGTAGCAAACAACTTATTCTCGGCAAATACATCCGACTTACTCAATATGTTCATGAGTGTTGACTTGCCAACATTCGTATACCCAACAAGTGCCACACGAACCATTTCTCCTCTGCTTTTTCGTTGAGTTTGCGCTTGTCTGTCAATTTTTTCTAAATCTTGTTTGAGAGTGGAAATGATATCACGGACGATACGACGGTCAGTTTCAATTTCTTTTTCACCAGGACCTCTCATACCTATACCACCACGTTGCCTTTCAAGGTGCGTCCACAGACCGCGAAGCCGAGGCAGTAGGTACTGCAATTGTGCTAGTTCAACTTGGGTTTTTGCTTGTGCTGTTTGTGCTCTTGCTGCAAAAATATCAAGAATTAAGGTACTTCTATCTACTATTTTTACTTGAAGTGCTTCTTCAATATTGTGTTGTTGTTTGCCGCTCAGATCGTCGTCAAAAATAACGAGATCTATTTTGTGGGTTTCGACATATTGTAGAATTTCTTCAAGCTTACCTTTTCCTACAAATGTTTTGTTATCAGGATGAGGAAGTTTTTGAATATATCTTTTGAGGCAAACGGCACCGGCTGTCATGGCCAGAAATTCCAGTTCATCCAAGTATTCATTCAGTTTTGCTTCTGTTTGTTCGCCGTGTACAACCCCAACTAAAATTGCTTTTTCGTCTTCTTGTTTGAGTTGGTTGACCCGCATGGGGTTAATGTTCCATTCTTGCGCCATGTAGTTGATTTAGTAAAATTATAGACCTGATAGCCAAGATTCAGGATTCAATTCTTCGGTACCTTTATAGACACCGAAAAGCACAGCAGTCTGTTTGTAAGAGGTTTCAACTCCTGCAGTACCCAATATGTCTTTGCTTTTAAGTTTTTGTCCTTTTTCCACATTCACCGTTGCCAAGTTGGCATAAAATGTAAAATAGTCCCCGTGTTTGACCAAAACACAATTTTGAAAAGAGGGCATTTGTACCACAAAGATAACCGTCCCTTCAAAGATGGTCTTGACCTTTGTATTGGGGCTTGTTGCTAAGTAAATGCCTTTATTGTTGACTTTAACGTTTTTATCGAGTGGGTGAGATTGTCGTCCATATCCAGATAAAAGGGAAGCTTTGTCAACTGGCCAGCCATATTTTCCTTTATTTGCGGCAAATGATTTTGAAATCGGATCTGTGGCTGGAGAAGTTTTCAATACTGCATTGGTATCCGTTTTCTTATTGTCCGTTTTGGTATTTTTGGTTGTTTTGGAGGTTTTGATTGTTTTTTTCTTAGCAGCCTCTATCTCACGTTTGATTGCGTCATCAAGTTGTTTATCAAGTTTTTGTCTTTGTGCTTCTTTTCGGCTTATTTCAGCCAGCAGATCCTTTTGTGAATCTTGAATCTCATCCAACAATGAGTTTTTGACCTGCATCTCTTTTTCCAATGAGGATTGTTGATTCTCTTGATCCTTTACCAACTGCAACTTGCTGGTTCTAGAGGTTTCAAGTTTGTAGATTTTGTCCATCAAGCCATTATGATTAGAGGCTATATTATGGATTCTATTGCAAACGTATTGATCGAATTGCTTCAAATACATCCACCACCGCAACGCAATATTCATGGACTTATACGAAAACCAAGCCAATGAGCTTCGATTCTGCAAATGTCTTCTGTAAGCACTTTGCATGATGTTTTTATAATCACTCCTGACCCTGTCGAGTTCTTTTTGTAATTCACCAGCGTTGGATTGTGTAGCAAGTGTTTCATGGTCGAGATGATCAATGGACAAACACATGTCACTGATCAGTTCCTGTCGGCGTGAAATAAGCAAATCCAATTTGTCAATCCTCACTTGCGTTTTTTCAAGTTTGGAATTAACTGCTTGAACTTCTTGTTCAGCCTGTCTGATCTCTTCCAGCAGTTGTTTCTTCTTCCCTTCTAGCTCATCTTTCGATTGCGCAATGGTATTGGTAAGGGGCAACAACAGCAGAATGAACAGAAAGCTTTTGAATTCAGATCCGATCATAGCTTGAAGGTAATGAAAATCTGATTTCTTTGACAGTATTGACAGTAAATTCTTTGATATCAATGTCAATAGTACCATTACCTGCAGACTTAGTATTGATCTTTATATTGCGTTGACAGGATAATCCGGGATAGTTTTTCCAAGTTCTAAAGTTTGACATTGCAGCTTGAACTTTGGTGTTTTTATCACTTGAAGCGTGAAATAATGATACCAATCTATTCAATTGTGGATCAGTAACAAATTGTGAAAGCCATTTGCTATCTGATTGCTGCCAGGTATGTTTCATAGGTTCTTTTACCACAGTCATCAAAGTATCTGTGATGATAAATGGCTCTCCAAGTATCATGTGTTGGTAACTTTGAAAATTAAGCGGTATTCCAAGCTTTTGACTCATTTGGCTGTGCGTTCTTATCATCAAATTGGAATTGATTCGATCCACTAGAAAAAAAGAATCCTTTGTAATCAGAAGTCGAGCGCCCTCTATACCAAACATAGAAAAATTCATCCAAATTATTGAGTCTCTGATCCATCGTATCTGAGCATTGACATCTTGGTTCAATCCGGCAAAGTTGACATCAACATCTGCTTTTGCATTCAGTCGGTTCATTGGGAGAAAATCATTCTGCAAGGCCAGCAAAGGTGCTGTTCCGTTGGACTTGGGCACAACAGTTTCCTTTTTGACGGGAGCTTTTGTATTGACAATTTGACTGTCCTTGATGGATGCTTTTTTTCCAGTAAATTGGTCCATCCACTGACAAGAACTGAGTCCCAATAGCGCTACAAAAACAAACAAGAACACTTTATATTTACTGACCAGCATCTTGGATTTTTTGTTTTAAGGAAGGTGTTTCTACGCCCAGATTAGATGATTTCAGCCAATAATCTTTAGCTTTTATTTTATCGCCTTTGAGAGCCATTAGGTCTCCGTATTCTTCCAGATATTGAGGCAGAGAATTGCCACCTAAAGCGAAGGATTTTTGATAGTTTTCATCAGCGGATTGCAGGCTGCCAGATTTCATTGCAACAAAAGCAAAAGCAGCTAAAGCATCAGAATTATTAGGTTCAAGGGTCAATGCCTTTTGGGCGTTGTTGGCAGCGGATTTCATGTCATTGATTTCAGCTAAAATTCGAGCATTTTCATAATAGGCCCATGCTGCATTTGTGTTCATGGCAATTGCACTTTCAATTGCAGCTTTTCCCAATTCCAAGTTATTAGATCGGTAATGAATTTGAGCTTCTAATATTTTACAACGGTATTGGACTGCTGGTACCCGTCTGGTCATGCCCAATGCCATTTGAATTGCAGATAATGCATCTTTGTAATTTGCGTTGCCGTAGTTGGCGAAGGCATTCCAATAAGCTGCTGTGCCCAAATTAGGGAACAGGTCATAGGTTTCATTGGAAGTTTTCAACAGAGATTTCACGTCCCGTATATCCCATTGAAGCGTCATCAATTGTTCCCAAACGGCCCAAGTACTTTTGTCCAATTGAATTGATTTCTGATAGGCTTCAATGGCAGATTTTAGTTTATTTGAGTGGTGGTACAAATCACCTAGTGCAGAGTAAGTCTTGGCGTTATCGGGACTTGTGGAGTTGAGCACATTTACTGCATCAACCAGTGCATTTGCCAGGGAAGTATCACCTGTGTCAGCCACTTTTTGAATCAGAGGGATAAGTTCTTTCATCTTTCTGTCATAGGGCACATCAGTTCGATAAAACAGTTCCCTGAGGGTTTGAACGAATTCAATGTCCTTTCCACTTTTGCGCAAGCCAGCTGCGGCAGCCAGACGAGCATCGGTGTCTTTAGGATCTAATTTGAGGATTCTTTCGTATACTGAAGTTGCTTCATCGATACGATTGGATCGAACGAGGTAAGCAGCAAATATTTTGAGATAAGTGATGTCAGGCTTTGTGTTTGCCAGCTCTTTGAGATAATTGTATGCTTCTTCTTTTTTGTTCATGGCCTCTAGAACTTGCATTTTTTTGAGTGCAAGCTCTGGTGTGATACCCATTAAAGCTGCTTGATTATCATATACCTCTATGGCTTTAGCAGGTTCCTGCACTTGGATTAAATGGTATGCCCAGTTTTCGTAATGTTGCGGATTTTTAGGTTCCAGTTTGTTTAATTGTGCACATACGTTGGCAGCTTCGCGGTGATCATTCATCCTTTCAACCAGATCTCCTTTGTATATTAGATACCATTTGTTTTTGGGTTCCAAGGTAATTGCTCGGTTGATCATGCTGAGTGCTTTATCGTCTTTACCTATACCTGCATTGACCCTTGCTAGCTCATACCAAACGGCTCCAATGGTTTCGTTCTCTTTGACGATTCCATTCAGAATCTCCTCAGCCTTATCGAACCGCGACATCAGCATTTCTTTGTTGGCATCGATGAAGCGTCCTTGCAGTTGGGCCTCTTGTTCAGAAATTTTTACCGCTTGAGCGTTAATTATTTCATGAAAAGATGTGAAAAACAAAACCAGAATTATCCATTTCATGCGTTTATACTTGAATAGTCGCCGATGTTTACCTGTTTTGGTTCTTGGCTGTGACGAGCCAATTGGCCCAATATTGAATATTGCATAACTGTATTTACGACTTGTGTTTGGCCTTGCAAAATACTGTTAGAGATAACTGAATTCGAAATGCTTGATCCTTTACCAATACTAACGCCGGGACCTATAACTGAATTGTTGATGGTGACTCCTTCTGCAATAAAACACGGTTCAATAATCGTGCTGTTATTGATAATTGCAGATGGGTGAGTCCCGGCTGCTTTGGCGTGAAATTCTAAAATTCGAGTGTTGGCATTTACTAGAGCAGCAGCATTGCCACAATCTAGCCATTCATCAATTTGAGCGGGGTAGAATTTTAGGCCTGAATTTTTGAGATTTTCGAGTGCCGTGGTAAGTTGATATTCTCCTTTGTCCTTGATATCATTGTCAATGAGATATTGAAGCTCCTGACGCAGTCGTGCACCATCTTTGAAATAATAGATACCAACAACAGCCAAATCCGAGACAAAAGTGTCCGGTTTTTCTACAAATTCATTGATATGCCCATCAGCATGCAATTTAAGAACGCCATAAGCGCTAGGGTCTTCCACTTTCATTGCCCAAATGAAACCATCTTTGGAAGGATCAAAAGTGAATTTTGCCCTGAATAGAGTATCGGCAAAGGCAACTATTAAAGGGCCATCCAGACTGTTAGCGGCGCATAGGATGGCATGACCAGTGCCCAAAGCCTTTTCTTGATGGTAAATACTTCCTTTGGCTCCAAGTCGCTTAGCAACATCTAATAATTCTGCCTCAACATCTGCCCCAAAATCTCCAATAATAAAAGCGATTTCTTCAATTTCGCCAGGATAAGCCAAAGTAAGATCCTCAGCTATTCTCTCAACTATTGACTTGCCAGCTATGGAAAGCAAAGGCTTGGGAACAGTAAGGGTATGAGGACGTAAGCGTGTGCCACGGCCTGCCATTGGTATGATGATGCGCATTGATGAATGTTTTCTAGGTTTTCGATTAAAGCTGCAAAATTAAGGCTTATAAACGAATAGCGCTTGTTTAGTTGCAGAGATGATGCTAATGAAAAGTTTAACCCAAAATACGCCTTGGAAATTATCTAATCTTGTTTTCAACATTATCGGTTGTTCCATCAATAGTTTAGATCTTAATGCTAAAATTATAACTGATCAAATTATTGGAGATTTAATAAATAATAAGCCAGACACGTTTAATATTTCTCTTTACTCCACGTATCCAACTTTGAGCATGTTGGTACGGTGCCTTTTGTCCATAGGCATACTTGCAGTGTAAACCAGAAGTTCACCTGCTTGTACCATTTTTTCTTCTTTCAAGATATTGGTTATATCATTAAAAGTTTCATCGGTTGAACTGAACTTATTGTATAAGAAACATTGTACTCCCCATAATAAATTCATTGTTCCCAGCATACCTTCTTTTTCAGAGAACACATAAATTTTGCAAGCAGGTCTGAAGCTTGATACTTTGAAAGCGGTGTAGCCTGATGTTGTCATTCCCAATATGCCTTTTGCTTTGACATCCTCCGCGGTTTTAGCCGCATTGAAGCAGACAACATCTGATATAAATGTAGAAGATTTCTTGTTGGGCACGGGTCTATATGAACGAACATCATAAGTTTTTTCGGCCTCAATGATGATTTTATTCATTGCTTCAATAACGGCAACGGGATGATCACCTACAGAGGTTTCGCCACTTAACATGAGTGCATCTGCGCCATCCAATACTGCGTTGGCTACGTCAGTTATTTCAGCTCTTGAAGGAGATGGATTGTGAATCATACTTTCCATCATCTGTGTTGCCACTATTACGGGACGCGCATACTGCATACACAAACGGATGATTTTCTTTTGGATTCCTGGGAGTTTTTCCATTGGAACTTCGACAGCCAGATCACCGCGTGCTATCATAATGGCATTACAAGCCTTTATGATTTTCTTAATTTTAGTGACAGCTTCTGGTTTTTCGATTTTAGCCAAAATCTTGGCTTCATGCCCGGCAGCATCAATGTGCTTTTGCAAATCTTTAAGATCTTCAGCACTGCGGACAAATGAAAGTGCAATCCAATTGACTGGTTGAGTCAGAATGAATTTCAAATCAGCAAGATCTTTTTCAGTTAAGGAGGGCAATGAAACATTGGTTTCCGGCAGATTCACCCCTTTGTTGCTGCTAAGGACACCTCCAAATATTACTTTTAATTTTACAGCATCAACACCATTGGTCTCAAGTACCTGCATGACCAACTTACCATCATCCAATAGTATCTTTTCGCCAGGCTTTACATCTGCTGCAAATCGTTGGTAACTCATATATATGCGTTCCATGGTACCCAAACAATGCTCATTGACGAAAGTGACGATATCTCCTGCACTCAAATGCAATTCGTCATTTTCGATCTTGCCAACTCTCAGCTTTGGCCCTTGAAGGTCAGCCAAGATCCCTAAATGGAAATCGTATTCTTTATTCAATTGAACCAGGTGTTCAATTACGGCTAAATGATCATCGTGGCTGCCGTGCGAAAAATTTAGACGAAAGATATTTACACCTGCTTTTGCCAGATCGCGGAGTTTTTCATAGGAATTAGAGGCAGGGCCTATTGTTGCTACGATTTTACTATTACGGTTTTGTTTAGGAATCATCTTGTTGTTGAGAATGTTGTCATTGAACGATTTACACCTACTTAAACACCCTTTTTGCCTCAGTGTTACACTCAAAGTTATACTTAAGGATTATTTAATTTAGCAGGTATTTTAATTTATTATTGTTTTTTGAAAAAAAAAGAAGGTAAGATTTTGTTCATGCCAATAGATTAAACGTACTTTGCAGCTTAATTTTGTTCATAAAATCATTTATAACGACATGTCAAACATTGCCGAAAAAGTAACAAAAATTGTTGTAGAGAAATTAGGCGTTGATCCATCACAAGTAGTTGCTGAAGCCAGCTTCACTACGGATCTTGGTGCTGATTCACTGGATACAGTAGAATTAATCATGGAATTTGAAAAAGAATTCAACTTGAGCATTCCTGATGAGCAAGCTGAAGGAATTCAAACTGTGGGTCAAGCTGTAAGCTACATTGAGTCTCAGATACAAGAATAATTTGCTGCCAAATGGGGCAGTAATCTTCTGAATATCAACATCCACAAACATCTGTAAAATACAGTGTTTGTGGATTTTTTGTTTGTTCTCAACATTGTTTCATCAATCAAATAATTATGCGACGAGTAGTTGTCACGGGAATTGGAGCAGTTACTCCAATAGGGAATAACATCAAAGATTATCAAAAAGGATTGGAGAATGGTACCAGTGGTGCCAATCTGATTACCCATTTTGATGCCTCATTGTTCAAAACAAAATTCGCTTGCGAGATAAAGAATTTTGAATTTGGAGAAGGTTTGGATGCTAAGGAAGCTCGACGAATGGATTTGTTCACGCAATATGCAATGGTTGCAGCTCATGAAGCCATCGCCCAATCTGGACTTAAAATTGAAGATTTAGACCCATTTAAGGCAGGAGTAATCTGGGGAAGCGGTATTGGTGGATTACGTTCACTGGAAGTTGAAATTCAGGAATATGTAAAAGGAAATGGAATTCCGAGATTCAATCCCTTTATGATTCCCAAAATGATATCGGACATAGCTGCAGGTCACATCAGTATCAAATATGGATTCAAAGGGATCAATTATTGTACCACCTCAGCTTGTGCATCAGCGTCGCACGCAATAGGTAATTCACTGGATTATATCCGTTTGGGAAAGGCTGATGTAATCATTACAGGTGGCTCAGAGGCAGCAGTAGTTGCCGCAGGTATGGGAGGATTCAATGCCATGAAGGCTTTGAGTGAAAACAATGATAATTTCATGACAGCCTCCAGACCATTTGACAAAGAAAGAGATGGTTTTGTTTTGGGTGAAGGCGCAGGCGCTTTGATCTTAGAAGAATATGAACATGCCAAACGCAGAGGCGCGCCAATTCTTGCCGAAGTGATGGGTTCTGCTATGACGGCTGACGCTTATCACATTACAGCTCCTCATCCTGAAGGACTATCTGTTATTGCTGTTATGAAATTGGCATTGCAAGATGCTGGAATGAATCCGAGTGACATCAACTATATCAACGTTCACGGCACATCAACACCATTGGGTGATATCGCTGAAATCAAAGCGATACTTGGTGTTTTTGGGGATGATAGTTACCGATTGAATATAAGCAGTACCAAGTCGATGACTGGACATTTGTTGGGAGCTGCTGGCGCCATTGAAGCAATAAGTGGCATATTGGGGATGAATAATGACTTTATTCCCCCTACTATTAACCACGTAAATGCTGATCCTGAAATTGATTCAAGATTGAATCTGACTCTAAATGAAGCGCAGCATAAAAAATTCGATACTTTTATTAGTAATACCTTTGGATTTGGAGGACATAATTCTTCAGTGATTTTTCGTAAAATATAAAGCGTCAACGTGATCAGGCTTTTCAAAAAATTTTACAATTATTTTCTATCACCCGAGAGGATGCTGGCACGTAAGTTGTATGCAATCTCTGGATTTATTCCGAGCGATTTATCTACATTCAAGCTGGCTTTTGCACACAAGTCAAGTTACAGCGAGAAGGAATATGCCTTGCAGAACAATGAGCGACTTGAATACTTGGGTGATGCTGTGTTGGGTACTATTGTAGCAGAATACTTATTCCGCAAGTATCCCAATGCAGATGAAGGGTTTTTAACCAAAATGCGGTCAAAGATTGTAAAGCGAAGCTCACTCAATGATTTGGCAGACAGCATGGGATTGGAAATGTTGCTCAGCGAATACAACAATACGCGATTGAGCAAATCCATGTTGGGTAATGCATTTGAAGCTTTAGTTGGAGCTGTTTATATTGAATGTGGTTATCCCTACACCAAAAAATACATCATCAACCATATTTTGAGAAAATATGTGGATATCCACGAATTGGAACTTTATGATGACAATTACAAAAGTCAGCTATTGGAATGGTGTCAAAAGAACGGTAAGGAAGTAGCTTACAAAGTCATTCAGCGCTACAAACAAGAAAAGCGAGACAGATTCAAAGTAGGCGTTTTCGTCGATGGCGAGAAAATGGCCACTGCTGATGATTATAACAAGAAGTCGGCGGAACAGCAAGCCTCCGAATATGCTATTAAGGCCCTCGGAATAAACGCTGAAGTTCCCGAATAAAGAAAAACATGAAATTGATCAAATCTATTTTGGTGCTGTGCTGTTTTTACATGGCGCCTGTATTTGCACAGCTACCTGGTAAGGATGCTCCCATATCCTTGATTCCTGTTCCAGGCACTTTGGTAAAGCAGCCTGGCAGCTTGACCTTGGGCAAAGAAGTGGTTTATAATTGTATCAACACCGATCTGGAGAAAGGATTTGAGGTATTCCAAAACAAGCTGATCAAGGATCTAAAAATCAATTGTAGAAAAGCCAGCTCTGCAGTAAACATTAGAATTTTGGAATCTTACGTAGTACCTGATGAGGGATACCAATTGTCTATTACACCTAAAGAAATTATTATCAGAGCCAAGGATGCGGCAGGTGTATTTTATGCCACTCAAACATTATTGCAACTACTACCCGAAGGTGTCTATTCAAGCCCAGCCAATTTGAGACTACCATTGGTTTTGCCTTGTCTGTACATTGAGGACAACCCTCGGTTTTCGTACAGAGGGATGCATCTCGATGTGTGCCGACATTTTTTTCCAGTCGAATTCATTAAGAAGTATATTGATCTAATTGCTATGCACAAAATGAATCGATTTCACTGGCACCTTACCGAAGATCAAGGGTGGAGGATTGAAATAAAAAAATATCCTAAACTCACTGAAGTTGGCTCTATCAGAAAAGAAACCCTGATTGGCAATTATGCTGATGTGCCACACAAATATGATGGTCAAGCTTATGGAGGATATTACACCCAAGCACAAATTAAGGAAATTGTAAAATACGCTGCCAATCGCTTTGTTACCATTGTACCTGAAATAGAACTTCCAGGTCATTCATTGGCTGCCTTGGCAGCATACCCGGAGTTGGGTTGTACGGGTGGACCTTATGAAGTGGCTACTACTTGGGGCGTATTTGAAGACGTTTATTGCCCTTATGAAAAAACATTTCAATTTTTAGAAGGCGTTTTAACAGAAGTTATGGAGTTGTTTCCGGGCCAATTGATTCATATCGGGGGAGATGAGTGCCCCAAGGAATCTTGGAAAAAATCGAGCTTCTGCCAAGACCTAATGAAAGAAAAAGGCTTGAAAAACGAAGAAGAGTTGCAAAGTTATTTCATAAAGCGGATAGCAACATTCATAGAGTCAAAAGGAAAGCGGGTTATTGGATGGGATGAAATACTGGAAGGTGGACTCGCTGACAATGCCGCAGTCATGTCTTGGAGAGGAATAAAAGGCGGAATAGAGGCAGCAGAACAAGGACACGATGTGGTCATGACTCCAGGAAGCCACTGTTATTTTGACCATTACCAATCCTTGAGTCAGCAGGAACCCAATGCCATAGGTGGTTTTACTTCCGTCAAGAAAGTGTATAATTATGAACCTGTTCCAGAGGAATTAAGCAAGGAAAAAGCAAAGCATATTTTAGGTGCCCAAGGCAATGTTTGGACGGAATACATTGAGAGTCCTGAGCAGGTAGAGTATATGGCAATGCCGCGAATGTGCGCATTAAGTGAAGTTTTGTGGAGTGAAAAAATAAATCGGAACGAACAAGGATTCATTTCAAGACTTAAAATACATACCAAGCGATTGCAAGCAATGCAAGTCAATTATGCCAAACACATCTACGACCCTGATTTCAAAACAAATACCTCGTCAGATGGTAACTTATCTGTTGAATTGACACCCTCAAGCAGTGGAGACCAATTGGTAATAAGTATGGATGGAAAGAATTTTGCCCCGTACAGTAAGCCCATTAGCCTAACATCCACTGGATCTTTGAGTTTTAAGAACAGTATGCCCGGATCCAATACTTCGCGTCTTGATTTTATCAAAAGCCTTTCAACAGGAAGTCTTACATCAAGTTCTATTCTCCCTGACAAAAGATATCCTGGGAGCAATGGTACGATGAGTTTAACCGATGGCTTAAAAGGCGGCAGAAGATTCAATGGACAAGATTGGTGTGCATGGCAAGGGAAGGATATTGAGTTGGTAATTGACATGAAATATCCTAAGGAAATATCAAGTATGCTCATCGGTTCACTTTTAAACAAAGGTGCTTGGATATATTTACCCAAATCAGCCAGTATTGAATGTTCAACTAATGGCATTGAATTTCTTAAGCTTATCACGAATCCAATGGATTTTCAAGGCAAAAAGGCTGAAATGAAATTCAACAAAATAAATGCCCGCTACCTAAAACTCAAATTGACCGCTCAAGGCAAAATACCTGCTGGAGAACAAGGATCCGGGCAGGATGCCTGGTTGTTCATTGACGAGATTGAAGTGTATTGATATTTCAAGAATTTCAAAATATGTGAAAGGACTGAATCGAGGAGTTTTATGCATTAAATCATAAAATTATAGGGTCTGATGACTCGACAATTTTTAAGATTTTCAGTGACTTGTGAGACCTTGCTCGGAGGCAAAATCCAAAGCAGCAGATTTTGAGTTAAAAAAAACCCCGCTTCATAAAGTGAAGCGGGGTAGATTTCATTTGAATAAAGTTCAAAATCTATCTAAATGAGATTTCTATTTTACGATTAATTGCTGAACTGCTAGTCCAGATTTACCACTAAGCTGTATATTGTACATGCCTGTTGCAAGTTCAGAAATATTGATCGGAAGCTGATTTTGACCGTTCAATTGAATTATTTTTACTTGTTGGCCTAGAGTATTAGTTATGCTTACAGTTTCCATTCCATCAATATTTACTTTCAAATTCACGGCATCGGTAGCCGGATTAGGAAACACGCTGAATGAATTTTCATCCAACAAGGCGCTTGTTGAAGTGTTTAATCCAAATTCAACCACCGTTCCGTCTACAAGCGCAGCAAACAAACCGAAACCTTCGCCATTTTGATTGGAAGCTGGATCCAAGAATCCACTTGCAAAGACTACAGCCGAAGAACCATTAAGCCCAGTCAAATCAACATCATAAGAAAATAGAATAGGACTGCCTGCTGCCGGTGCGATGTCAATAATGTATTTGGATGCAGGAACATCAATGTAATCTGTAACATCAGAATAGGCAGCATCTTGTACCAATGTTGCAACATTTCTTGCTATAATATCAACTGCCGGTGCGTCAGTTGAACCGTGATAAGCACGAAATTCAACATTACCGCTGGATGCATTTTCTCTTGAACCTGCTATTTGCAATAGTTCAAATCCAGTTGCTTTACCATTTGGGTTAGGAGCAAAATTCACTGGATTCAATACACCTTGTGCAATGACTGTATAAGTTTCAAAGGCATCAAACACAACAGGAATAGTTGCAATGATATCTGCACTTGAGGTACTGTTACCTGGGGCAACACCAAACTCCAATGGAATTCCACCAATTACCGTCAGATAAGGAGTTGCTGTACGAAACGCAAAATTATCCAAAGCCAATGCTCCGTTTATGTATACATCCACTACTGCAGCAGCAGGGTCAGCTGAATTGTGAATGAACTGTACACGCACTTCTCCAATCAAAGGCAGTTGGACTACATCACCATTAGCCAATACAGCAAATAAACCAAATTCAGCTTGTCCATCATCTGGATCTCCAAATCCTGAAGCCATAACCAAGGCTGATTGACCAGCCAAACCACTTAAATCAGCCAAGAAACCAATGTCAACTGGAGTTCCATCAGCCAATAATATTTCTAAAATATACTGTGCAGCTGGAACAGAAATATAATCGCTTACGTCTCCATATTCTGCATCATTTACAATAACACCACCGCCTTGAACAGCTACATCAATACCAGGGGCATCGGTTGCACCGTGCAAAACCACAAAATCAACATTGTCAACGTTAAGTGATTTTTCACGAGCGTTTGCTACTGTAATCAACTGAAATGCAATGTTTTTCCCATCAGGATTAGATTCAAAATTCGCAGGATTCAATACACCATTTGCAACTGCAATATATGTTTTACCATTTTCTAGTGTTACTGGTATTGTGGCAATAATATCAGCTGAGGAATTGCTGTTACCTGGAGCTACACCTATTGCTAATTCTACTCCAGCTGGAACTTCCAAGTATGGTGTGGCTGTGCGGAATGTGAAGTCATCAAGGGCAAGACTACCGTTGATATAAACATCAACCACCTCAATCGCAGGGTCAGCAGCGTTGTGAACCACTTGAAGTCTTGCTGCGCTAATGGTAGGCAATTCAATAACTGAACCGTCTGCTAGGGCAGCAAACAAGCCGAATGCTTCGCCATTTTGGTTAGCACTTGGATCCAGAAATCCTGATGCAAAAACTGTAGCGCTACCACCTTTGAGGGAAGTTAAATCTGTCTCATAGCTGGCTACAATTGGAGCTCCTCCAGGAAGCGTTATATCTACAATGTATCTGTCAGCAGGAACAGTCAAATAGGCAGTTAAATCAGTGTATTTTGCATTTGGTACCAAAGTTCCAACACCTCTCGCTACTACATCTACACCTGGTGCATCTGTTGAGCCATGAAGCACATTAAAACTAACTGAATTGATATCATCAGCGGATTGTTTTGCTTTGTCTGAAAGAAGCAATTGAAAGCCAGTGGCTATGCCATCAGGATTTGCCGAAAAAGCAGCGGGATTCAAAACACCAGATGCAATGGCAGAATATGATTTACCGTTTTCAAGCGTCACAGGTATTGTTGCGATGATATCAGCGTTTGAAGTGCTGTTACCTGGTGCGATTCCGATAGCTAATTCCACTCCAGCTGGTAATTCAAGGAATGGAGTAGCAGTGCGAAAAGCAAAATCAGGAATTGCCAAGTCACCGTTTATATAAATGTCCACGGCTTGGGCTGCAGGATCAGGTGAGTTGTGTATAATTTGAACGTCTCCAAGAGAAACAGATGGTAATTGTATTACTGTACCGTCACCCAATGCTACAAACAGTCCAAATGCTGCGCCATTTTGATTCGAAGCAGGATCAAGAAATCCTGAAGCAAATACTACAGCAGTTCCACCAGACAAACCACTCAAATCAGCAGCGTATGAAGCTACTATGGTATTAGGTAGGCCTGCAGGAGTTACATCCAATATGTAGGCTGCAGAAGGGACAGATATATAATCAGTTATGTCGCCATAACTTGCTCCATCCACCAATTTAGCGACTTTGCGTGCTATTACATCTACCGAAGGGGCATCAGTTGCACCATGAAATACGATAAAATCAGTATTTCCTACAGGCGCTGAAGGTTTAAGAAAATCTGCAATGTAGAGGTCGAATCCAGTTGACTTGTTGTCAGGATTTGGGGCAAAATCATTTATGGCAAGCACTCCTGTTGCAATGGCAACATATCTCTTTCCACTTTCAAGTGTTACAGTAAAAGTAGCAATAATGTCACTTTCATCGGTGCTATTGCCTGGGGCAACTCCAACGCTTATTGGTATTCCTGAAGGAACGGGAAGAAAACCAGTGGCAGTTCGGAAGCCAAGGTCGTCTAGGGTATTTACGCCATTAACATAAATGTCAACTACAGCTGTACCGGGATCGGCTGAGTTGTGAATCACCTGCAACAGTGATTGTGATTTCGCAACATTGAAGCCAAAAAGGCTCAAAATTCCAAAAGCAAATAGAGGTAATAATTTCTTCATAATTTTTGATTTTTATATACTTTAATGAACATTGATGAGAAACATTTTGTTTAAGCATTGTTCAAGAAAGCTAAACAATTTTAGACAAAATGAGGGCATTTGGGTGTAAACTGTGTATTTTAAAGGTGTGAATTGTTAAGCTATTTTGATTAAACTTTATAAAGTATTAAAGTGTATTCCTTCAAGTTTAGGGCGGGAATGTATTCTTGTGGTGTAGAAAAGTGATTCTTTCAAATACTTCTCTTCATTCCACCTTTCGCAACGTACCTTTGAGGCACGTAAAACTGCATCAAATGAAATTTACACACCCGATAAAAGTGACTGAAATTGCGAAGATGATCAACGCCAATATTACTGGCGATATTGATCAATTTGCTACTGGTATCAATGAAATTCACAAGGTGACTCCTGGTGACATAGCCTTTGTGGATGTCGCAAAGTATTTTGATAAAACTTTGAATTCAGCGGCCACAGTTATTATTCTAAATCAAGAGGTGCCATGTCCAGAAGGCAAGACTTTGCTTATTTTAGATAAGCCCTTTGAAGCGTACAATGCCCTGGTGTTGCATTACAGGCCATTTCAGTTTATCAAAAGCGAAAGAGATAATTCAACAAAAATTCATCCAACTGCCATAATTGAACCAGGGGCAATAATAGGACCTGACGTAGAAATAGGAGCCCACAGTCATATTCAGGCCAATGTGGTTTTGTCCAATCATGTGACTATTGGAGAACGTGTCATCATTCAATCAGGAGCTGTTA
>Ga0105046_10004232_pt1 | contig 22864 bp, 16 predicted proteins | sample MAT03_FD_78385 | JGI IMG/M metagenome (GOLD analysis project Ga0105046, IMG submission 78385) | Freshwater microbial communities from Lake Fryxell liftoff mats and glacier meltwater in Antarctica - MAT-03 (megahit assembly) | ecosystem: Environmental > Aquatic > Freshwater > Ice > Liftoff...
CGAGCCAGAGGTAACTTAAATCGCTCCTTCCCTTCGGGAAAACACTCTGACGGCTACAGCGATTAGAAGGGAAGTACGCCTTTCCCCACCGGGTTAAAACTCGGTGTCCCCAGGCGAATATTTTATGGAGACAGTCGAACAAATCGGCAGTCGTTATCAGGTCCTAGGCCGCATCGGGTCAGGCGGCATGGGAGAAGTATTTCGCGTCTATGATCGACTGACCGGAGATACGATTGCTCTGAAACGGGTTTTCATACCGACTGGCCTTTTGTCGGAGGCTAACCCCGAAGATTTTCGTCTCGCCTTAGCCAATGAATTCAAGCTGTTAGCATCGCTGCGTCACCCCAATATTATCAGCGTGCTGGATTATGGCTTTGATGCCAATCAGCAGCCCTACTACACCATGGAATTGCTGGAGAACCCGCTCACGATTCTCGCATCAGCGGCCGCACAGACCATTGCCATACGCGAAAATTTCCTGTGGCAAATCCTCGAAGCCCTCGCCTATCTGCATCAACATGGCATTGTTCATCGTGATCTCAAACCCGACAACATTCTGGTTGTGGGCCAGCATGTACGCCTGCTGGATTTTGGGCTGGCAATGGTGCAAGACCCACGCCGACCGTCACACGAGGTGGCAGGCACCCTCGCGTACATGGCCCCTGAACTACTGCAAGGCATGCCTGCATCCAAAGCCTCCGATCTTTATGCTGCTGGACTCATCGGATTCGAGATATTTGCAGGGCATCATCCCTATAACATAGACGATGTCAATATTCTGATCGAGCAGATTATGACGTTCGTGCCGGATGTGTCCGTACTTGATATTAGCGAGCGTCTGGGGATGCTTCTGCGTCGTTTGCTGCATCGCAATCCCGACGAGCGTTCGGCGCATCTGAGCACATCGTCCGCGCCGACACTCAGTCAGCCTGGTTTGCCCCGTCTCAGCCGCGAGAGTTTTCTTCAAGCGGCTCGTTTTGTCGGGCGCAATGCTGAACTAACCCTCTTAAGCCAGGCCCTCCAGGACACACGGCAGAGCAAAGGCAGTGTGTGGTTGGTCGGCGGCGAATCGGGTGTAGGCAAAAGCCGCCTGATGGAAGAACTGCGCACGCAGGCCCTCGTCAATGGTGTTCTTGTCTTGCGCGGGCAGGCCGTGAGCGAAGGTGGTGCGCCCTATCAGGCATGGCGTGGCGCACTGCGGCGGCTTGTGCTGCAAACTCAACTGACTGAGAATGAGGCTGCCATCCTCAAGGTGATTATCCCGGATATTGCGGGGCTGCTTCAGCGCGAGATTCTCGATATTGACCCGCTTGACCCGCTTCAGGAACAAATTCGCCTCATCAATGTGATTGAAATGATGTTTCGTCAGCAGACCCAACCCGTACTTGTTCTGCTGGAAGATTTGCACTGGGCGATAGAGAGTCTGCGCGTTGTCCAGCGCCTGATTCAAATTGCCGACTCCCTCCCCTTCCTGATTGTGGGCAGCTATCGCGATGAAGAATACCCGCTTTTGCCTGATGAGCTGGTTGGTATCCATCATCTTAAGCTGGATCGCTTGACCACACAGGAAATTGCAGAATTGACAACATCAATGTTGGGCGAAGAAGTCGGCCATCGCTCGGCAGTCCTGGAATTGTTGCAGCGCGAGACAGAAGGCAACGTCTTCTTTATTGTGGAAGTGGTACGCACACTGGCCGAAGATGCTGGCGATCTAAACTCGATTGGCAATATGACGCTGCCGCAGCAGGTTTTAGCGGGCGGTGTGCAGGCCGTCGTGCAGCGGCGCTTAGCGCGTGTTCCCGTACAGGCGATTAATCTGCTCAAGTATGCCGCTGTGGCTGGACGCGAATTGGACATCCCTGTTTTGCTGCGTTTTGCGACAGAAATGGATTTTGATCAATGGCTGTATGTCTGTGAAACGGCCTCGATCCTCGAAATTCGCGAGGGCAAATGGCGTTTTGCACACGATAAATTGCGCGAGGGGCTGCTGGAACGTCTGACACCCCCTGAACGCCGCACGCTGCATGTCGAGGTTGGTCAGGCGCTTGAAGATGTTTATGGGGATGATCCAGGCTGGTCGCTGATCCTCTCTCACCATTGGCGCGAAAGCCAGAACTGGCAGAAGGAATATGCTGCCTGTGTCATTGCTGGTATGACCGCCATTTCGGTGAACACCTTTAAGCAAGCACGCAATGTACTCAGCCGTGCGATTGATCTGGCGGAACAGTATTTCCCTGAAGAGTGCGAAACATCGCGTTTTGCAGGTGTGCTGTGGGGCATGGCCGATGCTGTTATGCGCATGGGCGAACTTGATATTGCGCACCAGTATTTTGAGCGCAGCGAACACCTTGCCCGCAAATTGAATGATGACATCGGCGTCTGTAAAGCCCTGGATGGGCTCGGCTATACAGCCTATCGTCGCGGCGACTATCTTTTTGCCGAGGAATACTGGGACCAGTGCCTTAAGCTGGCCGAACCGTTGTATGTGCTGCCACAGCTTGTCGCGTCACTCGGCGGGCTGGCCCTCGTCAAACGCACACAGGGCGATTACGATGCGCTGACACAGTATTGGCAGCGGGCGCTTGTGATCTCAGAAGGGGCCCAATATGACAATGGCATCAGCCGCGCACTCAATGGCCTGGCCGATGTTGAGCGCATTCGTGGCAATCTTGAGGAATCGATGCAGCTTTTTGAGGACAGTATGAAGTTGGCCCAGCGCAATAATAACCGATGGGGCGAGGCTTTTGCGCTGCGCGAAATGGGCGATGTGGCCTACAAGATGCAGAATCATGAACAGGCAAAAGCCCTGACCCTACAAGCCCTCGATATTAACCATGAAACCGGCGATATTGCGGCCCTGGGCTATGGCATGGTATTGATCAGTTATGTCATGCATGATACGGGCGAATACATCGACTGTCATACGTTCTACACGCGCGCGTTGATGCTTGCCTACAATGCGCATATGATGCGGATTGTCGTCTTTGCGATTTACAGCGCAGGACGTTTGGCGACAACCTTGGGGCGCTATGCGCAGGCAGCACGCTGGATTGAGGGGGCTCTAGAGCATGAAGCCGCAGACAATGAGCTGCGTGAGCGCTGTGCCCCTGTTTTGCACGATATTGCGGCCCATCTCAATCACACAGCCTATGAAGCTGCTCAAAGAGAGGGGCGCACCCTCGGTTTAGAAAAAATCATTCAAGAGATTGTGCAGACGAGTGTTGAGTCGTAGGGGTTGGTGTGTCTCATGCGAAGCGCGATGATGCTCGGCACCCATTTTTTGAACTCTTATCATGTTGATGTGTGGGGGCGACCCGATGTTTGAATGCGGATTTATTTGAGGGTCAGAGCAAAACGATCCCCTCAACCAATAACCCATAACACAACAGCGCCTCTCATATCGAGAGGCGCTGCTGATTTGGAGTCTGTTTTTTGAAATTAACGGACGTTCAGGGTCACGTCGATCATGCCGTAGGAGCCGCCACCTGCATGGCTGAGGAGGACGGTATAGGTTCCGTCACGCATCACCATGTAGTTATCAACATGGGCGTCCATATTGATAAAGCTGCCGTTCGAGCGCAGGGTATCATCGCTGCCGATCACGGGCTTCTGGTAAGAGTCGAGCACGACAACCAGAGGATCGGCCACGCCCGGTTCACCCGGTTCACCAACAATAAGGCTGTTCGCCGAAAGGTTGACAATATCGCCCGCTTCCGCCTGGAAGGTGAGGATATACATACGGCCTTCAGCCATTTCCAATGTTGTTGTCTGATTCTTGGTGATCTCTGTCATATACGTCTGGGACGTATTGAGCTGGAGGTACTGCCAGAAATCATCCTTACCCGCCACGCCACCAATCATTTGCTCGTAGGCAACACCACGATTGAGCCATGAAGCTGCATTTGAAGCGTCGAGTTCCAATGAACGGCTGTAATAATCCGCAGCAGAGCTGTAATCACCGCTGACTTGTGAATTATAAGCCATATTGAAATAATCCATTGCGCTGTAGCTGGGAACCTGCTGCGGCTCACTATAGCGGTAGCTATAGTCCTCGACCACAACCACTTCGGTTTGCACAGGTGCGGCTTTGGGCTGACGGAAAGCATTGTCAAGCGCACCCAGGCCTAAAAGCCCGATTGCGATTGCCAGGCCAACCTGCATGCCCTGAACGATCTTGCGGCCTTGATATGTCTTGCGTTTATTATGAAACATCAGTTAAACCTGTCGCTCAACAATCGGCAGAGAATCATTGGATATGACTACTATACACCAGAATCGGGATATCCTGTCAATATGACTACCCTACGATTTCTCAACGCTCACCCGTTAGACATATTGCCTATGCAAACTTCATAAAAACTTCATGACAATTTACGACCCCACATCCTCAAAGAGCCGCAGCAGCTTGAGAGCAACCTGCAAATCCATGCGCACACTCGGATTTTGCAGCTCCACCTCACACACCTGCTCAATGCGCGTTAGACGATAATTGAGTGTGCTGCGATGAATATGCAGGGCTTCCGCTGTCGCCACCCCATTGCCGCCACTTTCGAGATAAGCCTCCAGGGTATGCAGCAAATCGGCCTGCTTTTCATCGGTCAGACGGCGCACGAGCGGCACAAAGCTGTTGCCCACCAATCCAGCTGGGCCCGCTTGAAACAACGCATGCAAATAGCCCAGATCATCAAAGCGCGCGATACGCTTTTCCTGATGCAGCCGCCGCGTGATAAACAGCACATCATGGCACTGTTGATACGCCCTCTTGATATGCTTGACACCCTGTACCACGCTGCTAATGCCAATCCGTACATTGAAATCGGGGCGCGGACGCGGCATCAGACGCTCAAGAGCCTGCTGTGCAATGGTTGGCACATCGGGGCTGTTCTGCGCCAATAAGACCATTTCTCCGGCAAACTGCCCCACGATCACATGCCAGCGCTCCGCGAGAATCAAATTGTTCAACGCCCGATACATTTGCGCCAGATTTTGCGTGCTGCCTCCCTGCGATTCCGAGAGCAGCATCACACACGGCCCGCGCAGATCGACGCCGTAGCGCATGGCCTGATCCGTGAGCACCGTTTCGCGCTCAATATCACCCTGAATCACCTGTGAGAGCAGGCTGCCTTTGAGCGAGGCTTCGGCACTCTGGATCGATTCCTGATACAGGATGATGAGGGCGGCGATGGTCGCACCGCTTTCAATCGCCATCATATCGAGATCAGAAATGCTGTGCGTATCGCCAATGATCCACATATAACCGTATAAACCGCCATGCACCACGATGGGCGCAAGGATGCGTTCCATCTCCAGGCCCACATCCGGCATGGCTGGCAGATGCACCGGACGCAGCGTTTCACGGATGCGTGGCAGATAGCCGCGCTTTTCCAGAGCTTCCACAAGACGCGGATCTGTACGCCCGTTGAGCTGTGTGTAACGACGGGCCTCATCCACTGGCGCGATGTTCAATGTGGCGATGGCCTCGAAGCGTTCATTCTCAATGCTGATGCTGTGTCCAACAAATTCGACGAGTTTTTGTGCTAACTGCTGAAAACTGCCGCCTTCAAGGACAAGCTGCGTCAATTCCTTCTGAATCGTGAGCGCCCGCTGGACCAACACCATATTCTCTTGGGCAATTTGCTGATTCACGGTCTTCGCAATGTCAATAAAGCGAGCGGTATAGGGAATCTCGATGAGGGGAAAGTTGCATTCATTGGCAGCGTCAATCATACCCTGTGGCGAATGATCAATATAACGCCCCACCGTCAGCATCAAGGCAGCCACACCCCGCGCCCCCATATCGAGCACATATTGGCGCTGGCCTTCGGCATCTTGTGGCAGATTGATATAGGTTGTAAGGACGAGTTCGCCACCGTTGAGCCATTGGGGAGCATCCGGCACACCCGCGTTATGCACCCACATGACGCGATTCGAGAGGCCCGCCTGCCCCGCCACCACCCGCACCTCCTGGAAGAGAGGGTTTGTCAGAACATCCGCAACGGTGAGCATAGAAAACCTTCAAACAATGTCAGTGAGTGGCACCATTATAAAGGAGGCTGTTTGAAAGAAAAGGCGGCTTAGAAGCCTCTTTCCGCTGTGGCGGGCGGCATTGAATGCCGCCCACCACAGGTCAAAATTTTATATTCACCCTGGTGAGATCATTTAAAACACCTGCCGCTTTTCCCGCAGCACGAACGCCCGAAAGAAGCGTTCATACACCTTGCGCGTCGTCAGCCAGCGGAAGGCCGCGCCATTCTGTGTATTGTTCAGCATATTCTCCACGAGCCAGGGTGTCACCGTCTCGACTCGATCCGCCAACGCATTGAGAATGCGATTGTTTTTGAGATCCTCCCCGGAGGACGACTGCGCCATCATATCCGTCGCGACAATGCCAGGACTGAGATAGCCCACCTGTACAGGCGTGCCCTTCACCTGCTGGCTCAGGCCCTTGGTGAAGTAGCGCAGCCCATACTTGGTTGATCCATAGACCAGCGTTGAAGGCCGAATCATGCCATCGCTCCCCAGCCCTTCCATATTATAGATCTGGCCGCTGCCCTGCTTTTGCATGCCACGCAGCGCCACATGCGAGCCATACATCATGCCAATACTGTTCGTCTCCACGATGGCGCGAATATCTTCTGGTTTAACATCACTGAAATTTTCGTTGTAGGTTGTGACACCCGCATTATTGATCCAGAGGTCAATCTTGCCAAAGCGCTGCACTGCCGCATCCCACAACGCCTGTACCTGCGCATAATCCGCCACCTCACAGGCATAATGACCAATGCGTGCCGCATCATGTTTAGCGGCCAAGGACTGGGCTGCTTTCTCGCTCGTATCGGCGCTGCGACCGGAGATCATCACTTGATGCCCCCGCTGAAGAAATTCGTGCGCCATCCCATAGCCGATACCGCGTGTACTGCCCGTAATCACAACTGTTTTCATCGTTTGATGCCTTAATACATTAAAAGGTGAACCCATTTGTATTATCCTTTGCGCAAAAGACGAGGACAACTCTCGGTTGCATTTCCGCCCGTCGTTCTATAGCATTGGCAGGGCTCAAACACGACAATTTATGGGGGAATAAGTGACGGTCACGCGCACGTTTCGCATTGATGTTGACTCCCGCCACACGACTCACATCCCAAATTGGGTTCACACCCTTCAGCACATGGGCCATGCTCTCAGCAGTGGCCGCACGACTCGACTCTTCTTTCTACACGGCACACTGACGCCAACAGAAGCCGATCAAATCGCCTCGCAGCTGCTGGCCGATCCGGTGGTCGATACTTACACAATTACGGCCCTCGAACACGATGCCACCCTTCCGTCTGATCAGACGATGGTCGAAGTAACGCTGCAACCGGGCGTGACCGATCCAGCGGCGGAAAATCTGGTCCGAGCCGCACATCGATTGGGTTATCCAGGGCTCTTGCAGGCCGCCACCGGACAGCGATATACGCTTCCTGATGCTGCCCTCGCCTCTGATACCCTCGCTTCAATCGCCAACACCGTCTTCGCCAATCCCGTCATCCAACGCACCAGCCTCAATACATCGATCACACCGCCCTTTATCACGCCGCAGGTCGGTGATGGTCTGGTGGAGATGATTGCCATTGCCGAGTCCGAAGATGACCAGCTTCTCGCCATTAGCAAGACACGCCGACTCTCGCTCGATCTGGCCGAGATGCAAGCGATCCGCGCCTATTATGAACGCGAAGGCCGTGAGGCAACGGATATTGAACTCGAAATGCTCGCTCAGACGTGGAGCGAACACTGCGTTCACAAGACCTTCCGCGCCACCATCGATTTTACGGGCCCCGATGGGCAAACCGAGCAGATTAACGGCCTGCTCAAAACCTATATTCGCGCCGCGACTGAGACTGTTAATAAGCCCTGGGTGCGCTCGGCCTTTGTCGATAATGCGGGCATTATTGCGTTCGATGAGGATTTCGATCTGGCCTTCAAAGTCGAGACGCACAATCATCCCTCCGCGCTTGAGCCATTTGGCGGCGCGAATACGGGCGTGGGCGGCGTGGTACGCGATATTTTGGGTGTATCAGCCCGCCCCATCGCTAACACCGATGTACTGCTCTTTGGTGAGCCGGATATGCCCGATGAAGACGTGCCACAGGGCGTTTTGCATCCGCGCCGCATTGCCGAGGGCGTGATTCACGGCGTCGAAGACTACGGCAATAAAATGGGCATCCCCACCGTCGGCGGCGCGATCTTCTATGACAAGCGCTACACAGCGAATCCGCTGGTGTTTTGCGGCTGCGTCGGCATTATCCCGCGCGGCACACATCGCACCGAGGCCCATGCCGGCGATTTGATCGTTGTCATTGGCGGGCGCACAGGGCGCGATGGTCTGCGTGGGGCGACCTTCTCCAGCATGGAGATGGACACCTCTACGAGCGAGATTGCCAGCATCAGCGTGCAAATCGGCCATCCGATCCAGGAAAAACAGGTGCAGGAGGTCATTCTGCGCACGCGTGATGAGGGCCTGTATACGGCCATCACCGACTGCGGTGCAGGTGGTTTGTCATCGGCTGTGGGCGAGATGGGCAAAGACCTGGGCGCACAGGTGGAATTGACAACCGTACCTCTCAAATACCCTGGCCTGCGGCCCTGGGAAATCTGGCTGAGTGAAGCGCAGGAACGCATGGTGATCGCTGTCCATCCTGACAATTGGGTGCGTGTGCAAGAGATCGCCACTGGACAGGATGTTGAGGCGGTGTGCATCGGCACATACACCAACACAGGACGCCTTGAACTCACCTATGAAGGCACGCAGGTCGGTTCGTTGCAGATGCACTTTTTGCATGATGGCATCCCCACCCGCCATTTGAAGGCTGTGTGGAATAAACCCTCTGAGGCGCGGGCGCAGCATGCTAGGCCCCTACAGACGCCTGATTTTACAGAAACGCTCCTCGCGCTGCTGGCCCATCCCAATATTCGCAGCAAAGAGGCTGTGATCCGCCGCTATGACCATGAGGTCCAGGGCGGCACAGTGGTAAAACCCCTTGTGGGCACAAAATCGCATGGCCCTGGTGATGGCTCCGTGATCGTGCCGCTGGATACGAAACACCAACCACAACCCCTCACCCTAAATCCCTCTCCCACAAGGGGCGAGGGACTTCAAAACCCTGCATCGCCAGAGGAGGAGGCGGCTCTTATACATCTTGATATTTCTCCTGCAATGCAGGCACGCATGGTTGAAATTGTACGCCACTTACGCAGTCGGTCAACACCAAGCGAAGAGATCCTCTGGCAAGAACTACGCTCACGAAAACTGGGTAGACGGAAATTCCGTCGTCAGCAGCCTGTCGGTGCATTTGTGCTTGATTTCTATTGCGCTGAGGAACGGCTTGCTGTTGAGGTCGATGGGAGTATTCATCTTGATCAGCAGGAAGCGGATCGCCTGCGTCAAGAGCTTCTGGAAGAACTAGGAATCCGTTTTGTGCGCGTGAGCGCTGATGAGGTTGAGAAAAATATTCCCTCTGTCCTCTCCGCAATACAAACAGCTTTCCATGCCCCACAATCCTTGAGCAGCACCCCCTCGCCCCTTGTGGGAGAGGGATTTAGGGTGAGGGGTGCAGAAGCTGTGCGGGGTTTCGCGCTCGGTCATGGGTTGTGCCCGCAATATACAGAGCTTGATCCCTATGCGATGGCCTGGGCCGCTGTCGATGAAGCCTTCCGCAACGTCGTCGCGGTGGGTGCTGATCCCGATCAAGTCGCGATCCTGGATAACTTCTGCTGGGGCAATCCCAACATGTCGGATCGTCTCGGATCGCTCGTTCTGGCCTCCAAAGGCTGCCATGATGCGGCAGTCGCCTATGGAGCCCCATTCATCAGCGGCAAAGACAGCCTGAACAACGAATACACCGATTCCGATGGCACACGCCATGCGATCCCCGGTACGCTGCTCATCAGCGCCATTGCTGCTGTGCCTGATGTGACCAAAACGGTCACAATGGATTTGAAGCAGGTTGGAAATTTTCTCTATGTGATCGGGGAAACTCGCCCCGAGATGGGCGGAAGCCATTACAATCGCATACAAAGCCTCACTGACGGCACCGTGCCACAGCCAAATCCCGAATCTCTCAAGGTTATGCGTGCATTGCATAAGGCGATTCAAACAGGTTTGATTCAATCTTGCCATGATGTAAGCGAAGGTGGAATTGTTGTTGCGCTTGCTGAGATGTGTATCGCCGGGGAATTGGGCGCATTTGGAGATGTATGGGATTTCTTGGCTGAGAATGGTCTACCAGTCAAAAAATCTGACCTTGATTCAACCGATGATGGGCAGTTAATCAGTATGAATCTTCCCTACATCTTCTTTTCAGAGACAACAGGAAGATTCATAGTTGAAGTACGTAACGAAGACGAGGAGATTCTTGTCAATTTTCTAAAAGCAGAAGGTGTTGCTTATATAGGGATTGGTAAAGTCTCAAATGAGCCATTTTTAGAGTTTGGCTCTGACTTTCAACAAACGGATGATCTCTTCAAAATCCCTCTCGCCGATCTTGAACGCGCCTTTCGCGGCGATCTGATGGATGCTGAACCTCTGCCCATCCAGCCCACGCAGGCAACAGCCAGCGCAAAACGTCGTACTGTGACAACACAGTTGAGCGCGCCCAAAGCTTTGATCCTGCACGCCAATGGCACCAATCGGGATCGTGATGCGGCCCTTGCCTGTGAAGTGGCCGGTGCTGTACCTGAAATCGTCCATATGAACCAGTTGGCGAATAGCGAACGGCGCATCGGGGATTATGACATTTTGATCGTCCCAGGCGGCTTTAGTTATGGCGATGATCTGGGCGCGGGTATGCTGTGGGCCCTCGATTTGCGTCAGCGCTTCCGCGAGGATTTGCAGGCGTTTGTGCAGGCTGGCAAACCTGTGTTGGGCATCTGCAATGGCTTTCAGACATTGGTCAAAGCGGGCCTCTTGCCCACAAGCGATTTTGCCAGCGGGCCAGATCGCCGTGTGACGCTGACGAATAACGAGGTCGGGCATTTTGAGTGCCGCCCGGTGTATTTGCAGCCCCAGGCCAACAGCACATCACTGTTCACCCAGGGTCTGAGCGATTTGATCCTGTGTCCGGTGGCGCATGGCGAAGGCCGTGTGGTTGCGCGTGACGAGGCAATGATGGCCGATCTGATAGCTGAGGGACTTGTGCCGCTCACCTATGTGAATGAGAGCGGTGCGACTGTCGCCTATCCCGGCAATCCTAACGGCTCTTCCCTGAGTATTGCGGCCCTGTGCAATGCTCAGGGCAATGTGATGGGGTTAATGCCGCATCCCGAAGATCATATATTCCCCTGGCAGCATCCGCGTTATCATCGCGGCGAACGCGGGCAATTGGGTCTGGTAATCTTCCAGAATGCTGCGAAATACGCATAGGCGAGAGGGATGGATGATGTTTACACGCATCACAGCGAATTCTGAGCAAATGGGGGGCGTCCCTTGCATTCGTGGTTTACGGATTCCTGTGGCTACTGTGTTGAATAAAGTGGCCGCAGGGATGAGTGAAGACGATATCCTCGATGATTTTCCCATGTTAGAGCGTGAGGATATTCGAGAGGCTTTGCAGTATGCTGCTGCGCTTGTCAATGAGCGTTATATCCCTCTGGTGAAGGCATGAAATTTTTGATCGACAATGCAGCAGGCAATGTGATGGGCCTGGTGATCTTCCAGAATGCAGTGAAGTATGCATAAATCTTAACCACAGAGGACACAGAGGACACAGAGAGCACAGAGGAAAACCTCTCTGTATTTCTCTGTGCCCTCTGTGCTCTCTGTGGTTCAATATTTTACAGGTCGAGAGGATAGTGTCTTTCATGCCCACCCATGCCCAGATTCACGCCGCCCTGCCCTACACACTCACCAATATTGATCTTGTAGGCTATGGCCCGAAGCAGGCGGGCAAAGTGCGTGAGATGTATCAGCGTCAAGGACAGCGCATCCTGATTACAACAGATCGCATCTCCGCCTTTGATCAAGTATTAGGCGCGATCCCCTATAAGGGACAGGTCCTCAATTTGATGAGTGCGTGGTGGTTCGATCAATTGGCCGATATTGTGCCCAATCACAAAATCGCTGTGCCGCACACCAATGTGCTGATCGCCCAGGAAGCCCAACCCCTGCCAGTGGAAGTGATCGTGCGCGGCTATATCACGGGTGTGACCTCGACATCGCTGTGGACACTGTATGAGCAGGGTGTGCGAGATGCATATGGGATTCATCTTCCAGAGGGATTGAAGAAGAATGACCCCTTGCCAGAGCCAATCATCACCCCTACGACCAAAGCGGAAGCAGGGGGACATGATGCCCGTCTGACCCGTGATGAGATTATCACCAGTGGTCTGGTTGGGTTATCACTATGGGAAGAAATCGAATCAGCGGCACTCGGATTGTTTAAGCGCGGGCAAGCCCTGGCGCGCAAGGCAGGCTTGATCCTGGTGGATACCAAATATGAGTTTGGCCTTGTGGATGGGCGACTCACCCTGATTGATGAAGTCCACACGCCCGACAGCAGCCGTTATTGGGATGCGGATTATTATGCAGAGGGAAGACTCGCGCATTATGATAAAGAGTATCTTCGACAGTGGTATGCAGCACAGGGCTATCGTGGTGAAGGAATACCGCCTGGGATGCCTGATGATTTACGGGTCGAAGTCGCCTCCCGTTACATATATGTCTACGAGCGTTTAACAGGTCAGACGCTCTCGCCCGATATGACAGCTTCGTTTCACATCCAAGAGGCGCTTGACGCCGCTTTCACCTCGTCCCAGTAAGGTAAGGTATCCCCCGAGGAACCATGACAAACACCTCTAATGTTACTTTCGATATGGATGATAAGCCGCGTGAAGAATGCGGTGTCTTCGGCATTTACGCCCCTGGTCGTGATGCTGCTCGTATTTCGTTTTTTGCGCTCTATGCCTTGCAGCATCGTGGACAGGAAGCAGCAGGCATTGTGACCTGTGATGGTGTGCGTGCTTATGCGCACAAGGGCCTCGGTCTGGTGGCGCAGGTCTTCAATGAAACCAATCTGTCACCTCTCAGCGGCCATATGGCGATTGGTCATACGCGCTATTCCACAACAGGCGGCCATCATATTCGCAATGTGCAGCCCTATTTGATCGAGACGCTGCATGGCCCGTTGGGTGTCTCGCACAATGGCAATCTGACCAATGCGCTCAAGCTGCGTCAGGTGCTTTTGGAGCGCGGCGTGGGTCTGTCCTCCACCAGCGACACCGAACTCATGACCCAGATTCTGGCCGCCCCGCCCAAAGTGTGGGAAGACATGGGCCTCGACATCGACAATGATGCCGATGACAAATGGATTGTGCGCATACGGGCCATGATGGCCGCTGTCGCAGGCGCATATTCCATGACGATCCTGACTCGCGATGCTATTTATGCAATTCGTGATCCGCACGGCTTACGCCCCCTGAGCATTGGCAAGCTGCCCGAAGGCTATGTCATCGCCAGCGAGACATGCGCCCTCAGCACGATTGGCGCAGAATATGTAGACTATGTTAAGCCCGGTGAAATTGTACGCATTGACCGCGACGGCATGAAAACATATACAGGCTGTGTGCCAGCCGAGAAGCGTGCGATGTGTGTATTTGAATATGTCTATTTCGCCCGCCCCGATTCGATCCTTGATGGGCAAATGATTCACACCGTGCGCCAGAATATGGGCCGTCAGTTGGCTCTTGAAGCGCCTGCTGATGCCGATATGGTCATTGGCGTGCCCGATTCAGCAATCCCGGCGGCGATTGGCTACAGTGCCCAGTCAGGGCTGCAATACAGCGAAGGCCTGACCAAGAATCGCTATATTGGCCGCACATTTATTCAGCCGGAAAACGGCTTGCGCCAACAGAGCATCAATTTGAAATACAATGCGCTCATCTCCAATCTAAAAGGCAAGCGCGTCGTGTTGGTGGATGATAGCATCGTGCGTGGCAACACATCTCGCCCGCTGGTGCAGCTTCTGCGCGATGGTGGGGCCGCTGAGGTGCATGTGCGCGTCTCCTCACCGCCTGTCAAGCATCCGTGCTTTATGGGTGTGGATATGGCGACCTACAAAGAGCTGATCGGCCATCATCTGTCTATACCAGAGATCTGCAAGCATATTGGCGCAGACAGCCTCGATTATCTCAGCTTGCCCGGCATGCTGGATGCCATCCATCGCACGGTGGGCTTTGAGAATTCGTACTGTACAGCGTGTTTCTCTGGCGACTATCCGATCAACATCCCGGAATGGCTGTTTGCCGAAGAACGCGACAAAGCCATCTTTGAGGGCATGTGGGGATAAAGGTATGGCGATACAACCATCGCTGTCTTACGAATGGTACATTCCCGACCGCATCTACATTATCTACCCGGTCGGCGTATTTACACCTCACTGGTTGGATATTATGGAAGCCCATTTGCTGGATATGCTTCATGAGCCCTATCGCACGCAGCCGGTTCATATGATTTTTGACGCTTCACGCGTCCATTTCGATCATTTTCTGGTCATGCGACACCTTGAAAGATGCTCTGTGAATCTTTACCGTGAGCCGCTCACAGGCAGCATCCTGACTGTAACAGGCATGAATCGGTTCTATACCTTTATCGCCAATACCATGAGCCAGATGTTAGCACGCAAGCCGCATCAGGGACGTGCGATGCGAACGCTCAATGAGGCAATCAGATTCGCGCTTTACATTGACTCGACGCTGCCACCGATGAACGTCTGAATATACGGAGAGAGACTATGGCACAAGTGTTGATCTTAGGAGGGGGCGGGCGTGAACATGCGCTCGCATGGGCGTTACAGCAGTCACCACAGGTTACGCGCGTTTATACAGCCCCCGGCAATGCTGGAACACCGAACAATGTTCCCATCACACTGGATCGTGTGCCAGAATTGATCGCTTTTGCATGGGAAAATGCGATTGATCTGACGGTGGTGGGACCAGAAGTGCCGCTGGCGGATGGCGTGGTCGATGCCTTTCAAGCGGAAGGCTTGATGATCTTCGGGCCGCGCAAAGCCGCCGCCCAACTTGAAGCATCCAAATCCTTCGCCCGCGATTTTATGACGGAGCAGGGCATTCCCGCACCGGAGTACATGATCTTCGATGATATGACCGCAGCACGTCGTTACCTGCGTGAATATCACAAACCTGTTGTCATCAAAGCCGACGGTCTCGCTGCTGGAAAAGGCGTCATTGTCTGCGATACACGGGTTGAGGCCGAAGCCGCTCTGACACAGATTATGCAGGATCGTGCTTTCGGGGAAGCGGGCGCTGTCGTCGTGATTGAGGAACGTTTGCAAGGCCGTGAATTTTCGGTGCTGGCCTTCTGCGACGGCAAAACCATCCAACCGATGCTCGTGGCCCGCGATCATAAACGCCTTCAAGATGGAGATCGCGGCCCGAATACAGGCGGCATGGGAGCAATCTGCCCCACCCCTGATTGGACAGTGGCCCGCACGGACGAAGTCATGCAGCGTGTTCTCATCCCGGCAGTGCGCGGCATGGCGAATCTTGGGACGCCTTATGTCGGCGTGCTGTATGCAGGCATGATGGAGACCCCTGATGGCCTCAAGACGCTGGAATTTAACTGTCGTTTTGGTGATCCGGAAGCCCAGGTCATTTTGCCCCTGCTCAAGACCGATTTGTATATGACCCTGCAAGCCTGCTGTGAGGGTTGGTTGCATGATCTTGATCTGGAATGGCATGATCGGGCCTGCGCCACAGTTGTTATGGCGGCTGCGGGCTATCCGGAAAATCCCATTATTGGCACGCCCATCATTGGCCTTGATCGCATGCCCGACGATGTGATTGTGTTTCATGCCAGTACGACACAGCACGGCGATGAGGTTGTCACCAATGGGGGCCGCGTGTTGAATGTCACAGCCTCTGCTGCCACACTTGATGAGGCAATTCAACGCGCTTATGCAGGCGTCAATGTCATTCATTTTGAGGGCGCACAGTATCGCCGCGATATTGGGCAGATCGCCCAGGGGGACGCATAAACGTGACACAGAGCCAGTATGCACAATCCGGGGTCAATATCGACGCAGGGCAAAAAGCCGTTGATCTCATGAAGGCCGCTGTGCGTGCCACCTATACCCCGGCTGTGCTCTCTGATACGGGCAGCTTTGGCGGCCTCTTCCATGCGGCGGCGCTCAAAAATCTCAGCGATCCTATTCTGGTCGCCTCAACGGATGGCGTGGGCACAAAAACCAAAGTGGCTGCCCGCCTCAATCGCTGGGACACCATCGGGCAAGACCTCGTCAATCACTGCATCAACGATATTCTGGTGCAGGGGGCAAAGCCGCTCTTCTTCATGGATTATGTCGCCAGCGATAAGCTCGTGCCGGAACAAATCGCCGCGATTGTGCAGGGCATGGCAAAGGCATGTCAGGCGGCAGGCTGTGCGCTGTTGGGCGGCGAAACGGCTGAGATGCCCGGTGTCTATATGGCGGGCGAAGTTGATGTCGCAGGCACAATCGTCGGGGTGGTGGATCGACCTCAGTTGATCGATGGCAAAACAATTGAAGTCGGCGACGTTATTCTGGCGCTGCCCTCGACTGGCCTGCACACCAATGGCTATTCTCTGGCGCGGCGTGTGCTGGCAAATCTGGATTGGGAGATAATTCATCCAGATTTGGGGAGCAGCCTGGGCGACGCGTTGATCGCTGTGCATCGTTCTTATTTGCGCGAGGCCGAGGCCTTGTGGACAGCGGGCCTGACAATTCGCGGCATGGCCCATATTACGGGCGGCGGCATCATTGATAATTTGCCGCGTATCTTTGCCGAGGGCATTGGCGCTGAGATGGATACAAATGCCTGGGAAGTTCCCGCGCTGTTCAAGCTGCTTCAAAGCCAGGGCGAAATCGACCCCACAGAGATGCGCCGCGTCTTCAATATGGGCCTGGGCATGCTCTTTGTACTCTCCGCTGTAGAGGCCGAGCAAGCCCTGACCCTCCTCCCTGAAATGCGCCCTGTTGGAACGATCATTTCCGGCTCAGGCGTGACATTTATCGCAAAATAGAATAATGAATATAATGGAGAGGGTCGTTTGACCCTTTCTTTATGTCAACTCAATTCTTTGTGGGGGATTATGCTGCGGCTCGTGGTCTTTATTTCAGGTGGGGGCACAAATCTACAGGCCCTGATCGATGCAATTCAAGCAGGACAGTTAGAGGCGCAAATCGCACTTGTTGTTTCCAATCGCAAGGATGCCCACGGGCTGGAGCGGGCACAACGCGCGGGTATTGAGGCGCTTTATTTTCCCCTCAAGCCCTTCACAGAAGGGGGTCAGACGCGCGTCGAATATGATGCGGCTCTGGCGGAACGTTTGCAGCCCTACACGCCGGATTTGATCGTGCTGGCCGGTTGGATGCATATTTTCACATCGGCTTTTCTGGATGTGGTATCCAAGCCGGTTATCAATCTACATCCTGCCCTACCCGGTCAGTTTGCAGGCGTCAATTCAATTCAGCGGGCATTTGCGGCTTTCCAACGCGGTGAAGTTGATCACAGCGGTGTCATGATGCATTATGTGATTCCGGAGGTCGATGCTGGAGATGTTGTCGTTATGGAGGAAGTCCCTCTTGAAGCCGATGACACGCTGGAAACATTTACGGCCCGCATGCATGCTGCCGAACATCGCCTGATTGTTGAGGCTGTTCGGCAGCATATTCTCCCGTCGGCGGGAACTTAATCTTCGAGTTCAATCTCCCCTTCATCGGCATCCATGATGCCCTCATAGCGGGCGGCAATCAGGGCATTGAGACCCCCATCATGCTGACCCACAGCGGGGAACTGCGGGGGACGGGGTGTTTGCAAGCCTGCATTGAGCAGTGTGAACAGAAAACGTCCACCGTTGCCCGCAGCATTGCCCTGTGCCCAGATATGACCACCGTGCGCCTCGATGATGTGTTTGCAAATTGCGAGGCCCAGCCCTGTGCCCTCACCACCACTGCGGGACGGATCGATTTGATAGAAGCGCTCGAAAACACGCTCTGTTTGATCCTCGGGGACACCAGGGCCATTATCGAAGATGCTGATCGTGATTTCTTCCTCGGCAATCGAGGCATTCACCGTGATGGCTTCATGTGGCGGCGACCATTTCATGGCATTGTGGATCAAGTTGGCAAACACACGGCGCGTCTGCTCGTAATCGCACAGCACTACAACCCGCTCAGCCACATGCACCGCCACCTTTACGTCACGCACTTCCAGCTGATCTTGCAAGCGCTGCACCGCATCGTTTACAACATCAATCAGGCGAATGGGAACGAGCTTCATAATCGCCTGCCCTGACTCGATCATAGAGAGATCGAGCAGTTCTTGCACGAGCCACAGCAGCGTATCGGTTTCACGGGCAATGGCACGAACCGAGGCAATGCTGGCTTTGCGTTTGGGCCGATTCTGATCATAAAACAGGCTGTCAATGATAAGGCGAATGTTGGCAATCGGCGTGCGCAGCTCATGCGAGATATTAGCCACCATATCGCGCCGCGAGCGGTTGAGCTTCACAAGCTGCGAAATATCTTGCAAGGCCACACCGATAAAGCTGTGATCATTGGTATAGCGCAGCACCTGTGTGCGCACCCGATAATGATGGTTATCGTAGAGGATTTGTTCTTCGAGGCTTTCATTTTCCGTCTGAGCGCGTTCGATAATTTCTTCGAGGTCAGGCGAGCTGATCACATCGCCCAGTTTATCCCCAATCGGATTTTTCTGACCAAACAGCGCATCCGCCGCTTGATTGAGGGCAATGATCATTTGATCTTCGTTCAGCACAAAGACCAGATCATAGGCCACTGACGAAAGCGTTGAGAAAAGCGCCTTGCTCTCAATCGACGCCAATTCACTCGTCTGGATTTGCCCGCGCAAATTGCTGATGAGACTCAGTGTGGTGGCATGACTTTGCTGCAATTCACTCACACGGCGATCCGCCTCCGCGCTCTCGTGGCGCAGACTAAGAACCAGCGCATCCAGCTTCGTGATCTGGGCCTGTTTTTCATCAAGTTCATTAAGCACACACTGCCATTGGTCGTGGATCTTTTTCCCATTGGCTTCGCTGTGATGGAATTGCTGCTGAGCTGAAGCAAGTTGGGCCCGCTGCCGATAAAGCAAATAGCCCAACAGCCCGCAGACCGCGAACAACAGAACAATCATGAATTCTGTCATAGGGCCAACTCTCTGGCGCTAGCCTTCAAAGCGATACCCCACGCCGCGAACTGTGACAATGCGGGTCGGATTGGAGGGGTCGTCTTCGATTTTTTCGCGCAGCCAGCGGATATGGACATCCACCGTGCGTTTATCCACAAAATAGTCATAGCCCCACACCTTTGTCAGAATGAGATCACGTGAGAGCACGACGTTTTTATTGCGCATGAGTTCTACAAGAAGATCAAACTCTTTATTGCTCAGCTTTATTTCAGGCTTGCCCTCTTTGAAGACGCGCCGTCCAGTCATATTGACGCGGATGTCTTCCGAAATGATCTCCGTCTGCATCACCGGATTGCTGCTACTCGGCTGACGCAGACGTGCCCGAACACGCGCCAAAAATTCGCCCAGGCCAAACGGCTTGACAATATAATCATCCGCGCCGCTTTCCAGCCCAACAATTTTATCGACTTCGTTGGCACGGGCAGTCATCATAATGATCGGGATGTGAGAGGTCGCGGCGTCGCTGCGAATCATGCGGCACAAACTCAAACCATCGAGTTTCTTGAGCATGATATCCAGCACGAGCAGATCAGGCATATCGGCCCGTACACGCTCCCAACCAAGTTCTCCATCCGTTGCTGTCGAGACGGTATAGCCCTCAGCCCGGAGTTTTTCTGCCACGCTGTTGAGGAGATTGAGATCGTCTTCGACAATGGTCACTTTTTTTGCCATCGTCCACCCTTTAGTCATCTATTAAATTTCGGAAATAAGCGTATCAGAGACGTGATAAATAGATGTTAACATTTAACACGAGAGTCTTAACGCCTCATAACTTTACCCCATCAGCCCAAGCCGTTATTCATTCCAGGCCCGCACCCCATCCAGCGATGTCGCCGCCCGAATCCCATTGCGGATCGCCTGCGCCATGACCTCCGCCGCAAAAGCACCAATGACAGTGGCATCGGCCTCAATTTCACCTGTTGCCAGCGCAAACAGTGTATCTCCATCATACATCGTATGGGCAGGATTTACCGCCCGCGCAATGCCATCATGGGCCATTTGCGCCACTTTGTTGATGTGGGCCTTGCTCAGTTTGGCATTTGTGGCAATCACGCCAATGACTGTATTTTCGCGGGCATGCGGTGCAGAGGGCGCAGGTGGCACGGGCGGAGGCTGACGCAGAGCATTCAACATGCCCGTAAACGTGTTGCCATGCGGTGGCGTGCGCAGGCCCGCGATGATACGCCCCTGCTCATCCGTAATATCGCCCACAGCATTGACTGCCACCAGTGCCGCGACAATCAAGCCTTGTCGAATCTCGATGCTGGCGGAGCCAAGACCGCCCTTTGTCGCAAAAGCTTTACCAAGCATCGCACCGCACATCGCACCCGTCCCGGCTCCAACGGTACCCTGTACCACAGGATCACCCGTCACTGCTTGACAAGCCGCATAGCCCATCGCCGCATCAGGATAAACGCCCAGAGTGCCAATCGCCAGATCAAACAAAATCGCGGCGGGCACAATCGGCACCAGATAGCCGCTCGATGTGCGATAGCCCTGCCCCTGCTCAGCCAGACAGCGCATGACACCATCAGCAGTGGCAAGGCCATACGCGCTGCCACCAGAGAGAACAACCGCGCTCACATGTTCAACATGGTTATGTGGATTCAGCAGATCAGTCTCGCGTGTGCCAGGCGCGCCACCGCGCACATCCACGCCGCCAATCGTTCCTGGTGGGCAGACAATCACAGTACAACCCGTTGCCGCTTCCATATTTGTGGCATGACCAACACGGATTCCAAGTACATCCGTCAGTGTTCCGTTTAAAGACATATCCTGTCCCTTAATGTCAAGCATTCAAATAAAGTCTGCTTCATTATGGACGTGGTATGAGATCGCTTTCTGCCAGAAATGCCGCATATCGCTGGGCTTGTTCCCGCGTACCAGATGCCACAAGATGAATCCCATCGGCCTCCCAGTTGGCCGGATCGACAGGAAATTCGGGCACGAGATCGATATAAGGGATGGTCATATCATCGGCAATCTGGCGCGTGATGGCGTTATGCTCTGCAATGGCCGTGCGCCAGAGTTCAGGCCGCGTCGACTCGACATTATAGACCCAGGAGGAAATCACGGGCTGCACACCATTCGCCTGGGCTAAGGCCATGAGATTGCGAATATTGCGCTCATAGTAAACGGTCGTGTTGGCCGCGAGGCGTTTCTCAAGCGTCATATCGCCAGGATCAGGCGCACACTGCACACGCGTGGGTTCAAAGGCCGAATCAAGCGCAAGAGGATTGGGCATCCAGCGCAGCGGAATCGCGACAAGACGATACAAGGCCGAGGCAGGAAGAGCCGCATTACGCTCAACAAACAAGCCGCGCTGCGCATTCAGGCCGCGCTGTGGGTTCAATCCTCGATAGCAATCAACGCTCACCTGTTCACGCACAACAAGATCATTGACCGCTTCATAGAAGATCAGCATATCGGGCTCAAGTTCAAGCACGCGAAACTGAAAATCCGTCAGAATTTCCCAGGTGGTATAACCGCTCACGCCACCGTTGATAACTTCAATATTGGTATAGCCATACTCATCGCGCAATATGGATTGCAGCAGCGCGGGATAGGCTTCCTCTGCCGTTGTGCCTGTGCTGTAGGTGGTCGATCCACCCATTGCGACAATGCGGAATGTGCTTTCTGGCTTGGGCAGGGTTATCTCGGGACCACGATAGCCCAGATCATTATGGCTCTCATAGGCAGGATCGGGGACATAAGTGACATAGGGCATATGAATGATATTGCTTTGCAGTGCGCGAATATCGTCCAACGAGTAGAGATACATGATCTTCTGTTCGCGGCTGCCTGCCGAGCCAAAATAGAGACGCAGCCCAATTTCCAGCATAAGAAACATCAATCCCACACTGACGAGGGTGTACAGCATGCCTCGTGCCAGAGATCGCACCGCCTCAAGACGGCCAACGGCGCGATTGAAGTTTAGCAGTAGACCTACCAGCCCTATGCCAAACAGAGCCAGTGTGAGCAGCGCAGCGATACTAAAAAGCGGTTGAGCGGTGAGAATAGTTATAGGATGCGTGACAGTGACCTCGCTTCCATCAAGCAGCATAACTTGCAGAGTTGGCTGTGTGGCTGAATCCACACAGAGCATTTTTTCACCGTTCGCGGGTACAAGCTCATCATTTGCGAGAACGCGCTGTGTATTTATAACATCCCACTGGATCAGCACACAGTCACCTGCAAACAGTACATGGCTGCGAGTCGACGTGAGGTGAATCGTGGTATCGGCGTATGTGGTGTCCTGCTTCACAGGAATTAAAGACTGATACCAGGTGAAAAATCCAGTGGTGATTAAAACGGCCAGAATCAGGCACATAACAGGCCAGGATAAACGATGCATAATATCCTTCATACGCTCAATGCCGATGCAAGGGCGCTTTTATCAGGGCAGATACTGGGTCTGAGGAGATTATTATAGTGCTTTGAGTACAAGGGAGATAGGCATTTTATCAGAGAAACGCCGTAAGACCCCTGGCTTTAGACATGGGGATACAGGGCAATTGCATCTAAACGTAATTCAGTGAAATTAAATAACTCACAACGGTTCTTGTAGGGGCATGATGTATCATGTCCTGGGCGTAGCGTGCTGCGCCCCTACATAAATACCCTC
>Ga0105046_10004237_pt1 | contig 22850 bp, 16 predicted proteins | sample MAT03_FD_78385 | JGI IMG/M metagenome (GOLD analysis project Ga0105046, IMG submission 78385) | Freshwater microbial communities from Lake Fryxell liftoff mats and glacier meltwater in Antarctica - MAT-03 (megahit assembly) | ecosystem: Environmental > Aquatic > Freshwater > Ice > Liftoff...
TGAACCACATAGAGACATAGGGAACATAGGCGTGGTTGTGGGTGCCGTTGGGTCTGTTTTTTGAACCACATAGAGACATAGGGAACATAGGCGTGGTTGTGGGTGCCGTTGGGTCTGTTTTTTGAACCACATAGAGACATAGGGAACATAGGCGTGGTTGTGGGAGGCGTGGGTGGGTCTGTTTTTTGAACCACATAGAGACATAGGGAACATAGGCGTGGTTGTGGGTCCCTTTGGGTCTGTTTTTTGAACCACATAGAGACATAGGGAACATAGGCGTGGTTGGTGGTGGCGTTGGGTCTGTTTTTTGAACCACATAGAGACATAGGGAACATTGGCGTGGTTGGTTCGGTATGATTGGTACTTTTTAGAATTCGATTTTGTAACTTAGGATCGGGATGAGTGGCTTTTGATAATAGGTTTTAGTGCTGTTAGAATCCTCATTCCAAATCGCTGTAGACGAAACTTTGCTGCTACGCCGATAAAAAAAAACAAACAACTACATTATATACAGAGTAATTTTCTTTTTTGAAGACATGAAGCGAATCCGCAATACAACTTTCAGAACTTCACCACTCTCCTACTACCAGCATTATACCCATCAATTGAATAAACTACCAAACAAGTTCCTGAAGCATAGTTCGACATCTCGAATCTGAATTATAATATAACGGGCTTCTTCATATCCACCAAACATCCAACAGCAATAAGATATTGAGCAAGAAAATAAGTGCCTAAAATTAACGGCCCGGAATAGTCAAAGGGTGTGATGAACTTATTAGTGGCTAATAAAGAGTCCGAGATCATAAAAAATAAAGCTCCTGCCACTACCTTGTAAAACCCTGCAGGATTTTTGTACTTATCCCGCATAACGGCACTCACTCCCATCATGGAAATGGCCACACAATAAATCAAAACCGGCAAGTAAAAATCGCCGAAGGAGATTCGGTTCAGGATAAAAAATTCGGCACCATAAACAACCATCAAAGTAGCAAAAGCCAATTGTCCCCAATGCTGGTTCCAGGGTCTTTTGTCAAACATGTCCTTTATAAACCCTGATGTATAAAACACATGGGCAATGAGAAAAGCCACTAATCCACCCATAAAATACAGTTCGCTCTCTTCAGTAAACATGAGCAACGTATCTCCCAAACAACTAAACGCAAAACCGGCCAGGATTAAGTTTTTGAACATTTTGCCGGTTACTCCGGAGGTGCGAGTTTTAAAGAAAATAAACACCAGTATCAGCACAATGGGTTTCGACAGATAATAGGTCCATTTCAGGTCAAAATAATCGGCTAAAATGACTATCAGGCATAAGAGGAAATAGACCAGTGTAAATATCGAATACGAGAGTTTTTTCAAGACGGAGTAGTTGTTTTACCGGGTGCTGAACCTTTGCTAAGAATCTGTAAATATAAAAGAGAAATTGAAGAAACAAAAAGACAGCCTGCAAGCGTTGTTTGAAACACCGGAATATTTAGCAGAACCAAGGAACTCACAGGCAACAGCCCCAATCGCAGCACTTCCAGCTTAAAACTCCACTTCTTTTGTTCCAAAAGTGCTCCAAAATTCATGAGTGAAAGAATAACATATCCTGAAAATACCGAAAGCTGAAGGAGAGAAAGTTTATCCTGTGAAAACAAAATCAAAGTTGAGGCAAGGAGAACCACAGTAAATTGAATCAGAATATAAATGTTGAAACGGCTTTGTGTGCGTGCATCGTACTTGGTGTATTTAGTTTCATCAATAGGTTTTGGAATCTGAAACCCACCCAGATACTCCGGCTGCCATCCGGGAGGTTTAATAAATACCTTTAATTTATCGCCAAAACCTTTGGATTTTGATGACAGAACCATGAGTTCTTTCCAATAATGCAGGTTCGCCCATACAGGATTCCAGCTTTTCAATGGTGTTGTAATTCCATAGTGCGGCTCCTCCTCTTCTTGCTGAAAAGTGCCGAACATTTTATCCCAAATAATGAGTGTACCTGCATGATTTTTGTCGAGGTATTTGGGATCTGATCCGTGGTGCACTCTATGGTGTGAGGGTGTGTTGAGAATTAATTCGAGAGGTCCCATTTTACCAATGGCACGGGTATGAATCCAAAATTGATACAACGTATTAAAAGCGCTGATGGTAAGAAACATGATAGGTTCAAATCCTGCAAAAGCAAGAGGCATATAAAAGGCCCATGAAAAGGCACTCTGGAACCACGATTGCCGAAGTGCCACCGACAAATTATAATCTTCGCTTTGGTGATGAACAATATGAGCGGCCCACATCGCATTCACCTCATGGCTCAGCCTGTGAAACCAGTAATAAAAAAAGTCAACTCCCAGGAATAATACAATCCAGGTTATCATACTACTTTCAATAGTAAATATTCTATAATTTTCATAGAGGAACAGGTAGCCAAAAAAGAGCGCCGTTTTCATGAAAATCCCGGTAATTTGCTGACCTATTCCCAGACTAATATTCGTGATAGAATCATTGAGGCGGTATAGTTTGACTTTACGGATGATTCCATAGAGCAGTTCAATGCCTATGAGAATAAAAAAGATGGGAATAGAAAGGGCGATATAATCGATCATTGTTGATGGATTGGTTTGTTTTTACAAATATAGGATTCCTTGCGGGATTTTAAAATGATCACCTTTTTTCGCCTGTTTTTATCACCCTTTTACCCTATTTATGACTTTGTTGGTCAAAAACCTTAGCAAAATGCTTTATGAGGGAAGTATTTTAAACATATGAGCAAGAAAACAGAAAAGAGAATATTTATAGGCTGGGCCATTTTGTGTGGAATTTTGATGCTTTTTATACTTTTTGTAGGCTACCCGGCTGAAGCTGCAACTCCAAATAATTCATCATCTGTTAAACTGTTGAATCAGAAAATTACCAATTCAACTGAGTGGCAATCTGAAATACGGCATGTTTACCATCTCAATGAAAACCATTGTTGGAAAGCAGTGAACCGGGATCGTGATGAAAATGGAACTCTCCGGATGCGTTTTCAGCAATTTTACCAATCGATTGAAATTGATGGTGCCATATTAATCGTTTCGCAGGTTGAAACAGGATTCAGGATTACCGGAACAGTTTACAATATTTTGAATAAGGAAACATCGAATTTGGTTGCCACCGGAAAAGTGGAACAGGCACTTGCAAACAAATCTGCTACATTCAGCAAATTGCCTTTTGAGGTTGGTAACTTAAACGGTCAGTCAAAGACTGTTTGGATTCTTGATTCTTCGAATGAGGATTTTGTGATTGCTTACAAAATAGAGGCCACAGTAAAAAACGACCTGCATTCGTATTCTGTTTATGCCAATGCCACTACCGGAAATTTAATCTCCTACAACGCCAATAGTTGTTATGTTGATGCCATTGGAACCGCACACACAGCCTACCATGGAACGCAACAAATAGCAACTTCTGCCAATCAAAATAGTTTCACTCTTAAAGCTACATCTAAAGGAAATGGTGTTGAAACAATTAATTTGAATGGCAATTTGAGTTATACCAACATAACCGATTTTAGTGATGCTGATAACACCTGGGAGCAGAACAAACCTGCTTTCGAAAAATATTCTTCTGATGCCCATTTTTGCGCTCTTGAATATTATGATTTTTTGAATGAGAAATTTAATAGAAACAGTCTTGATGGTAATGGCTATAAATTAGTAAGTTACCTTAACTACTCCACCAATTTGGTAAATGCGTTTTGGAACGGAAGTGCAGTAGTTTACGGAAGCGGTAACAGCGGGCAATCTCCTCTGACAACACTTGATATTGCAGGTCATGAATTTACTCATGGATTACTTCAAAAAACATCGGGATTGAATTATTCGGGACAACCGGGCATCATCAACGAGTCACTATCTGATATTTTCGGCACTGCGCTGGAATATCATTCTGATCAGCAAAATTTCAACTGGACCATCGGAGAAAAATCAGGAATGACTTTGCGTTCTATGTCTGATCCTTCGTTATACAACCAACCAGATACCTATTTGGGTACTCATTGGTATGCCGGAACAGGAGATAATGGTGGCGTGCATATCAACAGCGGATTCATTAATAAATGGTTTAATTTGATTGCTGATGGAGGTTCGGGTACTAACGACAATGGCTTGAATTATTCAATCACCGGTATGGGTTTTACCGATGCTTTAAGAATTGTTTATCATGCAATGATTGGCTACCTGGTTCCACAAACTAATTTTGAGGATTTTAAAAAAGCTACACTTTGGAGTGCAGCCGATTTGTTTGGCAACTGCTCTCCGCAAGTTAACAAAGTGGCTTCTGCGTGGAAAGCTGTTGGACTTGGAGATGGATTTGCCGAGACACCTGTGCTGGTTGCAACAGGAAACACAGTTTTTTGTGAGGGCGAAGCTGTTACCCTTGCCGTTTCAGGGTGGCCGGGATCAACATTTTCATTGGTGCAAAACAACACCATGATACAAACCGGTACGTCACCAAATTTTGATATTTCCACTAGTGGTATTTGGAAAGTGATTGAAAACCGTTGTGGTGCCTATATCGAATCAAATACCATTAACACTGTTGTATATCAACTTCCAATAGTTTCTACTTCCAATGTGACTGTTTGTGAAGGTATGGAAGCACACCTTACCGGTTTTCCTTCGGGAGGTTCGTTCAACATAGCCAATCCTTACACAGGTAGCTCCCAAGGATTTTCTTACACCTTCACCGATTCCAATGGTTGCACTTCATCAGCATCAGCTACCGTAACTGTAAATTCTGTAACCGAAGCAGTTATTAACCTTTCCAACCACTCCTCCTACCCGCTTAACAATGAAGCTATTTTTTTGACCGGAAATGTACCGGCGCAATTTTCAGGTCTCGGAGTAAGTAATTCCTATTTCAACCCGTCACAGGCAGGATTAGGTGGTTCTTATGCTATCAAAATGATTCATACCAATGCACAAGGTTGTGTGAGTGAAGATGTGGTGCAAGTAATGGTTGTGGACCCATGTGTTAAGGATGTTTCAACTATGGGAATAATTGCAGAATCTAATATTGCCAACCCTAAAGGTATTTCCTTTTTTAGTGTAGATGCCGATGATTCAGATTTTCAAATTGTATGGATACTGCCTGCTAATTGCCAGGCGGTAACAGCGTTGAACGAAAACAGAATTGGGATTTTATCGCCATCACAAAACATGCGATTGACTGCCCAAATAACAAATACATGTGGTGACGTTTTTGAAAAGCAGTATTATTTGAAAGTTAGTCCAATCAACCCTGAGCCGGTATTAACACTCTTTCCTGTACCGGTAAGCAATGTGCTCCACATTTCGTTAAAAGGAAATCAGTCTGTGGGTACTGTTCAAGTGAGTAATTCCAATGGAAAACTGGTTCTGCTAAAAAGTTTCAACACCGAAACCTTGACATTGGAAACGGGAAATTTATCAGAAGGAATTTACACTCTTGAAATTGTAGCAGGCAACATCATCCACACCAAAAAATTCGTGAAAATTAATTAACCTCGGAGTAGTTGGGATTGCTAATAAAAGTAGGGTCGGTAAGGGTTCTCAAAAACTTGATGATATCGGCTTTTTCCTGCGTGTTCATTGGAATGCCGCCTGCAAGTGCCGGGTCAAGGGTAGCAGACTGTTTTACCCCTGAACTATAATGATCGAGGACTCTTTCCAAATTTTTCAATCTTCCATCATGCATAAACGGAAAGGTTACCTCCACATTTCTTAGGGATGGAATTTTGAATTTCCCATCATCGTTGGGGTCCAAAGTAATCATAGCACGACCAACATCGTTAAACACTGAGTCGAGGCCATTATTTTTATACTCAAAGGTTGTAAATAAAGGTTCACTATGACAGGATGCACATTTTTGTCGAAATAAATTTAGTCCGTTTAACTCTTGCGCATCAAAACTGCCACCTGGTTCGGCCCTCATAAACTTATCGTATTTTGAATCGGCAGACACCATAACAGCCATAAATTGAGCCATGGCGCGAAGCATCATTTGAGAAGTAATAGAATCGCTGCCATAAGCCGTTTTGAAGAGTGTTTTATATTCGGTGCTGGCACGAAGTTTTGTAATTACATTGGCCAGAGTTTCATCCATTTCAACCGGGTTCTGAATTGGTGCAATTGGCTGAATATCCAGATGATTTACACCGCCATCCCACATAAAATTGGAGTGCCAGGCAAGATTAAACAAGGGTGGTGAATTACGGGTTCCAATCAAATCATCTATTCCATGGCTGACTTTGTGATCGATATGTGCGAAAGCCCCGGCTTGCTGATGACAACTTCCGCATGAAATTGAATTGTCGCGGGAAAGTAAAGGGTCATAAAAAAGCTTTTTTCCTAACTCAAAGCGCTCATTGGTAACTGCATTATCGGTGAATTGATAAACAGGCTGAGGAAACCCCGGAGGAATTACAAATTCTATTTTCTTTTCAGGCTGAGCCGTACCATCATCATCATTACAACCGGCGAATATCATCAGTGATAACAAAGGCAACAAAAGAAATAACCTAAGTTTTTTCATTAGTATTTTTAGAGGATCGGTTAACCGGGAAACTATTAGAATTTGTACGAATTAATAACAAATTTGGATTCAGAATGTTCTAACCAAACAATTGATTATAATTTTCCCAAAGTTAACAAATACTTTGCTCAATTGGCATGATCTTTATCATGTTCCGAAATATATTGATATTTAAATAGTTACATGTTAAACAAACGGTTGAAAAATTGTCCGGGGAAGTCAATTACATGCCCTAATTTGAGTATCTTTGCACTCGATTTACAGTACATAATAAAAATAGATGAGTCAAAAGATTAAGTTCAGAAGCACCATTGAAAGCAATTTCACTCAAACGCTAAACAATCGTATTCACAGTTACTTTACTGATAACGGTATTTCCGAAAAAGGAAATTTGTTGATGGCGATAAAAGTATTATTTTTTCTGGCAGGCTTTTTTCTTTCTTATTGGCTTATTTATTTATCAGGAAGCAGCATTCTCCTATCTATTTTAAGTTGGTTGTTATTTGGCTTTTTCACGGCCTTTGTAGGATTCAACATTTCACATGATGCGGTACATGGTTCCTTATCGAATCACAAAATAATTAACAAGGCACTTGGATACACTTTTAACCTTGCGGGAACCAACAAGTACATGTGGAAACTGATGCATAATGTGGTTCACCACACGTACACCAATATTCCGGGCCATGATGAAGATTTGGAGCCGGTTTCACTGATCAGGTTATCGACAGAAAACAAACTTAAAAAAGTACATCGTTTCCAGCACTGGTATGCTTATTTCTTTTACACCATGACCTCTATTTCATGGGTATTTAAGAAAGATTTTGCAGCATTCTTCAGAAAAAAAATGGGGAACTATGAAAACAAAAAACACCCTTTAAAAGAATATATCATTCTGTTTATTTCGAAGGCAGTATATTTCACTATATTCCTGGTACTGCCTCTTATTTTTGCCGGAATTCCATGGTGGGCAACTATTATCGGATTTGTGGTGATGCATATGGTGCAGGGTATCACGCTCGCAGTGGTATTTCAGCTTGCTCACGTAGTTGAAGGAGCCACATTCCCTGTTCCTGACGAAAAGGGTGATGTAATGAACAACTGGACCATTCACCAAGTCAATACTACCGCCAACTTTGCCCGCAAGAGTTTCCTTGCCTCCTGGTTTTTTGGAGGTCTTAATTTCCAGATTGAACACCACCTCTTTCCTCATATATGCCATATTCATTATCCTGAAATCAGCCATATCGTTAAAAAAACTGCTGAAGATTACGGGATTCTTTACAATGAAAATGAAACCATGTGGGATGCCATTAAATCACATACTAAAATGCTGAAGCTTTTAGGGAAATATGAGGTTCTTCCTTCTCAGAATTTAAGTATCGGTTAATTTTAACAACAACTTTATATGGATGTTATCAAAGGTATAATTGATTTTATACTTCATATTGATGCTCATTTGCTGGAGCTCACCAACACTTACGGTATTTGGATATATGTTATTATCTTCGTCATTGTTTTTTGTGAAACAGGATTGGTGGTAACCCCGTTCCTTCCCGGTGATTCTTTGCTCTTTGCAACCGGAGCGATTATCGCTTTACCCGGATCGGAACTCAATTTATTTTTGATGGCTATTGTCATTATAGTTGCTGCCATTATTGGGGATGCTACCAATTACTATATAGGTAAAACTTTAGGAGTTAAGATTTTCTCTATTAAATCAAGATTCATCAAAAAAGAATACCTTGATAAAACACAAGCGTTCTATGAAAAGCATGGTGGCAAAACTATTATCTACGCCCGTTTTATTCCTATCATCAGAACGTTTGCGCCATTTGTAGCGGGTATTGGAACCATGAATTATTCTCGTTTTTTCACCTTCAATGTGGTGGGCGCAATTCTATGGGTAGTGTTGTTTTTAGGTGCCGGTTATTTGTTCGGAAACATTCCATTAATAAAGAATAATTTCAGTCTGGTTATTCTTATAATTATAGTTGCTTCCCTGCTGCCGATACTCTTCGAATACATCAAGGCAAAAAGGTCCGCCTAGGTCACATCATTTGGTAAATTTTTAAAAGGTTCGGTTTAATCCGTAGTGAATTTGTATTTTCATCCCATCAAAGAAAATCCATGAAAAAAATTCTGCTTATTGCCCTGTTAGCTGTTACAGCACCTTATTACTCTATTGCACAAAAAAAAGATGCTCCAGTTTGGGATGTCAACAATCCTCCCGGACCTAAAAAGGAGGTTAATTTTACGGTCTCGGAAGGAACCTGGATGAATTTGGACGTTAGTCACGACGGTAAAGAGCTTGTTTTTGATTTACTTGGAGATATCTACATACTTCCCGTTACCGGAGGAAAAGCAAAAGTTTTGAGAAGCGGATTCGCATTTGAAGTGCAGCCCAGATTCAGCCCCGACGGAACAAAAATTTTATTCACATCCGATGCCGGAGGAGGCGATAACATTTGGATGATGAACCGTGATGGAAGCAAGGCCACACAAATTACCAAAGAAGATTTTAGATTGCTTAACAATGCCGTTTGGCAGCCTGGAAGCGAATATATTGTTGCCCGTAAACACTTCACCTCCGGTCGATCGTTAGGTGCAGGTGAGTTATGGATGTATCATATCAGCGGAGGCGAAGGTGTTCAACTTACCAAACGCAAAAACGATCAGCAGGATCTTGGCGAACCTGCCTTCTCACCCGATGGCCGTTATATTTATTACAGTGAAGATATGTATCCGGGTGGTTATTTTCAATACAACAAAGATCCGAACACACAAATTTATGCCATCAAACGATACGACACTCTCACCGGTGAAATTGAAAATGTGACGGGTGGCACTGGTGGTGCAGTACGCCCACAAGTTTCAAGGGATGGAAAACATATCGCTTTTGTGAGAAGGGTGCGCGAAAAAACGGTTCTCTTTCTTCGCAATCTCGAATCAGGCGAAGAGTGGCCGGTGTATGACCAATTGAGCAAGGATCAGCAGGAAGCCTGGGCTATTTTTGGAGTTTACACTAATTTTAACTGGCTCCCCGGCGATAACGAAATAATTATTTGGGCACAAGGGAAACTGAATAAAATAAATGTAAAAAACTCTTCTGTTACAGATATTCCATTTTCTGTAGATTGTAAACACCAAATCACCGAAGCACTGCGCTTCAAACAAATAGCTGCACCCGATTCGTTCGAGGTAAAAGCCATTCGTCAACTGGTTACTTCTCCCGATAAAAAATATGTAGTGTTTAATGGAGCCGGTTACCTATGGAAAAAGAACCTTCCTGATGGTAAACCAACACGACTCACCGGCGGAAGAGATTTTGAATTTGAACCCGCATTTTCACCCGATGGAAAAACACTTGCGTATGTAACCTGGAATGACGAAACAACAGGTACTCTTGTAACATTAAGCATGGCAAAACCGGGAAGTAAACCTGTTGTTATTTCTACCGAAAAAGGAATTTACAGATCGCCATCATTCTCACCTGATGGAAAAAATTTAGTTTTCATTAAAGAAGACGGCAACGAGCATCAGGGATTTAGTTTTTCGGTTAAAACCGGTATCTTCACTATTCCTGCTTCCGGCGGACAGCCAAAATTTATCATAAAAGATGGCTTTGAGCCAAGATTTAACAACACCGGAACACGTATATTTTTTCAGGTTAATGAGGGTGATAAAAAATCGTTTAAAAGTGTGACTATCGATGGCCATGAAGAAATGGTTCATTTTACTTCTAAATATGCCAACTCTTTTGTGCCTAGTCCCGACAATAAATGGGTGGCATTTACAGAGCTTTTTAAAGTTTATATTGCCGCGTTTCCTCCTTCCGGGAAACCGGTTGATTTATCAGCAGGACTGAAGACATTTCCCTTTGCACAAACGGCAAAAGATGGAGGAATGAGTTTGCATTGGTCGGTTAATTCGGATGAGATCTTCTGGACAAGCGGAAATCAATATTTCAGCAATGAATTAAAAACCCGTTTTAAATTTATAGAGGGCTCACCCGACTCCATACCTCCACCTGATTCAGTAGGATTAAAAATTGGATTGATCCTTCCGCAAGCTAAACCTAAAGGCGCTATTGCTTTTACAGGATGCAGAATTATTACTATGAATACCCAACGTGAGGTGATTGAAAACGGAGTTATTGTGGTAAGAGATAACCGAATTGAATCAATCGGAAATGCATCAGCTGTTACCATTCCGAGTGATGCTAAAGTGATTGATGTAACAGGAAAAACCATCATGCCCGGATTGATAGATGTACATGCTCACCTTGGAACTTTCCGACAGGGACTGAGTCCACAGAAACAGTGGAGCTACTACACAAATTTAGCTTATGGAGTTACCACTACGCACGACCCATCTTCCAATTCAGAAATGGTTTTTTCACAATCAGAAATGGTTAAAGCCGGCAATATGACCGGACCACGAATTTTCTCAACCGGATGGATTCTGTATGGTGCCGATGGTGATTTTAAAACGGTAATCAACAAGCCTTCAGATGCATCTTCTGCTATAGCAAGAACATCTGCGTTTGGTGCCTTTTCGGTGAAGAGTTATAATCAGCCGCGGCGTGAACAGCGACAAATGGTGATTGATGCTGCACGTCAACAAAAAATTAATGTTGTGCCGGAGGGCGGATCATTTTTCTTCCACAACCTGAGCATGATCCTCGATGGACATACAGGAATCGAACACAACTTACCTGTGGCTACTTTGCATGATGATGTACTTAAATTGTGGGCGGCTTCGAAAACAGGCTACACACCTACCCTCATTGTAAGTTACGGTTCTATGACGGGAGAAAATTATTTTTATCAGAAGTCGAATGTTTGGGAAAATGAAAAACTACTTAAATATACTCCACGATTCGTGATAGATGCCCGATCACGTCATCGCATTATGATTCCGGATGCGGAATATGAAAACGGACATATTCTTGTTTCAAAATCATGTAAAAAGCTTGCGGATAATGGTGTAAAAGTCAATTTAGGTGCGCATGGACAGTTACAAGGATTGGGTGCTCACTGGGAACTGTGGATGTTGCAACAAGGTGGTATGTCGAATATGCAGGCATTGGAATGCGCAACAGTAAATGGTGCCTATTACATTGGCATGGAAGACGATTTAGGGTCGATTGAAAAAGGGAAATTGGCTGATTTAATTATCCTGGAAAAAAATCCGCTCGACGACATCAGAAATTCCGAAACTGTATCGTACACCATGGTAAACGGTCGATTGTACGATACCTCTACCATGAATGAAATTGGAAATTATGATAATAAGAGAGCAAAATTTTACTGGGAAAACAGCAAATATGGAACTGCATTCCCATGGCACCTTCACTCGCATGGTGATGAAGATTGAGAGCTAATTACGAGAACAACGCTTTCAATTCAGTAGCATCTTCGGCCTTCATTTTACCTGCTAAAATCAAACTTAACTGGCGGCGGCGTAATGCACCATCAAAACGTGATTTCTCCTCCTCACTTTCAGGTTCGAGTTGAGGAACATTAATAGGATTTCCTACTTGATCAACAGCCACAAAAGTATAAATGGCTTCATTGCACTTTTTCTTTGTTCCGTTTGCATTATTTTCGACCCACACATCAATAAACACCTCCATAGAGGAATTAAAGGAGCGAGAAACTTTTGCTTGCAATGTTACAATTTCACCTAATCTGATAGGTTGGTTAAAGGCGACGTTATTTACGGAAGCAGTAACTACTACGCGTGTACAATGACGATGAGCGGCAACGGCTGCACAAATATCCATCCAATGTAAAAGTTTGCCACCCATGAGGTTACCTAATGTGTTGGTGTCGTTTGGAAGAACTATTTCGGTGTTAATACATACCGATTCGGAAGGAGTTTTTGATTTCATGGTGCAAAGATACTCGAACTTGAAATAGGTTGGTTTTGTAGAATTATTTCTATCAAACCGATTTTCGCCCTTTCCGAGAACATATTTTCCATAATTTCACCTCTCCTATTTATAAAAATCATGAACAAAAACTTAAATTTCAGAAGCTTGCTGGTAATATTAATAGTCTTTACTTCAACTCTTTCTTTTGCCGGAGAGGGCGACACCACAAAAATCAAGGTCCACGATGCGGTGCATATGAACTGGTGGGGTGAATATAATGTGTGGGGTGTATTTCCTCCTGCCGGCACCAATTACCGTAGAATCAACCTCGATTTTACATTAGGATGCCCTCCTACCGGCTGCTCCGACTGGGATTATACAGTTCAGGTGGAAGCTCTTCACCACACAGGAAACTTCGATAGCTTATTACTTCAAGCACCCTTTTATACTTTTAGCACCGGAAGCGGAAGCACTAGCCCGGATACTGTATACGGAAATCAGGATCCTGTGTATATCACTTATTTTGATAGCGTAGCCAATGCAACAGATTCTACCCTGGCCGCCACTTATTGGATTTATCTACATAATGATCCTGTAAATATACTTTTAGCAACCGATAGTTTACTGGCATATCCGGCTAATTTTTACAATTATACTTATGGTGCCGGAGGTATTATTACTGATTCGGTTTTTGTTGGAACATTTTGGACATTAATTAATACTTTCACTCCCTATTATAATGTTTTTGAAATTATAGAACGCATTGAACTGGCCAGAGTAATTACACCTTACGGCGGGTATTATAACACTGCATGGTCTAATACCATACAATTTGACATAACTGATTTGGCACCAATTTTACAAGACAGTGTAGAAATACGAGCATTTTATGGTGGGTGGAGTGATGGTTTTTCAATCACACTTGATTTCGATTTTATAGAAGGAACACCTCCAAGAATTCCACTTCAGGTGCGTAATGTTTACAGCAGCGGTCCGGGTGGTTTTCCTTACGGAAACGCAGGAAATCCTATAGAGAATTATCTTTTTGCAAAAACATTCAGCATTGGAGCGAATGAAACAAATGCCATGCTACGTGTAATTCCAACAGGCCATGGTGCAGGTACAGCCAATTGCGCTGAATTTTGCAATAAAAACTACAGAATTAAACTCAACGGAACGCAATATTTTCAACAGGCAATATGGAGAAATGATTGTGGATTGAATCATTTAATGCACCAAGCCGGAACATGGATTTACGACCGTGCAAACTGGTGTCCGGGTGACAAGGGCAATGTCTTGAACCATGATATTAGCTCTTATATTGTACCGGGAAATTCTATTTCGGTGGATATGGATGTTGACGCTTATACCAACTCCGTTGGCGGACAAAATCCAAATTACATTCTGGCTACACAGTTGATTACATACTCTAATCCTTCCTTTGTTACGGATGCATCTATGGAGGAAATTATTGCTCCCAACAGCAATTTTTATTACAACCGATTCAACCCTATCTGTAACAACCCAATTGTGGTGATTAAAAATACAGGATCAGCTGCACTCACATCAGCAACTATCACTTATGGAATCAAAGGTGCCACTCCTTCTGTTTATAACTGGATTGGCAATCTGGGATTCAATCAGACAGCACAAGTTCAGTTAGGAAGCATCGATTGGAATTCCACCACCAATACTTCTGATCAGTTTTATGCATATGTATCCAACCCAAATTCAACCACCGATCAGTATGCGTATAATGATACGATGAGTAATTACATCAATTTCCCTCCGGAGTACCCATATTCATTTGTTATTCTCTTTAAAACTAACACTGCTTATTACGAATCTTCGTATAATATTAAAGATGATCAAGGCAATGTTATTTTCAATAATGGAATTCTGGCAGCCAATACTATTTACAGAGACACCGTAGTTCTTGCGCCGGGATGTTATACTTTTAATGTGAACGATTCGGGTAAAGATGGATTATCGTTCTTCGCCAATAACGATGGTAATGGCTATTCCAGATTCATCAACGCATTTGGACCGGGTGTGCTTAAATTCTTCGAAGCCGATTTCGGAACACGCTTCAGCCACCAGTTTACCATAGGCTATGTGTTAAACACACCTGAATTGGAGACTACGTCGCAAATGCAGGTGTTCCCTAACCCTGCCTCAGGAATAATTACCATTGATTTAGCTCTTCCAAAACCTGAAAAAGGAATTGTGGAAATATTCAATGCGGTTGGGCAGGTAATTTACACCGAAAAGTTTGAGAATTCTGATAACCCCGTTATCAATACCAATTTGAGCCACCTTCCTGCGGGAATATATTTCGTGACTGCCACAACCTCTGAATCAAGAATTACAAAGCGCTTAGTTTTACAACCTGAGTAGTACCATTTGGCTTATTCAATTTTGTATTCAATTATAAAACTGAAAGGTTAGCTATCTTTGAGGCATCTTTCCTCTATGATACTATTGCTTGATAATTTCGATTCGTTCACCTGGAATATTTTTCATTATGCTGAAATGTTCAGTAAAGATGAAATTGAAATCCGGAGGAACAATGAAATCACCATAGACGAAATACGTAAATACAAGAGCATCATTCTCTCTCCCGGTCCGGGTTTGCCTAAGGATGCGGGTATTATGCCGGAGCTACTTCGTGTGTATTCAAAAACTACTCCTATCCTGGGTATTTGCTTGGGTCATCAGGCTATTGCCGAAACATTTGGTGCGGCATTACAAAACCTTGATAAGGTTTGGCACGGGGTACAAAAGCAGTTAGTAGTAACCGATACCAACGACCGCCTTTTCAAAGACCTTCCGCAAAAATTCAGTTCAGGACACTATCACAGTTGGGTAATACAAAAAGAAACCCTTTCATCGGAATTCAACATCACTGCAACCGATGAAGCCGGAACCATTATGGCCATCTCTCATCAACAATTTCCTTTGAGCGGTGTGCAGTTCCACCCCGAATCAATATTGACTAACCACGGCCTCCAAATCATCAAAAACTGGCTAACGTTTTGTGGTCATGTGTAACGGATGACAATTTCTTTGATTACATAATAGGTTAGTATTCCCGATACAATAAGTTTGAAGCCTGTGGAGAACAAAGTTCCGAGGGCACTGCCGAAGCCGGAGCGAAGGGCTTGATTAAGACTTTTTCCGGCAACCATATCCCCTACTATTGCACCAATAATTAAACCGGCTATCATTCCTATTGGTGTAAATATTATTCCTATAACCAGACCTATAATACTTCCTATAATACCTTGTCGTGTGGCGCCGAACTTTTTGGAGATGTACACGGGAACATAATAATCAAGAACTACTACTACCACAGTAACGATTCCCCATATCACCAGAAAAGAAGTTTCGAAAGGTGCAAAGGCCGCTTGAATAAACAATAAAGCTATAAAATTTAAGGGAGGTCCAGGTAAGCCCGGAACAATACATCCGGCTAAGCCTACCAGAGCAAAAATTACGGCAAGAACGATTAAGAATATTTCCATGTTTTGTGTTGTTTATTTGTTGTTGTATTAAATTAACTTTGTTGCTTATGGCGACAATTATTTCTCATGGTCTGGTTGCATTGGCTATTGGTGCTTCATTGCCTTCAAAGCAAATCACCTCAAAGGTTATTGTTTCCGGCATACTATTGGCAATGATTCCTGATGCCGATGTAATTTCCTTTTCACTGGACATAGCCTATGAAAGTCCGCTGGGACATCGTGGACTAAGTCATTCAATCCTTTTTTCTGTCGTCATTGCCTGGATCATTACCCGTTGCTTCTTTTGGGGTAAACAGTCAGACAACCAAAGTGTTTCGTTTAGTATATTTTTATACCTTTTCATCTGCAGCATTTCACATGGACTATTAGATGCCTGCACCAGTGGCGGAAGGGGGGTAGGCTTTTTTATCCCTTTTATTAATGAGCGTTATTTTTTTAGCTGGCGACCAATACTGGTGAGTCCTATAGGAATAGAAAACTTTTTTAGTTCCTGGGGGTGGGCAGTGATAAAAAGTGAAATCAACTATATTTTGCTTCCATGCGTTTTGTACTTCATTATTATGAAAACAATTTCCTTAATCTATAAACCCAAATCATGACACAAGTAGCAGATACTGACGAAAAAATTCTCAAGTGCAAAGCGGCTATTCTAAATTTGCGACCTCATATTAATTCCGACGATTATTTTTCCATTATTAAAAACATGGTTTCCGAGGGTTTTATTCTGGTTTTTATTGAAGAAGATAAACAGGCAGTGTCAGTTGCCGGTTTTTGGAAAGAATATAAGCTTCATAGAGGAAATTCAATTTATATTGATGATTTGAATACCTTGCCTGATTACCGTAAAAAAGGATATGCAGCCATTATCATGGATTGGATCATCGATTACGCTAAAAAAAACAACATCGCCCAAATTCATCTCGACTCAGGAGTGCACCGTTTTGATGCACATCGATTTTATTTGAAAAAGAATTTTAATATTACCAGTCATCATTTTGTGTTGAATTTGTAGATTGGTGAAGATGAGTGGGGGTTGATTTTAATAGAGTGTTGTTTTGTATCGAATTTTAAAGCTACTCCTTCACCAGTTTTCCCGAAAGCCGTTGGCCGGAAGCAATCATGTTTACAAAATACATTCCATCTGCTAACCCTGCCATTGAATAATTTCGTGTATAATACCCATTCACAATTTGAATATCTTCCCGATGCACCATTTTTCCTTGCACATCAAAAATTTCCATTGCGCCATTGTTGCCTTGAAGGTTACTTGCATTTATAAAAGCTATTTGCCATTGTGTGCGGTAGAAGATGTGGAGTTGAGGAGTGATGGTGGTTGGTGGTTGTTCTGAAATTCCTACCAGCGTATCGCAAGGACTTCCAATTAATGGCCCTAAATCATAATCCGGGTTATTTGGCAACCCTAAGTAAGACCTCTTCCCACCCAAATAAAAACTCCAGGGTTGGAAGTCGCATGCTGCGCCTGACGAATCGGGAGAATTAATCACACTTAAATTCATATTTTCAGTGTAATACATGGTTGAATCATAAGGATAATTAGCCCCACCATTTGGACTGCGCCAAGAACTACTAACATAAATTTTATTATCCGGGCCTCTTTTGAGTGCCCCTATATAACTTGGTGGCGAAGGTGATTGCCAAATTAGTGTTTTGGTGGAGAAAATGTTGGACGACCACGTATCATATTGCCACAAATAATTTATATTTGTTGTGCTTTGAGAACTCACATATAAGTACCTACCATTTGAAGAAAACTCACTTGACCAAAAATAGGGATACGGAATTAGTAAAGATTGCATTTCAATGTTAACCGGATTGGAAATTAAACCGGTACATCTGTCAAAATCATATAATTCAACCATTGATATTGAATTTATAAATGCGATTTTATTACCTTCAGGGTTGATGGAAAAACTTCCAGCATTCGTAGCATTTATGCTTCCTACATATTGAATGGGCATTTGTGAAATGCCTGCTGGTGAAATCAGAAATAAATACCATGAATTATTATTATTTATTCCGCCCGGAATGGGTGACTCACGAACCATGATCCACCAATCCCTGCCATTTCCGTGTTTTACAGCGTTGATACAATCCACAAATAATGTTCCAAGTAGTAATGGGACATTTTTTTGAATTACAGCACCCAACCCACCATTACTTTTCATATTTATTACTGAATATTTTAATCCATTTAGCATTGTTACACCTATTGAAAATAAGAAATAAAGTGAATCATTTCCGGGATGAGAAACTATAATCATTTCCTGATACCATCCACCTCCAGAAATAGAATCCCCATTATCTAACAGTAAATGGTTGTGATTCCATATCCGACCAGTAATTATGCCTCCAGCGGCAGATCTTGTGTTGGCATAAAATAATAAATCCCCACTAGTATCGGCAATAGAAACACATGTGCCACGTGTTACCAACGATGTTGAAATAGGTATTGGATTTGCAGGGATTGAAAAATCAATCCCTGCACTGTCTCCAAAGCACCAGACATTATTACGTTGCGCTGCTGCAATGTTACTCCACAGAAGCAAACAAAATAAAATGAAAATGTTAAAAGCAGCTTTCATTTATCTTAAAATATTAAACGATTTAGCATGAACTTGATTTTTATCATTTATTGTTCTCACAAAATAAATACCTTCTCGCAAATCTTCAAAGCGGAGTTCAAAACTATTACCATTTACTGTTTCAAATAACACCATGTTTCCAGTGGAATTATAAACATACAAAGATATAATTTTATCATCCTGATTTTGAAGCTTTACCATCACTCTACCGGTTGACGGATTGGGGTAAACTGAAATTGCGGTGCTATTCACTGAATAGTTAGGTTCAGTAGCAGCCGTGGTTTGATTGGTCAACCGGGAACCAACCATTGCAGGGTGCTGTTCTTTAAACAAATAAGCTAACGCATAAAAATAGCTCTCACCAATAGTAGAAATTGTCCCTTCAGTTAAACTTTCTACAAAAGTGCTGTCTGATGAGTCCAGAGAATCTGCCAACCTGATTTTATTAAAATAAAGCTGATTATATTCTTTAAGATAGGTTTCTAAATCATTGTCAGGGTTAATAGTGGCTAAGATAGTATAGGCTGAATCAGGAAAATCTGTCAACAGCTCAGTTACCAAAATAAATTTGCCGATGTTGGAGATATCGCTTTTTACAAAAAAAGCTTCAAAATCGGAATCCAGTGAGTCACCCTGATAAATAATAGTAGAATCGGATTTCATGGCTTGATAGGTAATTACATTGGCAAGGTAGCGATTTTCTTCGGTTTATTAGTTTTAGTTGGTTACGCCAGCTATAAAATTACATTACTCCACAACAAACTTTTTTACCAACCGCTCAATCTCCGTTTCTAAACTCACCACATACATCCCTTTTGCCCAGTCTGTGCAATTCAAATTCTTCGTAAAATACGGCGGAGAAATTTTCCCGCTTTCGCTGAAGACTTCCTTGCTTGTTATATCACATACGCTCAGCCGGTAGGTTGTTCCTTTCAGTTTATCGGCATTAATAAATGCCGTTTGCCACTGCGGAGAATAATAAACATAAAGCCCTGCCGCTACCACTGCTGCCGCTGCTCCGTTTAGTGAAGTTAATGTATCGCACGGGCTACCCGCGAGGGCAGGCATATCGTAATCGGGGTTGTTGGGAAGGCCATAATACGTTCGTTTACCGCCCAAATAATAACTATAAGGAGTGTAGTTACACGCCAATCCCAAGCTATCGGGTGAATTTATTACACTCAGGTTCATGTTATACTGATTGTAGACACTATCAGGGTAGGGATAGCAATAGGGGAAAGCATCACATTGATAGGCTGTTGAAAAATATATTTTGTTATCAGGTCCCTTATTTAAAAAACCATAGCCAATTAAATAATTTGAATTTGAAGTGAGTGAAATTCGTGAAGTTGCAGGGTTAGGCGATAGCAAATCATACTGATACACATGTTTAGTGGCACTATTATCATTTGTAGCAACATACAAAAATCGTCCATTAGATGAAAATTCGCAACTCCAAAATCGACCATACGGAGCAGATGTAGGTTCGGGATGAATGGTGACCGGATTACTAATAACTCCCGTACATCGATCAAAGTCGTAAACCTCCATGAGACCTATTAAATTTATAAATGCAAGTTTAGAACCATCTTCAGAGAAACAATAACGTCCGGAATTAGTATTATTTACACTACCCACCGCCTGAGTAAATGAAGATGAAATTCCTGAGGGTGTGATTAAATAAACATAGTGTTCATTACTGAAATTTAGGGCATTTCTGATTATTATCCACCAATCTCTACCATTTCCATGCTTGATGGCTTTAAGGCAGTCAACAACTTTAAAATTCTCCAACTGCACATTTTTTTGCACTACCCCTCCAAGACCCCCATTGAGGTTCATATCTACCACTGAATAGTATAAACCAAAACTGCTTGTGATCCCTATAACAAATACAAAATATAAGTTATTAGATGAAGGATTATCAGTGATGACTAATTCTTAATACCACCCATCTCCGACTATTGAGTCTCCGTTGGCCATCACTTGATGGGAAGAATTTCTAATAAGAGTGAATTCAAAAAATTGTGAAGTTAACGGATCACTAGTGCTTGCATAAAATTGTAGATTCCCGTTAATATCTGCTATGGAAGTGCAACTACCTCGTGCATCCATGCCCGTAGCTATTGGAATTGGATTTTGTAAATTCGTAAAATCAATGCCTGCCGAGTCGCCAAAACACCAAATTAAGTTCCTGTTCTGGGATAAAGCAGAGCAGGAACTTAACAATATAAATAAAATAGTTCTACACAGTAATATTTTTATTTTTTTCATCTAACCACAATTAGTTTTTTGATTTCTGATATAGATTTTCCATCATTAACATAAACAAAATATACTCCAGGGTCCATAGTAATTGTATCAAGCAGTTTAGAATTTGTATGAGGTGGTAATTCGGTAGAATAAACAATCTGTCCGGTAGCATGCCTCACTTGTAAAACAAATTTTTGATTGAACTCCTCGAACTTCACCAGGCAATTGTCATTTGCCGGATTTGGAATTAATTTAAAATATCTGAGAGTTTCTTTAGGGGCAACTATGTTATTTTCATTTATTTGTGAAGAGAGCCTAAGAGCTTCATTAACATAATGAACTTCCTTAAACAATATGGCTCTGGCTTGACAAACGGCTTTACCTCCGGTTAATGGGTTTTGTAGCGCAATTTCTTCTAATGTTGTTGAATCAGTTGCTGATAAGTCTACATCCATCAAAACTTTATTGATTAGAATGTCGTTTACTGTTTTTCTGTTAGTTTCAATTAAATTGGTATCTGTTATAGACAAATTTAAATCGCTGGCAGGATCTAAGCTTCCTGCCAATATCAAAGAATCCACCCGGTCAAATAAGGCAATATTTGTTATTTTCATTTCGTTGTAAAAACGGGTGAAAACAGAATCATTGGCTGTGCTACGAGTTAGAATACTGGTATCACTTTTTATGATTGCATACAATTGCTCTTTGCTCTTGTAAATAAATTCTGATGAATAATCTTCAAAGATAAGCGTGTCATGAACTAATGCGCCGTATCTTGCATCTCTGTCCGGAGCATCGTTGCCGATCAAGGTTGTACATGTAGGATTTACAGTATTTGATAAACCTTGGGCAAATATTACAGAAGGATCAGCATTGGGATCAAAATAAGTTTGGGCGACATCAAAAAACCAAGTAAATTGACTAGGCAAACCCGTTACACCAAAATCACCTCCGGTATAACCGTGCCATTCGTTTTCCCATACCTCACCGGGAGGTACATCTAATGGATCTATTCCTTGATCTGGTAATTGGGCATTGTCTAAAACAACACCTACACCCGGCAAATCCAGGTTGTCGACAACATTACAATGAAATTCAGTATCTGTGCAAGTTCCTAAAACATAAATAGGAACAGTAGCATCTGTAATTGTGTTCATGTTAATCAATGCATCTACACATTCATGAATTTTAATTCCTTCAAGTATTACACCAGCATTAATACTAGAAATTGTATTACCCTGGATATTGGCGCCGGTGCAATCTTCGATCCAAATTCCCTGATGGGATTGTCCTTTTTCTTGTGGGAAAGAAAGAGTGTTTCCGGTGCCCCCATTTAAATCGGCACCAATGCTGAGATTGTTTATCTTCATCGCATGAATTCCTATTCGGGAATCCGTAATACTATTTCCACTAATTGAAACGGTTGTAGTTGGGGCATAGTCGATAAAGTTTTGAATAGTTATTGCTGTAAGTGCATAACTATAAATTGGTATTATTGGAGAATATCCTAATCCAAAATAATTTCCATCAATCAAAACGTCTCCGGTTGTTTCACGAATCACAACACCTAAATCAACAGTGTTAAATTCATTATTTTCATTGATCGTAATATTAGAAGTTGACGCCTGATTTGCGAAGACTGCGATTTCAATTTCATCAAAATCGTTGCCTTGAATGATGCTATTGTTGATTTCTGTTTGAACTATTCCAAATTTACTGTTTTTAAAATAGTTTTTTTGATAAATGGAATTTCCACCGGCGGTTAATGATCCGCCAATAATCAGTTCACTTCCACTTGTAGCAAAAATTCCACCTTCACAAGAACGACACGTACCGTTTACTAGACCAATATTATCGAATTCACTATTAATGATAGTTCCTTTGCTATTCGATGAACGGATGCCGTAAATGGCATCTGCGAAGGTGTTGGTGTAACTTGTGCCATTTGCCCCTGCACTGCCAATTTGAATCTGAGTGACATTTTCAAGAAGTATATGAGTATTAGAAGATTCACCGACCCACGGTTCTTTAGTAATTTTTCCACCCGAA
>Ga0105046_10004241_pt1 | contig 22838 bp, 21 predicted proteins | sample MAT03_FD_78385 | JGI IMG/M metagenome (GOLD analysis project Ga0105046, IMG submission 78385) | Freshwater microbial communities from Lake Fryxell liftoff mats and glacier meltwater in Antarctica - MAT-03 (megahit assembly) | ecosystem: Environmental > Aquatic > Freshwater > Ice > Liftoff...
ATTTATTGACATTTGAATATTTTCAAAAAATATGCGTGCCTTTTTCGCTTTCGCTACTCGGGCCGCACAAGCTCTATTTATTATGCTTGCACATTGTCTTTTCTTCACTGTCAAAAAACTTTGCATCGCTCAGTTGGCTCTGCTATTTATTCGCTTACCGTTCAGGTATTAACGAAAAACGTAGATGAAGATATCCAACTTGGTATTTTTTTCGCAACTCCTTTTTGTTTCATTAGATTATTTTTTCGTTTTTATCTAAATTTCAACCTCTTACGAACACATTTGTTTTTTCCGGAAGCGCATCTCTCATTTGAGTTTTATGTTTGAATGCAGTATTCTTAGAGAGTAAATTTCATTTAAGGTTGTAGGTACTATGCTTTCTGTTATTGATCTCACTATGCGTTTTGGCGATAAATTCTTATTTCGCAATGCCGCTTTCCAACTTAATCCTGGACACCATTACGCTTTGGTGGGACCAAATGGGTCAGGAAAATCGACCTTAATTAAAATTCTATGCGGGGATGTGACCCCTGATAAAGGAGACATCCATCTTTCTCCCCTCTTTAAACTTGGTACATTGAAACAAGACCATTACCTGTACGAACAGGAAACATTAATCGATACTGTGATGATGGGGAAAACGGCTCTTTGGCAAGCCTCGTTAAAAAAGCGAGCTCTACTGCAAAAAGCTACATTAACTGAAGAAGAATGCCACCATCTGGCGAATTACGATAAGATTATTGAAGAAAACGATGGTTACATCGCTGAAAGCCAAATTGGGGCGCTTTTGGAAGGGCTTGGCCTTAAAAGTAAAGTGCATAACCATAAGCTTCACACTTTATCAGGGGGCTACAAACTACGAGTATTGTTAGCTCAGGTTTTATTTAGCAAACCAGATATTTTAATCTTGGATGAGCCCACAAACCACCTTGATTTATACTCTATCAAGTGGTTAGAGGATTATATTAGACAATTTCAAGGAACTGCGTTGATTAGTTCTCACGATCGGAGTTTTTTAAACGGGATCGCCTCGCACGTCATCGATCTTGATTACGAAATGGTTAAAATCTATCCAGGTAATTACGACCAATTTGAGAAAACCAAAGCTTTTGAGGCCGTGCAAAAAGAAGCTCAGCTCACAAAGCAAACCAAGAAAAAAGAAGATCTGCAAGATTTCGTCGATCGTTTTGGGGCTAAAGCGACGAAAGCTAAACAAGCACAATCTAAGATGAAAGCCGTAGCTAAAATTGAAACTGCCATGGAAGGGCTCTATGTGCCACCCTCATCTAGGCAGGCTCCAAACTTAGATTTTCGCATGATACGTCCCTCAGGAGCCATTCCATTACGTGTGACCGGGATTCATAAAGCCTATGGAGACAAGCAAGTTTTGGAGCAAGTTTCTTTTGAAATGGAAAAAGGGGAAAAAATCGCTATTTTGGGAGCAAACGGAATTGGAAAATCAACTTTACTAGAAATTTTGACTGGACGCACGCAGGCTGATTTAGGAAGTTTTGAATGGGGCTTTGCTGCAGGATTCGCCTATTTCCCACAAGATCATTCCAAAGAACTCGATAAGAGCCGAACCTTGCTGGATTGGCTTACAAACGCTTTAAAAGGAGTTCAGGAGCAACAAGCCAGACAAATGCTAGCTCAAGTCCTCTTCTCTGGCGATGACGTTCATAAAACTATCGGTGTTCTAAGCGGAGGAGAAATGGCCCGCTTAATATTAGCAAAAATGATGCTCAGCAAACAAAATGTGCTTATTTTCGATGAACCCACAAACCATTTGGACATGGAAACGATTGAGGCTTTGTTAGCTTGCCTAAAAGATTATGAAGGCAGCGTTTTATTTGTCAGCCATAACCGTTATTTTGTTTCAAATATTGCAACTCGAGTGATTGAAATAAATGAAACTGGCGTTCATGACTTCCGATGTTCTTATGAAGAATATTTGGAAAAAAGAGGGATCGATCATTTAGATCGTTCTGCAAGGCGCAATACTGGACCTGTCAAAGAACCGATGACCAAAGCAATGTATGAAGAGCAAAAGAAACAGCGGAACTCACGTGTTCAATTGGAAAAGCAACTCAAAAAAGCTGAAGAATTATGCCATCATCTAGAATTAGAAATTGCAAAAATCAATACTAAATTACTTTCAGAAGAGTACTACAACAACACTACGCACGAAGAACAGCTGCAGTTGGCTTCTCAAAAAAAACAACTTGAAAAACAGTTGGATCAAGCTTTAGCTGATTGGGAAAAATTCCATAAAAATGCTTCATCCACTTAAAAATTTAAAAGCTGACTCTACCTCTTAGATTGGTTACCTGAGCTTTGATTTTACTTTGTAAATTAAGTAAGAAAAACTCAAAGTTCAGGGCTCATCAAAATCACGATTTGCCTCAATTCATTTTCACTTTTCATTTTTTTCTCAAAAAATCCTTGCGTTTATTTAGCGAATAAACAAAATTCAAATTTTAATCACGTATTCAAAATGGAAATAGTTATGCAAAAGTTTACGACTTCCTTGATAGCCTGCTTCTGTTTATTCGCTGTAATGCCTTCTCCCGTCCTTATAGGGAGATGCTGCCCTGCTCCAGCAGGGCCTCAAGGCATTCCAGGAGTTCCCGGACTTGACGGCCCTTCAGTTCCTGGCCCTACTGGTCCCACTGGATCTACTGGCGCACCCGGCCCAGTAAGTTTACTTCCTATAGATTGCGGGCTTTTTCTCACTGCAGGTAGAATCCCTATTCCTGCCGTTGGCTCAATTGCCGGTGGTGGACCTGGCTACACCTACGTATCTACCCCTCAAACTGTGACCTTCACAAGTCAAACAGGTATTAATGCATTTAGTTATACTTATGCGCTCACTGCTGAAGATTCCCTTGGAAATACCTTTGAGGTCGTGCCAGTTTTGGATATTCCTTATAGATTTGAAATCTCTGCTCCTGGAGCAGAATTTGTGAACTTCATAGGGTTATCTTGTTTAACCGCCTAAACATATGCTTTATTTTTTAAGGACAACATGAAAAAACTAAGATCTATAATATTTACGATTTTTTTATTGTTTACTTCTTTGGAGTGTGCGGCCTACTACACATTTGACGAAGATGTTACCGTGCATTTGGGCTATCACACCAAAGACGGCCTTGGCTACAATAAAAGCTATGGAACATTAGGGCTTTTCGCTACTCCTACGACACTTTTCCCTACTTGCTCTTATCTCTATAATTTTCAACCTCTAGTCGATGTCCGAGGACACTATATTCAAAATGGACACTATGCTGCAAATGCCGGATTAGGAGTTAGAACTCTTCTTACTGAAAGAGCCATTGTAGGCATAAATGTATTTTATGATTATCGCAATGGCTCCATTGGCTGCTATGACCAAATCGGAGTTGGCGCTGAATTGTTAAATTGTTTTTTAGATGTTAGGGTTAACGGATATATTCCTCTTTCAAATCGCACTCATTACAGCGGCAGGCACACATTCTTTTATGATGGCGGTTTCTTAGCTTCCAGAAGATTTCGCGAGGATTCTTACAAAGATGTGGACTTGGAATTTGGAAAGGGATTTTATGCTTTACCTTTTGAACCCTATCTTGCTGTTGGGACTTACTATTTAGATTCTCGTCGCACAAGTGCAGTTGGAACTAGATGGCGTGTCATGGCTAAACTGTGGGATTTGTTAACTTTGGAAGTCAATGGATCTTATGATCATATCTTCAAAAGTCGTTGCCAATTCTACGTTTCAGCAGACTTTTCTCTTTTTGCACTCTGCTGCGACTCCTTCAGAACATTTTTCGAATGCTCGCCATGCCGAACCTGCTTTGAAGACAGAATGCGTGAACGAATTTATAGAAATGAATTAATTATCCTCAAGAAAAAATGTTTTTGGACCACCAATTATTAGTCAAATTTTGAAGGAGAAATGCTCATGAAAGCATACTTAAGTCTATTTTTTATGGGGGTGATGTCTCTCGCTAGTTTTCAAATTTCGGCATTTGAAGCGTGTACTTGCGTTCCAGGACCTCGCGGCCCTCAAGGCCCCACAGGAACTAATGGCGTCCCCGGCGCAACTGGTGCTACAGGAGCTACAGGAGCTACAGGTGAAGCTGGAGTCGGTAAAGTAAGCACACCTTGCCCTAGTGAAATCACTTTTGGGCGCCTTACCTTCCCCCCAGCAGGCCCCGCAAGTGGATCTGGAAATGGTTTTACATACACAGCAACAGCAACTCAAGCAGTCATTACTTTCACAAACCCTATTGATTACACTGTTGTCACTAATCCAGCATTATTCTTCCTAGATCCAATTGCTTATTCTACTGCCAATATAAGCAGACCGGCGGTGGGTGTCGTCACTATTGACGTCTCTGTACCCACAGCCTTTTTGTTTTTTATGGCCATAGCTTGTATTCCATAAACACTCAAACGAAAGTAAAAATTTATGAAGCAACTAATTTATTTGAGTATTCTCTCCTTCAGTTTTATTTCAGCCAACGCGGCAGTTGGTACAGGCTTAGACTTCGCACAACGTTGTAATCCATGCATAGGACCTACAGGACCAACGGGAATTCCAGGACCAAGTGGCCTAGATGGTGGAATCGGAGCTACGGGGGCTACGGGGGGAACAGGCGCACCAGGGATACCCGGGGATCCTTTAGTGATCCCACCTCCTTGCTTTTATAACATTGACTACGGAACAATTGCTCTGCCGATCATGGGGTCAGTTGTGGGTGCAGGTGTTGGTTATACTTATGTAGCAACCCCTTCATCTCTAGAACTAACATTTTTGCCACCATTTACAGGAAATGTGACTGTAACGGCTACTGCTGAAGGTGTTTTAGTACCTACAGTTTCAAATTTGACACGAATTGGGCCCGTGGTAACGATCAATTTAACTACCCCAGCTGGAGCGTCAACAACTGCAGAAGCAATAAATTTCATTGCGATGGAATGTATATAAGAATTAGAACGTGAAAATGAAAACAGCCGAACAGTTTAAATGCTGTTCGGCTGTTTGCTTGATGAGACTAGTATTGAGCTCCAAGAATAGCAAGTAGTAGCAATGCGACAATATTGATGATTTTAATCATCGGGTTAATGGCCGGGCCAGCAGTATCCTTGTACGGATCTCCTACAGTATCCCCAGTTACAGCCGCATGGTGTGCTTCTGAACCTTTGCCTCCATGATGCCCATCTTCAATATGTTTTTTAGCATTATCCCAAGCACCGCCGCCTGAAGTCATCGATAAGCCCACAAAGAGTCCCGTCACAACTGAACCCAGCAACATTGAGCCTAGTGTAATAAAAGCTTCAGACTGTCCCACTGTATATGCCAAAATAAAATACACCAAGATCGGTGCGGCCACTGGTAGTAAGGAAGGTAGAATCATCTCCTTAATAGCTGATTTAGTCAAAAGATCTACAGCTCGGCTGTAATCAGGACGAGCAGTGCCTTCCATCAATCCAGGAATTTCACGGAATTGACGACGAACCTCAACTACCACAGCACCTGCTGCACGTCCTACGGACATCATGCTCATCGAAGCAAACAAATAAGGCAGCAAGCCTCCGATAAACAAACCAATGACAACATAGGCGTTTTCAAGCAGGAATTCCCCCTGGTAATCTGGGAAATATCGACCTAGATCTTCAATAAATGCTGCAAAAAGCACCAGTGAAGCAAAACCTGCTGAACCGATGGCATATCCTTTTGTCACAGCTTTAGTTGTATTACCAACGGCATCCAATGCATCTGTGGTTTTACGGACATCAGCTGGAAGTTTAGCCATTTCAGCAATTCCGCCGGCATTATCTGTCACAGGACCGTAAGCATCCAATGCAATAACCATACCAGCTAAAGCCAACATGCTCGTGGCAGCCACCGCAATTCCAAATAAATTGGCATTGATATAAGAAACTAAAATTCCGGCACAAATAACAATCACTGGCAGAGCAGTTGCTTCCATTGAAACAGCAATCCCTTGAATGATATTGGTCCCGTGACCTGTGGTAGAAGCAAGTGCAATACTCTTGACAGGGCGGTATTTAGTCAATGTGTAGTACTCGGTAATCCACATTAACAATCCTGTCACAACTAGCCCTGTAAGAACACAGTAAAATAAGTTAAGACCAGTAAATACAGTTTGATTGACGGTGAATTTTTGCTCAAAGCCAATTAAGTAATAAGTTAATCCACCTAAAACGATTGCGGATAACACAGCCGTGACTAGAAAGCCTTTGTACAAGGCATTCATGATGTTTTGAGTTTTACCGAGTTTTACAAAGTAGGTTCCGATAATCGAAGTTAAAATGCAAAGTCCGGCAATTGCCAAAGGATAAAGCATCATTGTTTCCATTACCGTTCCGGTAAAGAAGATACCTGCGAGAAGCATAGTTCCTACAATCGTTACCACATACGTTTCAAAGAGATCTGCGGCCATACCTGCGCAATCGCCTACATTGTCTCCAACATTATCGGCGATCACTGCGGCATTACGTGGGTCATCTTCAGGAATTCCGGCTTCGATTTTGCCAACCAAATCAGCTCCTACGTCCGCGCCTTTAGTAAAGATACCTCCGCCAAGACGGGCAAAAATGGAAATTAATGAAGCTCCAAATCCCAAGGAAACTAGTGCTTCGAGAAGCACACTGATAGGAACTCCGCTATTTCGGAGAAAAATATAGTAGCCAAGAACTCCAAGTAAACCAAGACTAACAACAAGCATGCCTGTAATAGCTCCGGCTTTAAAAGAAACATCAAGTGCAGGTGCTAGTCCATGTCGAGCAGCTTCTGCAGTTCTGACGTTGGCTCGAACCGAAACGTTCATTCCAATATAACCTGCAACTCCTGATAGGATAGCCCCGATTAAAAAACCCGCTCCAACCAGCCAACCTAAAAACCACGTTAAAAACGCAAAAACAACAATTCCGACTGCAGTAATCGTCATATATTGCCGATTTAGATAGGCCTTGGCCCCTTCTTGAATGGCTGCAGCTATTTCCTGCATCCGTTCATTGCCAGCATCCTTTGCTAGCACCGATTGAATCGTAATCAACCCATAAAGCAACCCGATTAAGCCGCAGGCGATTAGTCCATATTCATAAGGCGTCATAATTCATCCTTGTTGATAATTTAAAGTCTTAAGAAGAATGTTTTGTCGTATCTTTAAGTCGTTGAACGAGGTGTTAACGTTCAAAGATATTTGAGTAACGAAATGACTTATAAGATGCCAGAATCTTAGATTCTCATTCAATAGAAAATCTTCAAATGAAAGTTAAAAAATTGCGTTAAAGTTGAGAGGCCGCCTGACAATAAACTCTTTTAAGATCACGGATCTGATTTTAAAGTGCTTGACAGGCCAACTGATTAACCAAATATATTTGTATCTGGAATTACTACAAGATCTGGATAAACTTTGGCACGCAGCACTTGTTGAATGTATGATAGAGTCGTACCAATGGATGAGTAGCAAGATGTGCAATTTCCTTGATAACCGATAACAACTTCTTTGTCTTCGATCAGATTAAGAATTTCCACGCCGCCCCCATCTAAAGCTATATAAGGGCGAATATCTCGATCTAAAATCTCTTCGATGACAGCCATTTTTTTCTTGAGCGTCAATTCTTTCCAGCCTGGATATCCACCTTCGATCACCTCACCAATTTCTGAAGGCACAGGAGACGCAACGTAATTATCTGCGAAAGGGATATCCGAGCATTTTTCATAAGCATCTTCAATGGCGCTTAGCACTAAGTTTAGATGGGGATAGGTTTCTTTGGGGAAGGCCGAAATTTCAGCTTTGTCCCGAACATGCCTGTCGATTAATTCCGCGCTGATTCTGCGCGCTTGATCGTAATTTTTGCCGACCGTTATCTCACAAGCAACTTCCGCAGCTCCAATCAGAACAGATTGGCCGTATACTTGAAATTTTGCATCGACAATGATCCCATCATCCGTATCGACTAGCCAATAAAGCCGGATGAAATTTCCATCTTCGATCGAGCCGTCCATTCCCACAGCTAAACGCATACAGCGTGCATCGGATTCTTCTTGAGTGAAGAAGCCTACAGAGCGTGGCAGCTCAATTTTGGCAGCTAATTTTTTGCTGTAGCGGTTCCATGGAAAAGGGGTAATCAAGGTAGCTAGACTCATTGGAAAAATTCTTATTTAAGGAGTTGTTGCGAGGTTTTACGCAGGCGCTTAGCTAAATCAGTAATCAAGAGGATGGCGCGGTCAATTTCATCTTCTGTTGTCTCACGCGACAAGCTGAAGCTAATGGCCGTGTGAGCAAGAACTGCATCGATACCAGCGGCGGTTAAAATCAAGCCTATTTGCTGAAATGAGCCTCCGCCAATACTCGCAAATACATTTTGACGGTTCAACGCATAAAGAAAGGCTTCATTGGTAATTCCTGGAAAGGCAATTGCAGTAGTGTTAGGAAGTTTTTCTTGATCTTGAAATAAAAGCACCGCTTCTGGAAATTTTTCTTTGATACCGGTTTCAAGTTTGCGTGTCAAACGCGCAATTTCAGTGCATAATAAGTCGCGGGCATCTAAGGCTTCCCTAGCAGCAGTTCCTAGGGCGATTAATCCAGGCACATTTATATTCCCAGCCCGTAAACCACCCTGCTCCATACCCCCTAAAATAAAAGGGCTGCATTTGACACCAGCTTTAATATAAAGTCCGCCCGTACCTTTTGGGGCATGAAAGCGATCCCCGCTAAAACTTATAAAATCTATGTTTAATTCATCTAAATTAAAAAATAATTTTCCGAGAATATGCGTGGCATCAACATGTAATTTTATTCCTCGCTCTTGGCATAAAGCTGAAATTTCGGCTATTGGATTCACAACCCCTGTTAACCCGTTTGCCCAACCAAGGGAAATGAGGGCTGTGCGCGGTGAGATGTTTTCTGCAATTTCTTCGACCGTCAATTGTCCTTCACGATTGGTTGACACCATTTTGCCGACACACCCTTGCTGTTCAAGGCGACTGATCGCCATTAAAGCTGGTGCCTCATCTTCGTTAGCGCACAGAAATTGATTCTTGCCAGTCGGCAGAGTGATGTCATGAAAAGCAGCAGTAAATACATGATTAACCGCTTCTTCACCACTAGAAGTGAAGATGATATCATCCACTTCTTTGGCACCTAATAATGTATAGAGAGATTGATATGCCTCTTTCATAGCAGGGAAAAGCTCTTGTCCCATTTGATGAGGCGCTGAGGGTGACCCCCATTGCTCCGTTAAAAAAACGAGCATGTCACTAATCCCTTTTTTAGAAGGGCGGGTCGTGAGATTGTTATCTAAATAAATTCCGTGGGGCATTGTTTACTCTTTAATCAATTTTCCGTTTTGAAATCTATAGAAAATAGGCTTGCCAGTGACTAGCTCGAGATGGAGTACTTCTGCCTCGGTGAGTTTATCTAAATGCATAATAATGGAGCGCAGCGAGTTACCGTGTGCTGAGACAAATATATTCTTGCCCTGATCAAGGTATGGGATTATTTTCTCTTTGAAGTAGGGAATCGATCGCGCCGCTGTCATCTGCAAGCTCTCTCCATGCGGTGGTGGCACATCAAAACTACGCCGCCATAGCTTCACTTGATCCGCGCCAAATTTTTCGACTGTTTCCGCTTTATTCAATCCCTGAAGTTCTCCATACATTCTTTCATTTAATTCCCAAGCGCTAATCACTGGGATGCAGGATTTTTCAGTTTCAGAGCTATAAATACCACTCCATTCGTCGAGTTTTCCCTCACCTGTATGCTGTAATACAGGAACTTTGCCAGAAGAATGACAACTCATGGCCAGCATGGCGGTCATCTGCGCACGGATTAAGGAAGAAGTAAAGATAAGATCGATTGGTAAATCCTTGATTAGCTGACCAGCCTCCAATGCCTCTTGAATCCCCCTAGTAGAAAGTGGAATATCCACCCATCCTGTAAAAAGATTTAATCGGTTCCACTCAGACTCCCCGTGACGCATCAAAATGAGCTTATTCATTGTAACTCCTTTGTCTTTATTAAGATGATAAAGGGAATGGAGTAAACCTTCAAGCTTTGGTTTTAACGAACGTTGCGCTTACGCTTATTCTGCCTTTCTGATAGGTGGGACAGCAACAAGCCATTCATACTACTTTAAGATTCGGAGTCCTCAAAAAGAGATTTATATTTTTCACAGAGGTATTCAACTTTGTGAATTAAATTAATACCTGAAACAATATTGATTTTTTATAAACCTTTGGTTGAAAACAAGCTAAATAACAATAATAAGCTTTATAATCACTTAAAAAATTTATCATTTCGCTAATCTCAGATAAATATTGGGTCTGATATGTATGTTTAACATTATGGATATATTGTTCTACCTTCTGAACTTCATCACGTTAAGATCCTCATTTATAATAGAATTCATATCAAAATGTTCAAGGGGTGGAAGATTAGCGAATACGTCATTTATATATCTTTTTACCTCTTCAAATTGATGATGAAATTTTCTCCTATCATAATTGATGATATCAATGAACCGGGAAGTTACTAAATTGGCGTACTGGCGTTGCATAAATCGTACAATTCTTGTTTTAAATATATGCTCAAGATCATTTTCCAAGGCACTAAATTCAATTTCATCTTTAATATATAAAGATTGCGGACAAACGATGTCTATTTGGCGCTCTGCCCTATCAATAAAAGTGTTCATAAACTCTCTTAGATTTGGTTTTAAGTCTCTAGCTTTATAAAAGATCTTACCGTCATGATAATTTATGATGTAAAATCAATAATGAAACTTTATCATGATTCGCAATTAAATCAATTTATTTGTAATAATAAGAAAACTAGAGAAATCTCATCCGACAACCTTTAGAACATTCGTGTAATTTCTCTTGAAATTCGTAAAAGCTACGGCAAAATGAGAAGCTTATTCATTAAACCCCTTGCCCTTGTTAAGATAACAAAGGAAGGGATCAACTTTGAGGGTTGGTTTAACTTGGTATGAGCGGTTAATTAAGTGCACTAACTTAACCTACAAAAGGGAAGTCTAAACTTTGCTTATTTGGATCGATACTATTATAATCCCTTAGAATAATCATAGGGTTGAGATAAACAACGCTTGAAGATATTCAAATTATCTACATACTTTTTGCACATAAATTCAGCTTTGCCAATTGAATTAATTCCTGTAACGATATCAGACCGTTTAAGTACATTGCATTGCAAACAAGCTAAATAACAATAATAAGCTTTAAAACCGCTTAAAACTTTTAGTAATTTATTGACTTTTTTAACATATTCCTTTTTATATAAATTTTCAACACGTTTAATATAATTTGCTAAATTGCGTTTTCCCTCATGACCTTCCAGAGCCGCATCTCTAAAAGAAGATAAATCAAAAATCTCTGCAGAGGGAAGGGGCTTTAGTATGTTTTCGATGTATTCTTTAATGCTCTCTATTTCATCCTCAAAATACTCTAGATCCGACAGGCAAATTTGTTCAAATCCACATTCTTTAATTCTATTCTCTTGTTGCTCTTTAAAAGGTCTAATAATTTCATTAAACACACGTGACAAGTCTCCTCCATTTTCTGCCATTTTAATTACATCTTGATCCTCTTTTATCTATAAAGATGGCTGACAAAAAATGCCTTGTTGTTGCTCTGCTATGTCCATAAATGATAGTTTTTGCATAAGATTCCTTGGTTTGGGTTTTATCATACAAATATCCTTGTAATTTAAACTACTTAATTAACTGAATGCATGGGAGTGATGCGAGAAATCAGAAAATTTTGCAATTCATTCAGCAGGACATCCAGGAAACTAATGCATTTTTTCTCAAGGTTATTTTTGTAATGTCGATGCGTATTTAATAGAACTCATGTTGTAACGAGAAGATAAATGACTTGCGAAATCAGTTAAATGAACTATATATTTCTGGCAGAGGCACTCAGATTTATGCATTAAATTAATGCCTATAACAATATCGGCGTTTTTAATAATATTATCTTGCATACAAGCTAAATAACAATAATAGGTTTTGTAAGAGTTTAAAAAACGTGACATATTTTTTACTTTTTCTAAAATATCTGCACTAAACAAATGCTTAACATTATGTACGTGTTGAGCCACCTTCCCACTGACATCTTCACATTTTTTTTTAGCCTCATTTTTAACTTTATCCAAATCAAAAAATTCAATTATTTCAGGATTTAATACACCATTTATGTAATTTTTAACGAATGCAAATTCATATTCAAAATTATCAACATCAAATTTAAAAAGCAAACGCAGGTTACTATCGTCAAAATCGTGGTATAAACGCCTCTTAAAAGGAAGAATAAATTTTTTAAACATCTCATCCACTTTAATCACTAATTCATTAAATTCTTTTGCATTTTGTTTAATATACAAAGTGTGTGAGCAAAAAACGTCCAGTTGTTCAGCCTTATCAATAAATGTTCTTCTCACATTAAAATTCATTAAATCCCTTAGGTTAGGTGTTCGGGTGTATCACTTTGCAACAAGGATTTTACTTAATTATTTTTGAAATGACAGCATTCAGAAAGAAATCCTTTTAAGTAAAATCAGCCATGGGACTGTAGCATGTCGCGATTAATTAACTCAATTATTTTAATTAAAAGAAGATTGTGGGTGAGAAATCATAATCGGCGGCAGTTTCTTCATTAATTCATTAAAAGGTTTACGAATCGCAAGTTTCTTTTGGGGATTTGCTTTCAAAGCATTAGCGTGATTTTTTACCTGAACATCAATCAACCTTTTAAACGCAGCTTGATTTCCCAGATGTTTAAGTGATTCAATGTACTTCTCTTGAAACACACTAAAAGCCTTTGCAACATTTTTTGGAGTGGTTTGGGCAATTTTAACTCTTGGCAGAAGACAGATCAAGCGAATAAAAAATGAGCGCAGTTTACCGTAAGGTTTTTTGACTCCTTTAAGCTCTGAATTTAAAATTTTCCCTTCACTTATAATGTCGTTTAATCGTTGGATTTCGGAACTGTAACTAGCCATCTTAACCTCTTAAATTTGCAATAAAAAAAACAAATTAGACATTATATTTTGAGCTAGAATAAATCAATTAAATTAAAAACTAGAAGTTGTATTCTTTATGAACTTCCGCAAATTTTAAATCAAATTGCTGCGGACCAATTTGATGGCTAGCTTTTGGAATAACTTCTACGTTAACATGAGAATGGGTAAAATCAATGGCATAGCCAGTGGATGTCTTTTCAATTTTTATAATAGCTTCGCCCGCACCAATCGCTTCTGACATTTGTTTACTGTCTAAGATAGCTTTAATCTCCACACTACTTTGAGCTAAAGGAGAAAGTAGAGCAAATCCACTTTGACTCGCTATTAAAAAAGAAAAAAGAAAAATTGTTTTATACATAGGCCTCCAATTAGATAATTCATTTACTTTCAATCTATAAATGAAGAAATAAAAAAAGCCAAATCAAAAAAAATATTTAATTAGGAAAATTATTCGGCTAATTGCCTTTATCTTTTGACTTTTTTTAAGAAGTAATTTATCATTTTTTCTTTGAACCTACCCGCTAATGCGATTCAATGGAATTTGATCAGTGGATAGATTCTTTATTCTAGCCAAAGATTTCAGTGATGGATAAAGCTAAACAACGATTAAGTAAATTCATGGCCGCAGCCGGGGTTGCCTCGCGACGTGCGTGTGAAACATTCATTTTCGAAGGAAAAGTGGCAGTGAACGGTGAAACCGTTTTACTCCCGCAAACCATGGTAGATGAACAGGATCAGATTTCCTATAATGGCAACCTGATTGGTGATAAGCAGAACAAGGTTTATTACATCTTAAATAAACCAGTGGGTTACATTTGCTCTGCCAAACGATTTAAGGACACAAAACTCATTTTAGATCTTTTCGAAGGTGTCAATGAACGTCTTTTCACGGTAGGTAGACTAGACCAAGACACGGCCGGCTTGCTGCTCGTCACTAATGATGGGCATTTTGCCAACCGCGTCATTCATCCTTCTGCTAATATCCATAAAGAATATCTAATCAAAACAAGTTTAGAGATCACTCCCGAGCATTTAAGTGCTATCTCAAGCGGCACGCTGGTTGAAAAAACGTTCGTCCGCCCTCTTCGAGTCACTAAAGTACGGCGTGGTACATTAAAAATTACTATTGCTGAAGGCAAAAAACGCGAAATCCGCCTTTTGATGGAATCCGCTAAACTTCCAGTTCTTGAATTAACACGTATTCGCATTGGCGGTTTACATCTCGGCACCTTAGCTCTTGGCGAATGGCGAGAAATGACACCGCGCGAACAATGCCTAATTTTTGAGTAAATACTATGAAACGCAAGCCTCCTCCTAAATCTGATTTAGAAACTTTGATGCCGCTTCTGCTTGGAGTGTGGCGCCGTTTTCATAAGCTTTCGGGACCATCAGACTCATTACAAACCCGTGAATTCCGCGGAGTTGTGGCTGCAGTCAAAGAACTGCAAGAAATTGTGAATGGCGGACAACCTGCTAACAAAAATTACTTCGAAGACCCCAACCTGTTAGGTGCTTATGTCTTATACAATTGGGTTTTGCATTATCAACAAGCTCTTTCTTTAATTGGCGAGATTCCCAATAGACCCCGTAGAGTTTTAGATCTCTGCAGTGGACCCGCACCCTTTGCTTTTGGGGCACTCAAATATGGAGCTTCCGAAGTTTATGCTTTAGATCAAAGTCAGATGGCTTTGCAATTAGGCACTGAAATTGCGGGTCGTTATGGCTTGCCAATTCAAGTCAGAAAGTGGGAGTGTCCTTCCTCCATTCCAGTGGCTGGAGAATTTGATCTTATTATTTTAGGACACTGCCTTGAAGAATTATTCCCCCCGCAAACAAAAGGCTGGGGCGAAAGGCAAGAAAAATTCTTGGATTCCCTTATACATCGCTTAACACCTCATGGGCATCTTTTAATTGTTGGAAGTTCATTAACTGAACCCAACCGACGCATTTTGCAAATCCGCGAAATGATGGTTAAAAAGAAAATTCCTATTCAAGCCCCTTGCGTCTGGCAAGGAGAATGCCCAGCATTGCAGACACCGAACAGCCCTTGCTATGCTCAAAGAGAATTTGAAAAACCTTACTTAATCAAGCAACTTCAGCGAGGGGGCGAAATTAATTTAAGTTCGCTCAAAATGTCTTATCTTCTGTTGCGCAGCCCACAAGCTGCCTGGCCAAATGTAGGCCAACAGCCTTTATATAGAATCATCAGCCCACCAGTCGAATCCTTCCAAGGGAAAAAATTCTACTTATGCGGCACTGACGGCAAAAAAAGTTTATCTTCACGCCTCCCAAAACACCCGCCTGAATCTAAAGCGTTTGATTTTTTAAGAAGAGGGGATCTCATTTCTATCGAAAATCCGCTTGAAAATAAGTCAGCCTTTGAAATTAAAGAAGGCACCGCTTTAAAACTGCATACGCCAGCTGGAAAAGCTCTTCCCGAAACAGAGAATTAGACAGCTTAATAAAACCTTAATATTTCATCGACAAAGTAATTGAAATAGCCAATTTTTTATTGGGGAGAGTTTTGATGAGCCATAGACCCACCTACGATCCATCCTCAGCAGTTGATGCTGCCCTTACCAAACTTGCCAGGTTTACAGAACAAAATGCCGAAGAAACTATTCCTCACGTTTTTCATTTCGAGGATACTTCCGACCCCAAAAACACCTCTTCATCAGCTCTTGGGAAGGTTTATCAAATCAAGAAAGAAATGAAAATGTTTCGTTCTTGCATTGCGGCTATTTTTTCGACTGAAACCCGCCAAAATCATGACCAAATGCGTGAGGAAGTCCAAAATGATTTGCTCGATGCAATCGATATTTTAAAAGATCACCATCGGTACATCTACCAATTGAATGGCACAGATAATCCTATTCAAAAAGCATTGGTGACTCGCTTTTTTGCGACAATCAATGCTTTTAATGCCCTAATCGATACCCCTGCATCAGCCCCTAAACAACCTAAAAACCTTTGGCACATTATTAGGTCTTACCTGTGCACCGCTAGCGGGTTATCCATTACGAAAGAATTAACTTCCAATAAAATCATGTTTCCAAGCTGTCAAGAAGGACCTGTTGACGATGGCTCTTCATCCTTAAAAATTCTTAGCAACCGTTTTCAAATTCACTCTCAGACACCAGAAACTCAAAAAGTTGCCTCCCTATTTTTAAATAGTAAAATTTCTAAAGAACCCATTAAAAGTGAACAGGATCATGAACTTTTCTGGATGAAAGCCTTGTCTTTACTGAGAAATCAACATGTGCTTTTTGATTCCGTGGAAGAAGAGTTTGAGTGCGTCAAGCAAGCGCCGATCTACACAACTTTAACCCCCCATTATGCAGAAGGAAGCACATCCCCTTGCTGGATTCTTGAAATGCGCCAAATTTTAACGCCGTTCCCCGGCGAAAAAATGATCATTAAAGGTCAATTGATGAAAACTTCTCAAACATCGCGCAGCGTGCCTGTTCAAAACAGTTTTTCCTTAGCTTTTATCACAAATCAAACAGGTTTTCCTTATTGCTCGCAGTATACAGGCTGGGCTTTGTGCGACGCTCTCATCCCTAAATGCCCCCATCGATTGCATTTGCTGCCGCTCGTCTCTCCCCTGCTTCAAACCAAGCTTGAAACCAGTAAAGAACTTGCAGCTGCTGGTAGATATTGCCTCAAAGTCAAAACTATCTATCGACTCAAAAAGAAAGTTTTTAATGAAAATCATGCAGATCTTCTCCCGTTGCATGAAACTCTTTGCATCAAGCTCATGCAACAGGAAGCTAAACTTGAAATTATTTCTCAATATTTCTCCTTTCTACACACACATCTCAATCCTTTTGATTCACTTGCAGAGACTTTTCAATCGATTAATGAATGCTTCCTTATAAAGCCATATATGCGCTTACAACTTGCCTGGGTGGAACAAAACCCCACTCTTTCTGATGAAAGCGGCCGCAGGCATGCCGCAGAATTTTTTTTGAATCATGAAATTGAACTGCAAACTCAAGCCGTTCTTTTGCAGCAAGAAAAAGCTAATACCCAGATGGAAATTGCCGCACTAAAATTTATTGCCCACATGGGATCCTGGCTAGGAAAGGCCTCTATACCGATTATGCTGCAAGAATTTTCCGAAATCATGCATTTTGAGCCACTAGCACTCGACCTGTTTGCCCAAACAATTCAAATGCAAGTTTACCAGCAGCTTCTTTATTTCCAAAAAGAGCTTCTCGAATATGAAGACCTAAATTCAGAAGTCATTTTAAAAGCTCTTAAGACACAACTTGAAGCTGATATTGCGCTATTTTCAATTCCTGAAATATCTGCTGATAGTCGGCTCATGGCAATTTGTGAAGAACTAAGAGATTATTTTCAAGCACGTCACCTCTCACGCAAAGAAAAGTTGCGTTAAAATCTATTCAAAAGTACGCTGCTTAATCCCTCAGAAACTATTAAAAGCTTATAATCCCTCAATTAGGCTTTAGAAATTAGGGACCTCACTTCAACATATTTACATTCAACCAGGGAAGTCTTAGCTGCCAAGTGGACTCATACACTGACCCCTCAAATTAGTCATGAAGATTAATGAGATCTAAGCATTCGAAAGATCAATGCACGATCAATCTCCGAGTAATTTCAAGATTTAAATTATTAAAGGATTCATTTTTACTTTCCTTTTTTTAGGCTTTGACATAGCATACCGTCAATTTAAAATTTAGGTACGAAAATGCAAAGCCCAAAACAAATTTTAGTTTTTCTTTTTTCTTTATCCATTTTTTCCTCCACAATTTTTTCTGCAGAACGAGATTATTCCGGGGAAAAGTATTGCCACTTGCATCAAGAGCAAAATGATCGATTAAATCTAGTCGCAGAATATCTTTCACTTATTCCCTCCTACAACTATCAATGTCAAGATGTAATATGCTCACAATGCCAAAACGCATACCCTTTTGAATATGGTTTTTATGATGATGATACTGGAGAAGAATGGACTGAATGGGACTGGAAATGCTCTTGTAAAGATAATTTCTTAAAAAATAAAGACCGTCAAGGTTATAGAAATTTTTGGGATTATTGGATGCCTACATGGAAAAGGTGTCCTTCTAAAGCGATTTATCATGGATATCTCTCTAGAAATCATTCTAGATACTTTTCATTTTTCCATGAATACCTTCAATATCTTTCAGCAAATCAATCATGCACATGTCTTTGGCCAGAGCTTTCTGAAAAAGCTTCAACAATTAATAAAACTGCATATCTCCTTTTTAAAGACATTTTTAAAACAACTGACCTTAATCAACTTGTAAATGATAACATTGCTCAAAAGCAGTTCTTCCTTACTCCTCCATCTTCAGGATTTAATCTACACGGAACCACCCTTAACTGTGTTTGCCAAAGCTTTTTCTATTCAGATTACGAATGGATCTGTCGAGATCTTGAGTTACATAGCGAATCCAATTTCTCTAAAAATTCTATTCTTCAAATTAGAGACAAATTGGATGATATCCGAGAAGTTTTAGCAGCCCTATATTTAGATCTTTATGCCGACTGCTTAAAAAAGCATTCTCATGAACGTATAGAAGATGAGCTTGTTTTAGTGAAAGATTGTTTAAATATTTCTCCATTTCTAGAATTCCATGAACTTCCCGATTTAAAACAACAAAAAAATATTTCTGATTCATTTCACGTTATAGAACTTGAAACGATTAGAGAAGAACGAGCGATAAAGAAAAAGAATAAAAAGCCTAAATATTTTGGTCAGACTGAATCCTTTTTAGAAGATTGGTCAGATTATATGAGTTTAGCTGATCGACCCACAAACTGGATGAAATCTGATCTAGCACTAGTCAAAGGTACTTTTTTGAATGGACTGCTTTTATATAAAGAAGCTATTACAACATTAACTTTAGCTATACAACTTAATCCATCCAATAAAAATGCTTATATTGAAAGAGCAACAGCCTATTTCGAAACAAATCAACTCATACTAGCTTTAAGAGATTATGCAGCAGCAAAAAAAATAGTGAATCCTCCCTTTCTAGCAGAGAATATACAAATAAAAACTTTAGACATTTATCTTCCGCAAAATAAAATTCAATTTGGGCAAGGCCTTCTTATGGGGTTGAAAAATGGATCCAAAGTCGCTTTTGTTGAAGCAATTCCCTCAACATTAAGTTGTTGTCGTGGTCTTTTACATGGCCTTTGGTGGATGGCCTGTACATCCCCTACCGAAGTGGATGAAACTATCATCAATATAGCTTATGACTTAGGCGAATTTATCTCAGTACACAGTACAAGAGAATGCTTAGAATGTGTCGTACCCGAATTAAAAGAGCTTTGTCTTTCTTGGGATTGTTTAAACGATAGTGATCGAGGAGAAAAAATAGGTTATATTTTTGGCAAATATGGTTTAGATATCTTTATTTTTGGTGGCGCTGCTAAAGCATTAAAAAAATTGACAGCTTTGAAAAGAGCTAACACGATGTTTACGCTTGAAAATTGCGCAGCCTCTCAAGCAAAGCAAATCCCGATTATTAAAGAGAGCACAAAGCATGCAAATTTTAGAGCAAAAATAATATCTGATGCGGCTTCAAAAGGCAAAATTCTCATAAAGAATTCCAATACAATCCATCATATAATGCAGCCTAAACATGCCTGGGATAAACTTATAAAGCTTACAGGTAATATAGAAAATGATTTTAAGCAAGTTGTTGCTCTGCTTGAAGAGCATAAAATTTATTCAATTGAATACTCTATAGGAGAAGTTCAGCTTTCGAATGGTATCATACGAAAAGACCATGTAAAAACTATTTTAAATCAAAAAATCAAGGTAATTTTTAATGAATATACAGAAACTGGTGAATTTTTCTTAAAAGATGGATGGGTAATAACAAAGTGACGATTTTTTTTAGCAGAAGAAAAATACTCCAATATGTTTTTAAGCAACAATGGATTTCTTTAGTAGAAGAATTTAAACCTGAAGAAATTTGTAAAAGATTAGATTTCAAAAACAATATGGAACTAGCCTATGATTTATTTTTTAAAAATTTAGATGATGATGACATTCAAGATTTTGCAGTTCGCTTATTTTTTCAAATAAAACTCACTTATCCTACTGAATGGAATGCGGATTGGAAAAATGACGCTTTTTTAGGAAACCTTTGTTCAAATACTTGGCGCTACGATGAAATGTACGAATGTTATAAAGATGCTTATGACAAACTAGAGGATCCTCCTGATTCATTGCTATTACTTTTGGCAGGTTGTAATAACGCACCTGGCACCCCCCCCATTACGATTCAAGAATCAGAAGCATATCTCAAAAGAGCGGTCGCTAAAAAAATAACTTATGAGGCAGCTCTCATGATGAAGGGTTTAGCCAGGGAGCAAAAGAATCAAGAAAATGAAAAATATTGGGATTTCATGTGTAAAGATTTAAAGGAAAAAAATATTAGGACTGAAATGATTATTCCTGATGTGCTTTTAACGCATAAAAGATACCCATTTAAGGATTAGCCCTAGAAGTAGGGTTTAAGATTAATGCCTATGGAACAATTATTCCGCGATCGCAAATGGGATAAAATTATAAATTATTCTTTTGAAAAAGTTGTTACAACCTTATCTTTTGAAGATAACCTACGCTTAGCTTATCGCTTGCTTTATAACAACCAATGGGACGAGCTTTTACAAGAATATGCAATACAACTTCTTTACACAGTTCGAAATCATTATCCTGTTGAATGGAGAGCTTCTTGGCGGCATGATGGATTTCTTGGAGTTGCATGCAATATTAGATTCAAATATGACGAAAGGTATGCTGCCTTTAAACGAGCATATGACAATTCTTCGAATCCTCCTCCTGAACTGTTAATAGAATTAGCCCGTTGCTTTACTTGTCCAGGCTCCCCCCCCCCCATTTCAGCAGATCAAGCGATTAGCCTTTTAAAAGAATCTTTAAAGAATTGTTTATACATTGAAGCTGTCAGCACACTTTATAAAATATATTGGGATATAAATGATTATTCACCTGACATTCCTAGACCTTTAGGGGATTTTTTTTGAATTAGCTCTTGCGTACTGGTATTGTTACTCTTTTTTTGGAGAACAATATGACCGAAATATCGAATGGAGAAATTCAAACAGCAGTAATGGATCATTATGGTCTGGTTGCAGCAATATGCCAAGAGTTAAAAATTGCAGATAAAATTGATAACCGATTACCGCAAGACACCCAGAGAAAGATTAGCCCTGGTACCGCAGTAGTAGTCATGATTATTAATGGGTTAGGATTCACTAATAGGCGGCTTTATCTGACTCATCAGTTTTTTGAATCGAAGCCGATAGCGAAGCTTTTAGGACAAAACTTGGAAGCGAAGGATATCACTGATTATACATTGGGCCATGCGCTAGATGACATTGCGGAGTATGGGACTAGTCAGCTATTTGCCGAGGTGGCCTTTGAGGTTGCTTTTGAGCATAATTTGCTTGGATCGAACAATCACATTGATACAACAAGCATGTCAGTTCACGGGAAATATGACATAAACGACGCTCCCAATATTATTGAAGTTACACATGGTTTTTCCAAGGATCATCGACCCGATCTCAAACAAGTAGTACTATCTTTAGTTGTAAACGGGCCTAGCTCAATGCCTTTGTGGATGGAGCCCTTGGATGGGAATAGCTCCGATAAAGTGAGTTTTCATGAAACGATTAGAAGAGTGGAAGAATTTCGTTCACAAATAGATGTAGAGGCAAAGTTTAAATGGATTGCCGACTCCGCGCTATATACGAAAGATAGGTTATTGAAAAACAATGATTACACTTGGATTACAAGGGTGCCAGAGACAATTATTGAAGCAAAACGTTTTGTAGAACAGCCTAATGAGACAATCACTTGGATAGATCGGGGAAAAGGATATAAGACGTTAAGTTATAATTCTATGTATGGAGGGATTCCGCAAAGGTGGCTATTGGTATTTTCAGAGCAGACCTATCAAAGAGAACAAAAAACATTAGAGAAAAAAATAGAAAAAGAAAGGGAAGCGCTGAAGCAAGCCTTATGGCATTTTGGAAACCAAGATTTTCATTGTGAAGGGGATGCGTTAAAAGCCTTGGACGCAATCAATAAGGGGTATAAGTGGCATACAATCGAGGGTCAAGTGGTTGCCTTGTGCAAGTATGCAGGAAGAGGAAGGCCAAAGCGAGAGGCTAAAAAAATAGCCGCATGCTATAAGGTGGAGACGACATTTAGTCGGAATGAAGAGGTAATTAAAAGGGTCTTGAATAGTAAAGGACGATTTATACTGGCAACTAATGAGTTGGACGAAAGCATCTGCACGGATGAGGAGGTCTTGGAGGAGTATAAAGGACAACAAGACGTTGAACGGGGCTTTCGGTTTTTAAAGGACCCATGGTTTATGGTGGACTCTGTTTTTCTGAAACTTCCCAGGAGAATAGAAGCGCTGATGATGGTGATGACTCTGTGCTTGATGGTATATAACTTTGGGCAGTATAAGCTTCGTGAGCGATTGAAAGCACAGCAAACAACCTTGCCTAATCAGCTTGGGAAGGAAGTGTGCAATCCAACTCTAAGGTGGATTTTCCAGCTCATGGAGGGTATTGGTATGGTGTATTTTTATGAAACATCATTTACTCATCTCACTCGAGAGGTAATTACCAACCTTACTCGACTACGTAGAAAGATAATTTTCCTGTTCGGGGAAACGGCAGAACGTATGTATGGATTAATTCCAAAAAATTCGTTGGAGGTCTAGGAATGTGGGATTCACAAGCTGA
>Ga0105046_10004243_pt1 | contig 22838 bp, 20 predicted proteins | sample MAT03_FD_78385 | JGI IMG/M metagenome (GOLD analysis project Ga0105046, IMG submission 78385) | Freshwater microbial communities from Lake Fryxell liftoff mats and glacier meltwater in Antarctica - MAT-03 (megahit assembly) | ecosystem: Environmental > Aquatic > Freshwater > Ice > Liftoff...
AGCGTGTCCTGTCCTAGTTCGGTCGCCAGGTCGAGCATCAAGAGCGCTGTGCTGCGCTGATCTTCCGCCCGCCCGCCATACATGCACGCGGTGGCGTGGCTTTGCGCGGCCTGGAAACGAACGATCGCGGACTTGGACAGATCATGCCGGACATCGAGCGTGTCGAAAATGGCGGTCGAATACTGTGCATGGCATGACCATGCGGATAGAACAAGGACCGGCACGATCAGGTAGCAGCGAAGAAATGACCATGAGAAAGCAAGGTTCGATATTGTTCGGAGTGTGCGGTTGTAGGAGATCATTGGAGGCGGACCTGCTTGCCCTCAAAGATGATCGAATCATGCTCAACGGAAGCGTGCAACAGGCCACACGATCCGACCGGTAGATTCGCCCCCGTGACCCCACCTACGACCGAGCAACAGATCGACCTCAGTTTCCTTTCGGGTCCTCGCCCCCGCTGGAAGGAACTGAAGAGTGTGGTCGCCATCGCGCGCGAATTCATCTACGGGTTCAGGAAGCTGCACTTCGTGGGGCCATGCGTCACCTTCTTCGGCAGCGCCCGCTTCAAGGAGGATCACCCTTACTATGACGCAGCGCGGGATCTCGCACGCCGTATCGGCCGCGTGGGCTTCACCATCATGACCGGTGGTGGGCCGGGGATCATGGAGGCCGCGAACAGGGGTGCCCGTGACGTTGGAGCACTGAGCGTGGGCTGCAACATCGTGCTGCCGCACGAACAGTACGCCAATCCCTATCTCGACGTGAACCTCACGTTCGAGCGTTTCTTCGTGCGCAAAGTGCTGTTGCTGAAATACAGCGCGGCCTTCGTGGTGATGCCGGGTGGAGCCGGTACTGTGGACGAATTGTTCGAGGCCATCACCCTTATCCAGACGGGCAAGGTGAAGAACTTCCCCATCCTGCTCTACGGCCGCGACTACTGGAAACCGATGCTGGAGCAGATCGATCGGATGGTCGCCGAAGGCACCCTTGGACGGGAGGAACTGCGCTTCGTCTTCGTGGCCGATTCCGTTGAGGAGGCGACCACCCTGCTCCAGGACCGGCTGGTGGCGATGTGGCAGGAAGCCAGAAGGAGTAAGGACGCACCGAAATGGTGGTTCATGGAGGATCGTGTTAAGAATACGTTAACCGGGCAAGACCAGTAGATAACGGATCCTTAACGCCGGGCCAAGACACCAGCAACAGGTACACCGGACTTTTGCGGCGTGAATGATCGCTAACGTCATTCACTTCTGCGATGTACCGATCCCTACTTTCATTTCTTGCCGTTGCTCTAGGCCTTACCACCCTCGCCCAGAAGGGTAGCATCACCGGCACCATCACCGCCTACGAGGCGGGCCAGATGCAGCCGATGCCGTTCGTGAACGTGGCCATCAAGGGCACCACGATCGGCGGCACCACGGATCTCGACGGTAAGTTCAGCTTCCCTGCTGAACCCGGCACCCATACACTCGCCATCAGCTTCGTGGGCTACGAGGCGCAGGAATTGACCGTGAACGTTATCGCCGGACAGGCCACCCAGACCGACGTGGAACTGAAGAGCCAGAGTGTTGAGATGAAGGGTTTCGACGTTGTACAGAAAGTGGATCGTGAGCGGGAAGGGGTGTTGCTGATGGAACGTAAGACGACCACCGCCATGGTCCAAAGCATTGGCGCACAGGAATTGAAGAAGAAGGGTGCCACCGACGTGGCCGAGGGCGTGCAAAAGATCGTGGGCCTGAGCACCGTGGGAGGTCGCTACCTGGTGGTCCGCGGATTGGGCGACCGGTACAATTCCGCCTACCTCAACGGACTTCCACTCCCCTCGCCGGACCCGGATACCAAGGTGCCCCCGTTGGACATCTTTCCAACGGACGTGGTCAGCAGCATCTCGGTCACCAAGGGGTTCACCCCTGAACTCTACGGTGATTTCTCCGGGGGCGCTGTGGACATCGCCACCAAGCGGGCCACCGGGGAGCACATTCTGAAGATCAGCATCGGCGGGGGAATGAATACACAGAGCACGTTCAAGGACTTCCGTAGCTACAACGGTGGAGCGAACGACTTCTGGGGAAGGGATGATGGCACACGCTCCATTCCCACCGGCGTTCTTGCGCAAGGTGTATCGATCGACGGCGAGAAACTCGCCTTCCCCGCCAACTTCTCCCCCACCGCCCGTACCGCATCACCGGATCTAAACTTCGGCCTGTACGGGGGCACCACCTTCAAACTTGCGGAGGAGGTCCACTTGAACATACTGGCGACGGCGAACTACCGCAATGAGAACAGGTACCGCAACGGCCAGGTACGTCTGGTGAACACCTCCAACACCCCTCTTCTGGACTATGAGGTGGAGAGCTGGCAGTTCAACACCCAATCCTCGGCGCTCGCCGCATTCTCGGTTGATCTGGGCAAGCGACACACGATCGGTGTGACGAGCCTGTGGGTGAACCTGTCCTCCGACGAGCACCGCATCAACCAGGGGCGGCATTTCGATTATCAGGATGATGTGTACGCCCGTCGCTACACCTACCGCCAGAACACGTTGTTGACCAACCAGATCGCTGGACGCCATGCCTTCGGCACGGAGGACCGTTTGGTGGTGGAGTGGAGCGGCGCGATGAGCACCGCTGACGCACTTGAACCCGATCGCCGTCAACTGGTCTATCTCGTGCGCCCGGATGGCGATGATCAATATCGCTTCAATGCCATCGACCGTCTGGAGAACCAGCGCTGGTATAGCGGCCTTGAAGAAGTAGAACGAAGCGCACGCGCCGGTTTGAGCTATCGCCTGCTGCAACGCGAGACGCCCGATGGCATCGATCAATTACTCGTGCTGCGTACAGGGGTGCAGATCAAGCGCAAGGAACGGTCCTTCGGTTATGACGTCTTCGCCTACAACCTGCAGACGATCAATGGGCAGCATCCCAACGGCGTCGATCCCGAGAACCCCGACCAATACCTGGACAACAGCGCCTATCAGTCCGGCGCGTTCACCGTCAGCAACCTCTCCGGTCCCGAGGCCGATCACTGGATCACCCAGGATATCGATGCCGCATACCTGACCGGGGAATACGACATCGTTCCGCGGAAAGTGAAGCTCATGGGCGGCGTTCGTCTGGAGCAAGGCGACCAGCGCATCGTCTACCGCAAGCAGAGCGACTCCTTCTATCAACCGAAAAGGGTGGCCAGCATTACCTCCACCGATCTGTTGCCTTATGCGGGCGCACGTATCGACCTGACCAAGAAGGACGTTCTGCGTGCCAGTGCGAGCCAGACACTGAGCAGGCCCGGTTTCCGGGAAATGGGCCCGTTCGAATACACCGAGTACTTCGCCGGAACCAAGAACGTGGGGGATCCGGATCTGCAGAACGGCACGAACTACAATGCCGATGTGCGGTACGAGCACTACCCCAGCCCTGGTGAACTGCTCGCCATTGGCGTGTTCGCCAAGAAACTGGAGGACCCGATCGAGAAGGTGGCGCTCGCCACGGCCAGCGGCCAGTTGCAGAGTTTCCGCAACACGGGTTCGGCACAACTGGCCGGCATTGAGTTCGAAGTGCTCAAGAACCTGGGCAGCATCATGGGCACCGACAGCACAGTATGGAACGACTTGAGCCTCGGCTTGAACGCCTCCCTACTCTACTCCGAACTCCACGTGGGAAGCGAACTGAGCAACAATGGCGGTGCGGACGTGGTGCTCACCAACTCGGTCCGCCCGCTGCAGGGAGCTTCACCGTACCTCGTGAACGTGGACCTGAGCTATGGCCGCACGATATCGGACGGGTTCAAGGGCACGGTGACCCTTGCCTACAATGTCTACGGACCGCGCGTATTCGCGGCCGGTGCCAACGGACTGGGTGATCAGCATGAACTTCCGGTGAACACGCTGAACCTCATTCTACGCGGCGACCTCGGCGAACGCTGGCAAGCGAACATCAACTTCCGCAACCTGCTGGACGCGCAATACCGCATTGAACAGGAAACGCCCAACGGCACGTCCGTCATCAATGATTACCGCGTCGGTATGAGCATAAGCGCCGGTATCTCCTACCGGATACTCTGAGAGGAGGGACCTCCTCCATCGCAACGCCCCCGGATTTAACGCCGGGGGTGTTTTAGTTAACGGAAGGATAAGAATGGTCGAACCGTACCATAATGCAGCGCAGGGACCTTTGCAGCTGATAACAACAACAAACACTCGAACGATCATGTCTTTCATACGAAGATCCTCAGCGAACCTGCTGTTCGGCACCGTGGCGGCCTTTCTCGCGCTGGCGCCGATGACCTCATGCAAGAAGAACGAAGGCTGCACCGACCCTGCCGCGACCAACTACGATCCCGATGCGGACAAGGATTGCTGCTGCGAATACGCTCCGGCGAACACCGACCCCACCACCGTGATCGCTGGTCAGACCTATTACATTCTTTCCGGCAGCATCACCACCAGCCGCACGCTCACGGCGGATCGCAAATGGCTCCTCTCGGGCGGCGTCTTTGTCGCTTCAGGAACCACCCTCACGATCGACGCCGGTACGCAACTCTTCGCCGCTGACGATGCCACCACACCGTTCCTCAGCGTACAGCGCGGTGGTCGCATCAATGCCATCGGGACCAGTGCGAGCCCAATCGTGTTCACCACAATAAAGACCATTACCGGTTCCCCCGCGCGTGGCGATTGGGGCGGTATCATCCTCAATGGCTATGGCAGCATCAACATCTGCGGAGCGCCGGACTGCACCGCTGAAGGTGAGGGCGGATCGGGCATTTACGGTGGCAGCAACGACACCGATGACTCGGGTGTGATGAAGTACGTGCGCGTGGAATACGCGGGCAAGATCCTCGGAACCGACAACGAGTTGAACGGCTTCTCCTTCAACGGCGTTGGTAGCAACACAGTGCTGGAGCACCTGCAGGCCTACAAGGGGTCGGATGATGGCTTCGAGTTCTTCGGTGGTACGGTCAGCTTGAAATGGGCGGTTTCCACGGGCAACAGCGACGACAGCTTCGACTGGTCGCACGGCTGGCGCGGAAAGGGCCAATTCTGGGTGGTGCAACAGGACGCGGTGACCTGTGACAATGGCATCGAATGCGACAACTGGGAGACCACCTACACCGTGACTCCGTTCAGCGAACCGAAGGTTAGCAACTTCACCCTCGTCGGCGCGGACGACGGTTCGGCGAACCATGGCCTGCGACTCCGTCACGGTACCAAAGGCAAACTTTGGAACGGGTTGGTCACAGGTTTCAGCCAGGGCGTTCGTGTTGGAAGTGAATGCGACGCCTATGTGATCGATGGATCGCTCTTCGTGAAGAACAGTGCGGTATACACCAACGTGGCCAACTACAACAATGCCGGTACTATTGAGACCGACCCGACGAACACCACGTCCGGGCCGTCGCTCAGTGGATACCTGGGCACGGATCCCGCCGGTGCCGTCGACCCCTACACAGTGGACAGCTGGTTCACGAGCGTCACCTTCAAAGGTGCCGTCGAGACCGGCAACGATTGGACCGCTGGCTGGACGATCGGACTCTAGAACACCGCCTACTGAGCCCGGTACATCGCAAATTGCCTGCTCGGTAACAGGAAAGCCCCGCTTCGGCGGGGTTTTCTCATTCACTAAAAGGCATTTCAAAATTGTTCTTGGTAGCGAGCAGGGTTGATCTTGAGATGCCCTCTACCCAAGCGACGCACGCATCAACTGGAGTATCACCGCATAGCGCACCGCCTTGCCAATGAACATCAGGATCGCCGAAGTCACGAACGGCGCACGGAACAGTCCCAAGGCGATGGCGATGGCATCACCAACAATGGGCAGCCAGCAGAGCAGCGCGGCCCACGCCCCGTAACGCTGCACCAGGACGCGCCAACGCACGGCCTTCACAGGATCGATGCGGAGCCTTTGAATGAGCTTCTGCTCCGGGATCCACCGGCCGATGGCATAGTTGGTCAATCCACCCAAGGTGTTCCCGATGGAAGCCACAAGCAGCAACGACTGGCCCGACCAGCTGCCGAGCGCCATGGCCCCCAGCACGGCCTCCGAACTGAATGGCAGAACGGTGGCCGCGAGGAACGAAGCCAGGAACAACCCCCACAAGCCAAGCTCCATCCATTCCGGTCCGAGTTCCACGGGGCCAAGGTATCCGCACCGCAGGCTGGCATAGCTTTGGCCTCCCGGCACCACTTTCCTATGCACCATGCGCAACTGCTGTATCACGATCCTCCTTCTGCCGCTTCTCCCAGCCCCCTCGCTGGCACAGGACCCGGTTACCAAGCGCCCTTTCGCGGGCCGTCAAAGCACATTGAGCGCAGGCCTCGAGCTGAACGTGCCGATCGGTGAATTCAACCAGGTCTGGGGCCGGAACTTCGGTGGAGCCAGCGCCAACTTCACCTATCCCGCGCGGTTGCTTCCGTTCGACTACGGCTTTGACTTCTCCTACGCCGTGATGGGAAGCAAAGGCGCGCGCGTCAACGTGGACCAGGGCTCGCTGGGCGTTCAGGAAGGTGAACTCACGGTGCGGAGCAAGCTTTACAGCTACATGGGCCAGGTGCGGTTGCGCCCGTTCAATGGTCGCGTAAGTCCTTACGTCGAAGGCATGTTCGGTGCGAGGCAGTTCACCACCCGTTCCGGTCTGGACGTGGACGGATCCAGCGGTGCAGTGGCCTGGGACCGCAAGGCCAATGCGTGGACCGGCGCCTACGGCTGGGCGGTGGGAACCATGGTGGGTTTCGGGCCGCGGTTCTATGTGGAAGGCCGCGTGGAACGCCTTTGGGGCGGGCGGATCGGCTACGTGGATCCCGGTAGTATCACCATCTCCGAAAGCGGTGTGGTGGACTATGGCACCCTCTCTTCCAAGACCGATGTGGTGAACGTCCAACTCGGCATCGGGCTGCGTTTCTGATCCTCCATCGTCGCAGGCGAAAGTGTTGGTAACCTTCGCATAACGGTGGCCCTTGTCCACTTGGATCGGCGCTTCGTGTGATAAACTTGTGCCGGGAAAGCGGGCCAAGTACGCGACCAAAGAAAATTGGACGGGCAGAAGAGGATCACGAGCGCGCTCATATCCGTGTTCCACAAGGATGGGTTGGAACCCATTGTTCGTGAGCTGGACCGGCTGGGTGTCCACCTCTATTCCACTGGCGGAACACAGGAATTCATTGAAGGTTTGGGGGTACACGTGACCCCCGTGGAGGACCTGACCACCTATCCCAGCATCCTCGGCGGGCGGGTGAAAACCCTGCATCCGAAAGTGTTCGGTGGCATACTCGGTCGTCGCGATCTGGACAGCGATGTGGCCCAGTTGGAAGAGTACGCCATCCCACCCCTGGACCTGGTGATCGTGGACCTCTATCCCTTCGAGGCCACCGTTGCGGCCGGAGGAACGGAAGAGGCGATCATCGAGAAGATCGACATCGGCGGCATCGCCTTGATCCGCGCCGCGGCGAAGAACCACCACGACGTAGTGATCATTCCGGCACGGGAGCACTACGCTGAACTGCTGCGGATGTTGAAGGACCAGGACGGCTCCACCGGGCTGGACCAGCGCAAGGCGCTCGCCGCCGTCGCCTTCGGTGTGAGTTCACGCTACGACAGCGCCATCCACAACTGGTTCGCGCCCGCGCATGTGCTGCGCTACGGGGAGAACCCGCACCAGACCGGAACATTCCAAGGTGATCTCGCAGGCCTCTTCACCAAACTGCACGGCAAGGAACTGAGCTACAACAACCTGCTCGACCTCGATGCCGCCGTGGAGTTGATCGATGACCTGAACACGCTGACCGGTGTGGCGTTCGCGATCCTTAAACACAACAATGCCTGCGGTGCCGCCGTTCGGCCAACGGTGAAGGAGGCATGGGACGCCGCACTGGCCGGTGATCCCGTGAGCGCCTTCGGTGGGGTGCTCATCACCAACGCCCGCATCGACAAGGACACTGCGCAGGCCATCGACACGATCTTCTTCGAGACCATCGCCGCACCGGATTATGATGCCGATGCGCTCGATGTATTGCGTGCGAAGAAGAACCGGATCATCCTAGAACGCCGGGATGCCGCACGTCCTGCGATCAAGGTGCGCACCGCGCTGAACGGCACCCTCTCCCAAGGCGCCGACAGTTCCCTGGAATCAGCCAACGACCTGCGCACCGCGACCACCAAGGCACCTTCCAGCACCGAACTGAACGACCTGGTCTTCGCGAACATCCTGGTAAAGCACACCAAGAGCAACGCCATCGTCCTGGCGAAGAACGACCAGTTGCTCGCCAGCGGCACCGGCCAGACCAGCCGCGTGGACGCCCTGGAGCAGGCCATCGCGAAAGCCGGCAAATTCAACTTCGACCTGCACGGCGCCGTAATGGCCAGCGACGCCTTCTTCCCCTTCCCCGACTGCGTGTCCATCGCGCACGCGGCCGGCATCACCGCCGTTGTTCATCCCGGCGGCAGCATCCGCGACCAGGAAAGCATCGACTTCTGCAACACGCACGGAATGGCCATGGCCATCACCGGCAAACGTCACTTCAAACACTGATCCCCACACAAGGGCCATGAGCTGGTTCAACTTCTTCACCCAGGAGATCGCCATCGATCTCGGCACCGCCAACACCTTGATCATCCACAATGACAAGGTGGTGGTGGACGAACCCAGCATCGTCGCCATCGACCGCACCACCGGCAAGGTGATCGCCGTGGGGCGACTCGCGCAACAGATGCACGGCAAGACCCACGAGAACATCAAGACCATCCGCCCGCTGCGCGATGGCGTGATCGCCGACTTCAAGGCCGCCGAGGACATGATCAAGGGGATGATCCGCATGATCAACCCCGGTCGCCGCCTCTTCACGCCGAACCTGCGCATGGTGATCTGCATCCCCAGCGGCATCACCGAAGTGGAGAAGCGCGCGGTGAAGGACAGCAGCGAGCACGCTGGTGCGAAAGAGGTCTATCTGATCCATGAACCCATGGCCGCGGCCATCGGCATCGGTATCGACGTGGAGGAGCCGATGGGCAATATGATCATCGACATCGGCGGTGGTACCAGCGAGATCGCGGTGATCGCTTTGGGAGGTATCGTCTGCGACAAGAACATCCGCGTGGCGGGTGATGAGTTCACGCAGGACATCGAAGAGTACATGCGTCGCCAGCACAACATCCTGGTGGGTGAGCGCACGGCGGAAACGATCAAGATCGAGGTTGGCGCCGCGATGACCGAACTGGATAATCCGCCGCCGGATTACGCGGTGCGTGGCCGCGACCTGATGACCGGGATCCCGAAGGAGATCACCGTGACCTATGCCGAGATCGCCCAGGCGCTGGACAAGAGCATCAGCAAGATCGAGGAGGCGATCCTCAGCGCGCTGGAGGCCACACCGCCGGAGTTGAGCGCGGACATCTTCAAGACCGGGATCTACCTCGCCGGTGGTGGTGCACTTTTGCGCGGGCTGGACAAACGCATCAGCATCAAGACCAAATTGCCGGTACATGTGGCCGAGGATCCCCTGCGGGCCGTGGCGCGCGGTACAGGCATCGCGTTGAAGAACATCGACCGGTTCCAGTTCCTTATGAGGGAGTGACGAGTGGCGAGTGGCGAGTGGCCGTCGTGCGGGACACTCACCACTCGCCACTCGCTACTCGCTACTAGTTAGCGATGCGCGACCTGTTCCGCTTTCTCTACCGCGTAAGGAACACGCTGCTGTTCCTTGGGTTGATGCTCATCGCGATGGGGTTGCTCTACGACGGCAACGTCCATCACCGCGCCCGTGCGATCAGCTCGTCCAACGCGCTGGCGGGTACGCTGTTCTCGTGGCGGAAGGAGATCACCGACTACGCGAACCTGAAGGAAGTGAACCGCCGCCTGGCCGAGGAGAACGCCGTCTGGCGCAACCGCAGCAGCTCATCCTACGCTTCCGTGGAGGACCTCTTCGTGCGCATCAACGACACCATCCACCGCCAGCAGTACAGCTACCTGCCGGCGAAAGTGGTGAACAGCACCTGGCACAAACCCAAGAATTTCATCACGTTGGACAAGGGGGCCTCCTCGAGCCTGCACGATGACATGGGCGTGATCGGACCTGACGGGATCGTGGGCGTGCTGCGCGAGGTGAGCCCGCACTTCTCCTCGGTCATCAGTGTGCTCAGTCCGGAGATCAAGACCAGTGTGCAGATGAGGCGCACGGGACACTTCGGCCTGCTGTACTGGGACACCAATGACCCACGCACCGCGTCGGTCATCGACATCGCCAAGCATGCGCGCGTGCTCGTGGGCGACACCGTGGAAACGCGCGGTGGTGATGGGACCTTCCCGGCCGGCGTACCGGTGGGCATTGTGGAGGAAGTGACCGCCGAGCCCGGTAGCAACTACCACGCGATCACCATACGGCTGGCCGAGGACATGATGCGCGGTGGTTTCGTGTACGTGGTCAGGGACCTGCAACGGTTGGAACGCGACACGATGTTGAACGCCCAGGACCAGCCATGACCGCCACTGTCTTCGCGAACCTGTTGCGCTTCCTGCTGCTGCTGCTGCTCCAGGTGTTGGTGCTGGACCACCTCGATGTGGCCAACGGCTACATGGTCCCCTACCTCTATGTGCTCTTCCTGCTCATGCTACCCTTCGAACTTCCGGCCTGGGCGCAACTGCTGCTGGGCGCCTTCACCGGCCTGGTGATGGACCTGTTCAGCAGCACGCCCGGTATGCACATGAGCGCCTGCATCGTGATGATGTACGTGCGTGTTTACCTGCTGGACTTGATCTCGCCCCGTGAAGGGTACGAGTACGGCCTTCGTCCCACGGTGCCGCGTATGGGCCTGGCGTGGTACCTCACCTACGCTGGTCTGTTGATCGCGATCCATCACCTCTGGCTGTTCTTCGTTGAGGTGTATTCCTTCGACCGCTTCTTCGGCACGTTCTTCCGTGCATTGCTCAGCGCGCTCTTCACCCTGGCACTGTGCATGATCGCCCAGTTCCTCACCTCTTCGCAACAGCGCGGGCGCGGATGAACTTCGAATCGCGCAAATACGTGCTGATCGCCGCCGTGCTGTTCATCGCAGTGGTCTTCGTGCTGCGCCTGTTCTGGATCCAGGTGGTGGACAGCAGCTGGAAGGCCACCGCGGCCAACATGGCCGAGCGCAAGGTGACGGTGTATCCCTCGCGCGGGCTGATCTACGACCGCCATGAACGCCTGCTCGTGGCGAACACGCCGGTGTACGACCTGATGGTGGTGCCCAAGGAGGTGAAGGCCTTCGACACCGCCGCGTTCTGCCGCTTGATCGCCGTGCCGCTGAACGAGTTCCGCGAGCGACTGGTGGAGGCCACCACCTACTCGGTCTTCAAACCCAGTGTGATCGAGAAGCAGATCCCGGCGGACCAGTTCGCGTCCATCAGCGTTCACCTGCACAAGTACCCGGGCTTCTTCGGGCAGAGCCGCACACTGCGCACTTACCCGCCGCACGCTGCCGCGCATTTGCTGGGCTACCTCAGCGAGGTGGACGCGCGCAAAGTGGAAAAGGACCCCTACTATAAGTCTGGCGACGTGATCGGCGTCGGCGGGCTGGAGTCCTTCTACGAACCGTTCATGCGCGGCCGACGTGGCGTGAGCTACGTACTGGTCGACGTACACAACAACATGAAGGGCTCCTTCAAGGACGGGTTGTACGACACCCTGGCGGTGGAAGGTGCGGACCTCTTCACGGGCATCGACCTGGACATGCAGGCGCTCGGGGAGCGCTTGATGGTGAACAAGAAAGGGAGCATTGTGGCACTGGACCCGAAGACCGGCGAGGTCTTGTGCCTCGTTTCCAGCCCGACCTACGATCCCGAACTCCTCGTAGGCCGTGTGCGCAACACGAACTACGGTGTGCTGCAGCGTGATCCGATCAAGCCGCTGTTCGATCGTGCGTTACAAGCGCAGTACCCTCCGGGGTCGATCTTCAAGATCGTGCAATCGCTCATCGCGCTGGATGAAGGCGTGATCTCGGTGAATACGGGCTTTCCCTGCAACCAAAGCCTGGTGGGTTGCCATCCCGGTCATCATGCGAACGATATTGAACAGGCGATCCAATTCTCATGCAATCCATACTTCTACCAGGTGTTCAAGCGTATCGTGGAGCAGGAGAAGAACCCCAACCGCTTCAAGGACGCCGCACTGGGACTGCAGGAATGGCACGATCGAACGCTCACCTTCGGCCTTGGACAGAAACTGCCCATTGATCTGCCCTCCTCCAAGGGTGGCAATATCCCCGATGTCGCCTACTATGACCGGAAGTACGGCAAGGAGAGCTGGGCTTTCAGCACGATCTACAGCCTGAGCATCGGACAAGGCGAAGTGCTCGTCGCTCCGCTGCAGATGGCCAACCTGGCGGCCATTTTCGCCAACAAGGGTTGGTACTACGACCCGCACGTGGTGCGCGCCATCGGACACCCCGACAGCCTGCGGTCGAAATACCTCAACAGGCATGTGACCGCGGTCGATCCAAAGTGGTACGATCACATCCAGGAAGGTATGCGCCGGGTCGTGCAAGAAGCGGGAGGAACGGCACGCCAGGCGCGGATCGAAGGCATCACCGTATGCGGGAAGACGGGAACAGCAGAGAACCCGCACGGGCAGGACCATGCCGTGTTCATCGCCTTCGCGCCCATGGAGGACCCGAAGATCGCGATCGCCGTTTACGTGGAGAACTCCGGCTTCGGCGGAACGTGGGCGGCACCGATCGCCAGCCTGCTCATGGAGCAGTACCTCACCGACACGATCAAGCGTCCGGAGATGGTGAAGAAGATGCTCGATGCGGACCTGATCGCCAAGGAGAAGACCTTCGTGAAGAAGCCCAAGAAACCGCGTAGGATGCGATGAGCGCCAGGGAGAACGTCGCTGCGAATTTTGACCGGCCGATCCTCGTCATGTACCTGCTGCTGCTGTTCATGGGCTGGGCGAACATCTATTCCGCCGCCTACGACCCGGAGCACGCGAGCATCTTCGATCAAGCGAAAGAGTATGGCAAGCAGGGTGTGTGGATCGCGATCGGCCTGGTGCTGGGCGCGAGCATCCTGTTGGTGCGCGGCGAGCTGATCCGCGAAAGCGCCTTCGTTGTGTACGGCGTGGTGATGGTGTTGCTGGTGGCTGTGCTCATCTTCGGTAAGGAGGTGAACGGTGCGCGCGCCTGGTTCGGTGTGGGCAGCTTCGGCATCCAACCGGCGGAGTTCGCCAAGTTCGCCACCGCGTTGGCCTTGAGCCGCTACCTCAGCGGCTTGAAAGCACTGGCCGATGTCCAGTCCCGGGTGATCAGCACGATCCTCATCCTCTGCCCCGTCGGCCTGATCATGTTGCAACCCGACACGGGCACCGCCCTGGTGTCCGGCGCGTTCATCCTCGTGCTTTACCGCGAAGGCCTTTCGGGCAACGTGCTGCTGCTGGCGATCCTAGCCGCTGTGCTGTCGATACTGGCGTTGATCATGAAGGAGACGGCCTTCGGTCTGCCCTTCACGGACAATGAATTGCCCGGGGAGTACTTCCTCATGGTACTGATCGCCGTGTTCTCGGTGCTGGCCTGGGTGGTGGTGCGCAACTTCGTGATGAAGCGCATGCGCAGGCCGCTGTACGGGCTCATCGTCATGGGCTTTGTCAGCTCGGCGGTGTTCATCGGCAGTGTGGACTACGCCTTCGAGAAAGTCCTCGCGCAGCATCAGCGCGACCGCATCCTGGTGATGCTCGGTCAGATGGAGGACCCGCAGGGCCTAGGCTACAACGTGAAACAGAGCAAGACAGCCATCGGCTCCGGCGGCTTTCTCGGCAAAGGGTATCTGGATGGCACCCTGACCAAGTACAAGTACGTGCCGATGCAGAGCACCGATTTCATCTTCTGCACCGTTGGCGAAGAATGGGGCTTCCTGGGCACCGCCTTCGTGGTGATGCTCTTCACAGCGCTCATCCTGCGCATCATCCAGATCAGCGACCGGCAGCGATCGCGGTTCACACGGATCTATGCGTACTGTGTGGCCAGCATCTTCTTCCTGCATTTGATGATCAACGTGGGCATGACGATCGGCCTCGCGCCGGTGATCGGCATTCCACTGCCCTTCTTCAGCTATGGCGGCAGCTCGCTGATCGGCTTCACCATCCTGCTCGGCATCCTGGTGCGGTTGGATGCTGAACGATTGAGCCAGTTGCGGTAGCCCACAAAAGCGAACCGCCGAACCAAGGCCCGGCGGTTCACCAAGGATCAAGGTTCGATCAGTAGAACATGCTCCGGTTGTCCGTGACACCGACCGCTTCGCGCAGGGCGTTGAAGACACCGTTCTCCGCGCTGGCCTGCGCACGTTGCAGCAGGCTGGCCTTGTCGGCGTTGAGGTCCGTGGGCTCGGCCGGCTCGGTGAGGTTGGTCATATTCGCCACGTACACGGCGGTCTCACCTTTCAAGGGAATGCTCGTCTGTCCGGCCTTCAGGGCGAAGATGGAACCGACCACCTCGAATTCACTGAAGCCACCGGGTAGGCTGAAGGAGTTGTACATCAGCTCCGGCGCGGACTGCATGCTCACACCCAACTCTCCGGATAAGACACCGAGATCCGTCTTGCCCTGCATCTTCGCCACGTAGGCTTCGGCCTTCTTCTCCTTGATCACCTCCTTGGTGAAGATCTCGCGCACATCCTCCAGTTCGGGCGCACCCTCGGCACGGATACCGGTGAGAACGGCCACGGCGTAATTGTCGCCCGCTTCGAGGGGCTCGCTCACGTCGCCCACTTTCGCGCGGTTCACCCAGCTGATCGTGGTGTTCGGCTCCTGCATACCGGCGACATAACGTGCGTCCGGACGGAAATCATCGACCGGTGTGAGGGTGAGGCCCTGCTCCTCCGCGGCCTTCTTGATCGCTTCGGCGGACGTGTTCGCGAGAGAGAATTCGTTGGCCTTCTTGTAGACCTCCTTGAACGTGGCCGGTGAAGGTTTCACGGTGCGCTCCACGGTGATCACCCGACGCTCCTGGCGCGTGCGCTGGCCCAGCACTTCCACGATGTGGAAGCCGAAGCTGGTCTTCGCGATGGTGATCGCCCCGACCTTCTCATCGAAACTCGCAGCAGTGAATTCCGGGACCATCTTGGTCTTGTCGAACCACTCGTAAACGCCGCCGGTGCTGGTGCTGCCCGGATCATCGCTGAATTTCTTAACGGCCTCCTCGAACTTGCTCTTGTCGCGCCTCACAACGGTGAGCAGGCTGTCCGCACGCTTCTTCTGATCTTCTTCGCTCTTGCCCTGCTGGGTGCTGAGGAGGATGTGGCGCACGCGGGCCTCCGATACGTCGGCGAGTTCCTTCACCTTCACCAGCTTCCATTGCTGGCCTTCCAGGTAGGGACCGACCACCGTACCCACGGCGGCGCTCACGATCAATGAGTCGTTCACCTTGTCGGCCTTGCCTTCGGTATAGGGCACCTTGGCATAACTGCGCGCTTCGCCATTGGTCACCACGAACAAGGAGTCGTTCACGCTGGACTCGAACTCGCCGCGCAGGCTTTCCAGCTCGCGACGCGTATCGTCACCATCACCCACGGTGGCCGTTACCGGGAAGAGGACGAATTCGAACTTGCGCGAGGGCTTCTGCTTGTACTTGGGTTCGTTCTTGTGCTGGTCGTAAAAGCGGCGCAGGTCCTTGTCGCTCACCGCGTACAGGCTGTCCGGCTCACTGTCATAGCGCTGCGCGACGAAATTGAATGTGGCGCGCCGGTTCTTGCCCAGGTAGTCGTCCTTGGCTTGTGCGCTGTTCACGAACACGCTCTTCTTCACCAGGGTGCTGTACTTGGCGTACAGCCGGTTCTGGGTCACGCGCCGCTTTTGGATCTCGTGGTAGAACGGGGCGTTGGTCTGTACGTTGGTGAAATACTGCTGCAGCGCCTGCGGATCCGGCTTCCCATCGGGGCCTTGGAATTGTTGCTGGCCGCGGAAGTCGGGCAGGATGTTGTTCCCGAAGCGCACATCGTCGTACTCGGCCTTGGTCAGGGTGAAGCCGGCCTGCTGCACCTGGCCCAGCATCACGCGTTCCTTCACCATCTCGTTCCACACAGTGCCGCGCACCCGCTCGGTCATCTGGGCGGTCACCTGTTGGTTGAACTCGTTGCGGTAGCTCTCCACCTCGTCGCTCACGCGGTTCTCGAAGGCCACAACGCCGATCTCTTCATCGCCGACCATCCCCAGCACTTCTCCATTGGGGCCGGACCCACGATTGGAAAAAAGTTCGCCTAGTACGAACAGCACCAATGCACCGCCGACGATCGCCACGAGGAGCCCGCTGCGCTCGCGGATCTTACCGATAACTGCCATAGCCTTTGAGGAATAGGGGTGCAAATATAGGATCCTGACCCGTTCGGCGCCGGGGGGCGAAAAGGGCCTGTTCCAGCGGGCATTGGAGCCGCCGGACCGGGGCGTTGACGCAGGGAATGAGCGATCCCCATGGGGCGACTTTCCTCACCGGGTGAAACCGAAGTCCGGGTCCAGCACCTCCAACCGGACCAGATCGATGCGGCTGTGTACCACCTGGGCCACGGTAATGCGGAAAGGCGGCAGGTCGATCACCTGTCCTTGTGCAGGCAGGCCGCCGGTGCTGTGCAGGATCCAGCCCGCCAGGGTGTCGTACTCCTCACGTTGCGGAATGGCCAGTCCGTGCGCTTCGGCCACATGGGCCACTTCCTGCCGGGCGCTGAACAGGAACTCGTTCGGCCCCAACCGCTCTTCCACGGCTTCGGGCGTATCGTGCTCGTCCTCGATGTCGCCCACGATGGTCTCCACCACATCCTCCATGGTGAGCATGCCGGCCGTGCCGCCGAACTCGTCCACCACCACGGCCATGTGCGTGCGCTGCTTGATGAAGAGTTGCAACACCTCATCAGCGGGCATGGTGCCGGGGATGAAGTTCACCGGCCGCAACACGGCGCGAATGCTTTTCGGGTGGCGGAACAATTCATACCCGTGAACATAGCCGATCATGTTATCGATGCTGTCCTTGTACACAAGCAGCTTGCTCAGCCCGGTATCCACGAAGCGTTGATGCAGCACGGTCACGGACTCCTCTACATGGATCGCCTCGATCTCCGCTCGTGGCACCATCAGCTCGCGCACCTTGATGCTGCTCAACTCGAGCGTGTTGCGGAAGTACTCCACCTCGGCGTCCAGATCGCTCTCCTGGGGCTGGTTGTCGCTTACCTCCTTCAGGAACTCGTCCAGATCGATGCGTCCGAACGCCAGTTGGCCCGGGCGTGTGGGAAAACCGAACAAGCGGATAACCGCTTCGCTGATGCCGGTGATCAGCATCATGGGCGCCCAAAGCACGACATAGAGGAACTGCAACGGCAGGGCGAACACGCTCAACGCCCCGTTTGGGTCGATCCGGAAAAGCGCTTTCGGGAGGAACTCCGCCAACACCAGGATGACCAGACCGCTGAGCACGGTCTGGGCGGTGATCACGAAGGCACTGCCCCACCCGAAGCCTAGCAGCCAGGGCTCGAGCACCGCGGCCATCACCACGCCGTAGACCACCAACGCGATGTGGTTGCCCACCAGCAAGGCACCGATCACGCGCGTGGGCCGACGCAGCATGTTGCTCACGAGCCGCGCCCAGATCGCACCGCGCTTGCGCTCCAACTCGATGTACAATTTATTGCCGCTCACGAAGGCGATCTCCAACCCGCTGCACAGGGCCGACACAGCGATCGCGATCAGGATGAGCAGGAGGTCGTTGACGCTCACGGAAGGGGCGACGCTACAGCGCCGGGGGGTGGACGAAGATAGCGGGGGCAATCAGCTGCGCGTTCCACGGGGCAGGTGGCGCCCACCTGCATTCACCAACGGGTTCGGTCGTTCAATTCAACTTTCGGGAGTATGAAAAACCTCCGCCTCGTTCAGGTTGTGCTTGGTTTCGCGCTGGGTACCACTGCGCTTGCACAGCCGCAGTGGCGCTTCCACCTAGCCTTTGAGGATGCCACAGGTGCCCGCGATACGATTTGGTTCGTGTTGAACATGAATGCCTTCAATGTTTGGGTCTATAATTGGGTGCTGGACTCTACCAAAACCCATGCATTGCCCTATATCTATTTTCCTTCTCATGGCGCGGAAATCAGGGCATTCAACTATGTGTTTCCGGTAACGCTCCGCTGGGATACCGCCTTGTTCTGGGCCGACTACCTCCCGAATCCGGCGGCGATCAATACGGCCCGCATGGACTGCGCTCATTTCTTTTCATTCAACAATGACCCGTATCTCCAAGCATATAACATGCTTTTGGATGATTCCGTCGCAGTGGAGTTGATGTTTCCCAATGATGCGCTTTTTCCGCTCTCTGTTCAGATCGGGGGGGGACATTGGTGCGAGGCTTGATGAACTGGCAATTTATCGTTCGACGAACGCCCTTGCTCTGCATCCGAACCCGGCCAGCTTGTATGTAACACTGCAATTGGATGCGATGCCATGCAAAGGAGTGGTCGTAGTTCGCGATGCACTAGGGCGAGTAGCACTAGGGCAAACCTGGCCCGGTGGCACGATTGTGACAATGGATATCCGCACTCTTCCAGCCGGTCCCTACACGTTAGAAGTGCTGGACAAGGATCGCCGCATGGCAACGGCCCGCTTGTTCGTGGAGTAGATCAGCGCCCCTCCCGGTGCCGGTCGTCCATGGCCTCCAACTTCTTGCGGGTCATGCGCCGGAAGACGAACATGGCCGAGGCGATGGCCGGGAAGAAGAGCCACTGCCCACCCCGGTCGAAGCCATCGACGACGATGACCCAAATGGCGGCGAGGAAGGTGCCGATGGCGACCGCCAGCCAGAAATGTTCCATGAAGCGGTTGATCGTGCGCATGCGTTGGGCAAGTTACCGCAGCGGTGTCGGGTTGGCGCTGTCGGCATCTAGGTTGATGATGCCGGTGATGCGCCGGATGGTGTACTGGCTGAAGTCCTCCGCGGCGTCCAAACCCTGCCCATGGATGATGTCGCCGCCGCGCTCAATGCGCACGGGCTTTTCGGTGCGTACGCGTGCGCTGTCCTGGTCCCAGGTGAGTTGTTCGGTCTCCAGGCGTTCGCCACGTGCGTTGATGAAGACCACGTTCTCAAAGACCTCCATGCGCTTCTCCGTGGGCAGGATGGTGCCGCGCCGGGCGGTGAGCACGCTGCCCTCCTTGCCGAGCTTGTCGTAGAAGAGCACCTCCAGCCCTTCGGTGATCTCCGTGCGTTCCGGCTTTACAGCCCACTCGGCGATGCGGCCTGCGCGCAGGCGGTTCTGCACCCGGCCGCTGTCGGTGTAGAAGTATTCGGCATCGCGGGTCACGCGGTCGGGGCCGGCCTCGGGCACGTCAACGGCGGCCACCTTGTCCAGATCGTTCTTGCACGAAACGAACCCACCCGCTACGGACAGGGCCAGCAGGACGATGGTCGTTCTTCCGCGTGTCATGATCGGTGGTGTACACCTCCGGTGTGACCTACTCGATGCGGCGTTTGCGGAACCACTGTTCGCGCAGGTCGGGGGTGAGGGTGAGCCCGATGTAGACATCCGCGAACCGTTCGCGGATCAGGCCGTTCGCCGTGGTGCCTCGTTCACCCAGTTCGACCCCGATGGTGAAGCGGCTGCGCGTGCTGGAGGCCATCAACGGAAAGGACATCCCGAACGATGCGCCGATCTGGCTCAGTTGTGTACCACCCACCACCAGGTAGTCTTGCGCCCACCGCACACCAGCCCTGTAGGTGGTACGTGCGAAAAGTCCCCCACCAAAATCGCCGGCGGGGCGGTAGGAAGCACCCAATGCCGACGTAGTGCTGGAGGCATACGTGGTGCGCTGTTCGAACCCTTCTACATCGATGCGCAACTGTGTCCAGTCCCGGAGGCGGTGCTCAGCGGTCACCATCCAATGTGAATTGTACACCGACACACCCAAACCGATGAGCACCGGCATGTACACCGAACCCTTCTCACCATCGATCCATCGGGCCGTATCGAAAGGGAATTCAATGCCCGTGGCCGTGAGTACGAAGCTGTTCACCAGTTGTGTGTAGTGGCCTGCGAGGTTGGCAGGGAGTTCCGCGGAGAGGCCCAACCGGAAACGCAAGGCCTCGCCTTCGCGCTTGGAGACCCTCAGGGCCTTGCGGTCCTTCAGGTCCTTGCCCGCGTTGAGCCAGTCCATCTCCTCCCGCTTGTCGCGTGCGGCCACCTTTTCCTTGTGCCCACGTACGCGTGCCTTCGCACGTTCCGAACCGATCAGATCGCTGCTGTACTGCAGACCAGCGCTTGCCATGGGCGAGCGCATGACCACCGTGGAGGTAACACTGGTGTTGTAGTACCCGGCGCCAGCAGGATAGTAGGCTTTGCGCGATTCTTCCACGGTCCCGAACAGGTAGTCCAGATTGGCGCCAGCGCTCAGCTTGCCTCCTTTGTTCAGCGTATCGTTGTTCTGCCACACCATGAGGCCCGCTCCGATGAAGGCGCGGTTGAGGCCCCCCGAACCGGAGTAGACGTACTCGACCGCGCCCTCGCTCACGGATCCCTTGTCCGTGAGTTCATAGCCTACGTTGCTTACCGGGTTCACACCGAGCGCCATGCCCCATTTGCCTCTGCCAAAGGGAACCCCGATGGTAAGGCCCAGCAGATCCGTGCGGCGGCCATTGCTCGATGCTGTTTCGGTCTCGTAGCGCCTGTTGCTCACGACGCCACCGGCCTCGAAACAGGTGTGCAGAAGCCCTACATAAGAGGCCGGGTTAACGCGGGACACACTGAACGGATCCGCCAGGGCTACCCCGGTCCCGCCCATCAAGGTTTGCGCTACCTGTGTCGATACGGAGAGTTCGCCGAAACCGTACGCTGAGTAGGGCGAGCCGCTACCCTGCTGGTCTTGTGCCCGAAGGGGATCCGTGAGCGGTCCCAGCAGGAGTGCCGTACAGAGCGCGGTGATGGTCGAGGATCGCATGCAGGCCTTCCAGCGTCAGCAAAGGGAGCGCAAAGATGCCACTTTTCAATCCGCGGGTATACCGCAACGCATCACCGCCGGTGAGAAGAATGGCGGTGTCCGCCGATCCGTGCGTGTACGAGTGGATGAAGCCCCGCAACTCGGCGAGGATGCCGTGCTGCAACCCCGCTTCCAATGAGGTCCGCGTCGAAGTGCCCAAGACCGCTGGATCCTCCGGTGGGTCGATCAGGGGAAGATGCGCGCTGTGCTCGTGCATGGCGCGGGCACGCATGCGCAAGCCCGGCGTGATGGCCCCGCCCGCATAGATGCCGTCCGCGAGGACCAGATCGTAAGTGATGCACGTGCCCAGATCAATGGCGAGCGCGGGCCTTCCGGGAAACCGTCGCGCGGCGGCCACCGCGTTCGCCATCCGATCGACACCCAGGGTGAGCGGGGTTGCGTACTGCGAACGCAGCGGGGTTTCCGTGGTGCCGGTAACCGCGAGCAGCGGAGCCAGCGTGCGCAGATGAGCGATGAACGCTTCATCGCTGCGCGCAACGGAACCGATCACGCTGTATCCCGGCCGATCCCCGCCCAGGAAGTTGTGCAGTGCGGTGCGATCACCCGATGCGATATGCCCCGACCGCAGGACCCGCTCACCAACGAACAAGGCGAGCTTGGTGCGGGTATTCCCCACATCGAGCACCAGGTCGGGAAGGGCTTCTTTCATGGTTCGGGCACTTGTCTATCTTCGCACCCTTGTTCGCCGGGAACCCTTGGTGATGGCGGGCAAAGTAAGGGTGCCTTAGCTCAGCTGGTAGAGCAATGGATTGAAAATCCATGTGTCCCCAGTTCGATTCTGGGAGGCACCACCAAGCGAAAGCCCCCCGATGTACCGGGGGGCTTTTCGCGTTCAGTGGGCCTGGAGCCAAGCCTTGACCTTTTCCAGGTGTTTCTGTTTCTCCGCCTCCCGGAGCTTCTTGTTGGTTGCGGTGAAGTACCGGTGCCGCTCGAGAAAGCGGACCTGGAGTTCGTTCCACTCCCGCTCGGTGGTCAACACGCCGTAGGTGCGCATTTCCTGGAACAACGTCGCACCGATACGTTCGAAATCATTGCGGCCCAGGTAATCCAAGTCCGCATCGCACAGGATCCGGCCCAGCTTATTGCGCGGTGTCTGCGGGATGCGGGTGGACATGATCATGTCGCAGATCAGCTCGATATGCTGCCCGGTGAACCCGAAGTCGGGCAATCGCTCGCGCACGATCAAGCAGCCGGCCACCTCGTGGTCAAGGTTCTGAATGGTGAATCCGGAATCGTGGTACAACGCGGCGATCTTCAGCAGCGCCAGCCCTTCTCCGGTGACGCCTTCCTGCTCGGCGATCCCGATCACACTTGCGTAAACATCCAGCGTGTGTTCAAGGCTGTGGTAGGTACGGTCCGACGGCAGCTCGTTCTTGAGCTTCGCCAGGATGTACGCTTTGGCGGCCTCGGTGTTCATGGTGTGGAGCGAGGCAAGATAGCAACCTCCGCAAAAGCGACGGGGTCTACCTTTATTGCGGATGTCCGACCGTTCGCACCGCCGCACCCTGCTCCTGTTCGGCGCATTGGCCGTTTACATCGTTCTGCAGTTCGTTTGGTGGGGGGTGCTCCTGCTGCGCAAGGACCGCGAGATCGCGCTGCTCATCATGCAATTGCAAGCCCTGGGCGGTGGTGGGCCCGAGGCTCCGCCGGAGCCTGCGCGCAAGTTGTTGATGGTGGTGGGCGAAGGGGTCGTGTTCCTCCTGCTGTTGCTCGGGGTCCTCTTCTTCACGTTCCGCGCCATCCGCCGTGATCTGGCCCTGGCGCGGGCGCAACGCAATTTCCTGCTGGCGGTAACGCACGAACTGCGCACGCCCATCGCCGCGATCAAGCTGCAGCTCCAGACCTTGGCGCGCCC
>Ga0105046_10004245_pt1 | contig 22828 bp, 18 predicted proteins | sample MAT03_FD_78385 | JGI IMG/M metagenome (GOLD analysis project Ga0105046, IMG submission 78385) | Freshwater microbial communities from Lake Fryxell liftoff mats and glacier meltwater in Antarctica - MAT-03 (megahit assembly) | ecosystem: Environmental > Aquatic > Freshwater > Ice > Liftoff...
CGGATATCTACCGATCTTGGCGAGACTGAACCACTACATGCTGACCGAGAAGTGCCGGCGGCAAACAAATCATTGGACTTTGAGTCCCAAAAAAACTACCCTATCGGTAGTGCCGCTATCGGTAGTGCCGCTATCGGTCTGCGCGCACTGCTATTTTCTAGTTTGACCATGACAGTGCTTTTCTTTGCCGCGATTGCGGCTCACTCGCCGACATCGGCCAGCCGATTTCGAAGCGCCGTTTGATGTGTTGCGATTCGCTTACCAACGCGCTGGGCAAAGTGAAAAGGCGTCGTGGGCGGAGTTGTACTTTAATCGCGCAAGGAAGCTTCGTGATTTGGAGTCGAGTGTTACTGGCACACGATAAAATATGGTCCATCTGGGTTTATCGTGGGTTTGGTAGAATTCTCGGTGGAGGAACCTACCGATGCAAGACCGCGAGTTGTACAAGCAGATTCTTGGACTGAGCAGTCCATGGTCAGTGGCGAGTGTTGAGCTGAAGGCAGTGGAAGGCGAGGTGCATGTCCACGTGGCTCATCCGCGTGGCACGAAGTTCTGCTGTCCGGAGTGCAAGCGGGAATTGTCCTGTTACGACCACGCGTCTGAGCGCCAATGGCGGCACCTGGACACCTGTCAGTTCAAGACGCTCCTACACGCTCGCCAGCCAAGAGTTCAGTGCCCAGAGCACGGTGTGCAGTTGGTAAGCGTACCGTGGGCCGAGAAGAGCAGTCGCTTCACCATTATGTTCGAGCGCCTGGCGATCGATGTCTTGAAGGTGACGCAAACAGTCACCGGAGCGATGGTCATAATGCGAACCAGTTGGGACGAGACGTGGAAGATTTTGACCAAGGCGGTCGACCGCGGCCGGGCTCGCAAGGTGGCGACACCGATGCCGCGGATCGGCATCGACGAGAAGGCTTTCTCTAAAGGGCAAAGCTACGTCACGCTGCTGGTGGATATTGACAACAGCACCGTAGAAGCCATCGCTGATGGCAATAACACAGAGAGTGGAACGGCTTGTTTTTCCACGCTAAATGAATCACAACTGAACGCCGTGGAAGCAGTCGCCATGGATATGAGTCCAGCGTTTCTGGCAGCTGCACACGCGGTGATACCATTAGCAGAGACCAAGATCGTGCACGATCGCTTCCACGTGATGCAGCATGCCACGGAGGCCGTCGACAAGGTTCGCCGCCGTGAGCATCGAGAGTTAAAGCAAGAAGACGATCTGCGACTTAGTGGTACCAAGTATGTCTGGCTAACGAGCCAAGAGAACTTAAGCGACAAACAGTCAGAGCGACTAGAAGCCATCTTCTATAGCGGTCTGGAAACTGGGAAGGCGTGGGCCTTCAAAGAGCTCTTGCGAGATCTCTGGTCACAGCCCACGTCAGTGGAAGCTACTGCCTACTTCAAGCAATGGTATCGCCGAGTGATCCACACAAAGCTTGAACCGATGAAGAAAGTAGCTCGCATGATTAAGAAGCGACTACGCAACGTGGTCAGCTACTGCGACCTGGGAATCACCAACGCAGTAGCCGAAGGCATCAATAGCAAAATCATGTCCATCAAGCGCAGAGTTGGCGGCTACCGCAATCGCGAAAACTTCAAGAAAGCCATCTTCTTCTACTGCGGTGGACTGGATCTCTACCCACGATAAACCCAGATGGACCTAAAATATGCATTAGGCATGCGCAGGGATTTTGGTACGCAGAGCCTTGATGGCATCTGACCCCCATTGCTGGGTTGGCCGGTGCAGAATGATCGACGCAAACGCCGTTGCCAATGCAATTTTCCAGTCCAGAATCAGCGTTAACGGCAATGCCGCGCCCCAGATCAGCGTTGACTTAAACTGATAACCGACTCGGACCATCGCGAAGCCTGTCCCAATCATCACCACGGCGTTCGCGACCAGCGTCGCCGCAACAGCGCCGATCAGGCCGTAAATCGGAAGCCACCAAAAATTCAAGGCGACATTAACCGCGAGACCAGCGGCAAGCGTCCAACCCATCAATGCGCCTCGCTCACGTACCCAAAGGTAATTTTGTGCGATCGTTACCATGGCGGCCCAGATGCAGAACGTAAACGCGATCGGCTGGATCGCTAGGCCGTCTTTATAACGTCCTTGGAGCAACTCATTGAACAGAATTGGCGACACGGCAAGGGTGATCGCCGCGCAGACGGTAAACCCGAACGACAGCCCATACAACCCTTGATCCACCCGTCGTTGCACAGCTTCCGTTTTTCCCGCTTCCCAGTCCGCAGTCAGATACGGCAGCAACACGCCACTAAACATAGTTGCCAGGCTTGTCAGAAGCATCGGAATTAGTCGCCCGCTGTGATACTGACCGACCGCCGCTTTTGCAGCCTCGTCACCTCCGGAGATCAAATGCAGAATCATGTATCGATCGGATAACTCGAACGTGTTGGTAAGCAGGTTCATCACCCACAACGCAGCGGCGTAAGGCAACAAGCTTTTCCACATCTGTTTAGAATCGAATTCGGATTCGCTAGACGGCAAACCTGACCAATCACGCAAGAGAATCCAGATTCCCGGTATTGCCGCAATAGCCGTGGAAATCGAGTAGGACTGGACAAGTTCGCTTAACCCGCCACCCAGGTACAATGTACCCAGGCCAATGATCGTCAATCCAACGCCCTGAAGAAACTGCATCAAGGATACGGTACGAACCTGTCGAAGCGATCCGACAAGTTCAATGATGAAATTGAAGACCAGGGTTGCCAGAAGCGCGAGGCCGATGTTGAGGACCAATGAAGTACTTGATCGCTCGCGAAATATCAGCCAGCCAATCGACTGAGGTGCTAGCAGAAATGTGGTCATCAGTACGCTGCTTCCGATGAGCGTCCCCATGAGCACGCGAACGAGAAATTTAGGTAATTGTCCGGCTAGGCGATAACGTTCGACGAAACGCGGCATTGCGCCGGAGAATCCTAGCATCATCAATGGCGTTGCCATCGTGATGAAACCGACGACCATCGACCATTGGCCGACGACGGTATCATCTAGTAATCGGCATAGCCAAATGCTTCGAAAGAAACCGATTGCGCGCTGCACGACGGTCATTAGGAGCATAATGACCATTCCTGACGCCAAGCCGTCAGCGACGAATGATTCTCGGCGATTCGTTGATGGAGCAGCAGTCACGGCGGCAGTTATTCTAGAGTCTGAAGGATCAAGGCTCGAAAGTTTTGCACGCGATGCAGAGCTTTGCCCATTGAAACTCAGAGGCGATCAAAGACGCTGGCAATAAAATACGGCCTTTTCCGATTATCCGTTCTGCAACGACGGCTCAATAACCGAATCCGGCACGCAATGTAAATGTACTGCCTGGCTCAAAATTGTTTTGATCGTTTTCTTTGTAGATAACTTCGCGATCAAAGACGTAGCCGACTTCGAAAAAACCTGTATGTCGACCTGCACGAATCAATTCACTTTGGCCCCATTCCAGCCCCAGATAGATACGAATGTCGTTGATGTCAACACTGTCGTCGCTTCCATTCGCTCGCTTGATTGCCCACGACCCGCCGCCGTAGTCACCAGCGATATACGCCCATACGTCTTTTGTTCCTACCGTTCTGAAGTATTGAGATAGTTTGGGCTGAGGAAAGTAAATGTCGAAACGCGTCAGCGGTGTTGGCTGATAGAGTATGCCGCCAGCGGGCAAGAGCTTGGTTTCAATTCGATCAAGATAGACAACGCCTCCTTTGATCGTTGTGTAAGGAGTTAAGCGAAACGTAGCCAGTCCTTTTCCAAGTATGCGGAGACTGTCGCTGTCAGTGTTGTCAAAATCGCTGAACACGCCAACACGAAGTCCTAAGTCGACTCCGAACAACTGAGTCGGATCGCTTTGAAAGCCAGTATCAAGGAACGCATCGTAAAGCTGGCCGGGCAAATCGGCACCCGCACTTCCTTCTGGACCGTCGATCAAGTGGATACCAAAGCTTGGAAGGACGTACAAAGGTTGGCCTGACTGGAGGAAATTCGGCAGTGCGAAAATAAGTGAGGAGTCGATGTCATTCATTTCTACATCGTCAGGTCCATTCCCATCAACAAGCCACCCATATCGCAGCCTCGGCCCTTGAAAGAAACGAGACGGGTTGTAGGCTCCGCCTGAAGATCCGCTGAACGAACCACCGTTAAATAGGCCGCCGGGAAACAACGTGTTAGGGCTTCCCGCTGGGTAAGCAGACGCTGGAAATCCTTGCGCCTGAAAATCAGTCGATGTTCCAAACCCTGGGTTGCCTGGACCGAAAACGGGTGTGCCGCCGACTCCCGTGTTGGCTCCCGTAATCCATCCGGGAAACTGCGGGGAAGGGATGGGCGCGGCACCTGGGATCGCCGGGGCAAATGTTCCAGGATTGGCTCCTGTCGAATACGGGTCGAATAATGGCGAGCCCAGTGATGCAGTCGGCGGCGGTCCCGCGAATGCAGGAGCAGTGGGATAGGCGGGCGACGAATAGGTCGAAGGGGGAAAATTAGTCGTCGGAAAACCCGGGGTGCTGAACCCACCGTAGTTCGGCTGTGCGATCGGTGTGAGATTCGTCTGCGGGATGTCGACAGGCGCCCGAGTTGTCCCCGTAACACTTGGTAAGTTCTGGGCGGCGCAGGGCTGAGCGAACGTTGTGAATAACACAGCGATTGCCAGCGAAACCGATGTGGCCACCGAGCCTAGAAAAGTCACAGTTCAATCATCCCAAAATAAATCGAATCGTTTTTAGGATTAGGCTCAAGTCGTCTCTTGCGTCAATATCGGATGCTGTGAAACGGCGACTTGGGTGCGTGAAACAGAGAATCGTTAAAGGATCCGGACGGCAGGATGCTTGACGATCTGCTTGTTGCTAAGATGCGGCGCTCTTCAGCCTTTTTCCATTAAACGTAGTGATCAACATGGCCTCGAAAGAACCCAATCGTCGGAGTTTTCTTAGTACGGCAACCGCTGCCGCCGTAGCGTTTCCGGCGATTATCACGTCGAAGCGGTCAGCGGCCCAAGAAATCGTTGGGTCGGGCGATCATCGATTTCGGTGCGCGCATTCTTGGCCGCAACTTCCTGAACAGTACCAATGGCAGACAACTCATGGTGTCGCGGTTGACCCCGACAATCTTCTTTATGTGATTCACGAAGGGTTCGCGAATCGGCCCGATCATCCTTCGATTTTTGTTTTTGATAGCGAAGGCCGGTTTGTTCGCGCGTTTGGTGAGCAGTTCCAAGGCGGTGGGCATGGTATCGAGGTTCGTGTCGAAGCGGGAGAACCGTTTTTATACGTTGCTGCCTATCAACAAGCCAAGACGATTGCAAAGATGTCGTTAAAGGGCGAACTTGTATGGCAGTCTTATGCTCCCCAGGAATCAGGTCGATATGCTGCGGGTGAGGCCTCCGACCCTAAGAAAATTTGGGGGCGTGATCGTTTTCTTCCCACCAATTTTGCGTTCCTTCCCGATGGCGGATTTCTCTTGGCGGATGGCTACGGTTCGTTTTTTATTCACCGGTATGACGCAGAGGGTCGATGGCAATCCTGTTTCGGTGGACCTGGCGAAGGGCAAGGTACGTTCAACACACCGCATGGCATTTGGATCGATAAGCGTAGAGGCGTTCCGGAAATTGTTATCTGTGACCGCGCCCACGATACGCTTCAAGTGTTCTCTATTGCCGGAGAATATAGCCGCACTGTGAAAGGTTTTGGATTGCCCGCGAATGCCGATACGTTTGAAGACTTGATGGTTGTGCCCGAACTCGTAGCCCGTGTTTCGATTCTCGATAAAGACTTGAATAGCATTGCCACGATTGGCGATGATCGTGAACGAGTATTGGCTGACAAAAAAGCAAACAACGGTTTTACAATTCGAACCAATGAGTCAAAGTGGCAACAGGGGAAATTCGTTCATCCGCACGACGCTTGCTTCGACAACGCGGGGAACTTGTTCGTCGCAGAATGGGTTTCGACAGGCCGGATCACAAAGCTAACCAGGGCTTAGCACCTATCCGAAAACCGGAGGAAACCGCGGCTAACGCCATGCGGCTAGCGGTTTTCGGATAGGTTCTTAGTTTATGATCGGACTGGGCCACCGAAGTCAATCCAAAAAAGTCTCGTTGCTGTTTAGAGTTTCGTAGATCAGCGTTGATCCCAATTGCGCCTCGATATCTCGTAGCTTTGCGTCCGGTGAACCGGCGGGGGCTTTGGGCCTGGCAACGATTGCGGTCACGTTGTCGTCACCACCAGCATCCAACGCGACCTTGATGAAGGCGTCGACGGCTGCGCTCGGCAGGGGATTATCATTGAGTATCTGGACAATTTTTGCGTCGTTGATGTAACGATGCAGGCCATCGGAGCAGAGCAATATTGCGTCGCCTTCCTGCAAGATGAGGTTGCGAACTTCGGCCGTTAGTTCAACCTCGCTCTTGCCACCCAAGACATTCCACAGGACGTTGCTCCAACGGCTCCTGGGTTCATCTTCAGGTTTCATTCCCCCGGAATCGATCAAGCGTCTGGCAAGGGTATGGTCCGTCGTGAGCTGCTCGACTTCACCATTTCGAATCAAATAGCATCGGCTGTCCCCTGCGTGAAGAACGTACATCTTTGGCCAAATGATATAGGCCATTGTGAGCGTGGTTCCCATGCCGTTCAGCGCCGAAACCTTTTGGCCCTCTTCCTGAATTCGTTTATGGGTCGCTTTCAACATGTCCTTCAGGCTTGCGATAAACTCGTTCTCTGCATCCACATGTATTTTGAAGAACCAATGAATGCGGTTCAGTAGTTGGTCAACGAGAGAATCGATCGCTAGCGCACTGGCTCTTTCGCCGGCGGCGTGTCCGCCCATGCCGTCGGCGACAAGCATCAAATGGCCCTGGGTGTCGCCAAACAGTCTCTGAGATTGGTCGATCGGCAAACTCGAACATTCGACCAGCATCGATTTTTGCAGTTTCGCGATCAAGAATTGGTCCTGATTATTCTCTCGCTTTAACCCGACATCAGTCGCGCCGCTGCACACATTATCATCCGTCATATCATATCGCTCTTGAATGTGTCGTTGAATCGAAAGCGGTTAAGGATGGCCAGCAACCGTTTGATGGCCCGTTGCGACCGCCACCGCGGATTGTCAACATGTTGAACGTAACGCTACCGAAGGCAGATTGGTATCACCCTGAAAATCCTGTCACGAGAGTCGCTGGTTATGTTGGCTTGTCTAAAGACGTTCACGTTGCTTGGCATCGAAGCGATGCCCGTCGCCGTTGAGGTTGACCTATCGCCTGCGGCGATGCCGAAAACTACGCTGGTTGGGCTGCCTGAAGCTGCGGTGAAGGAAAGCACACATCGTGTTGAGCGAGCGATTGTGAACAGCGGTTTTATACGTCCACAGGATCGCATTGTCATCAATTTGGCCCCGGGGGACCTTCCCAAACAGGCCCCGTCTTTTGACTTGCCGATCGCGATTGGAGTCTTGGCAGGGAGTGGGCAATTGGTTTCCGACCGACTGGAATCGTATGCCGTGGTGGGTGAATTGGCCCTTGAAGGCCACACGCGACCAGTCAAAGGGGCGTTATCGATGGCGATTGCGGCCGCGAAGCAAGAGGGCCTTCGTGGCTTGGTCGTTCCGTTTGAAAGTGCCGGCGAAGCGGCTGTCGTCGAGGGCATTGAGATTATTCCGGTTGCCAACCTTTCCCAAGCCGTGGGGTTTTTCTCCGGGGCAATCGAAATTCCGCCCGCCCCAAGTCGACTCGAGCAGTGGTTCGAGCAATTCAGTGCCTATGACTTAGATTTTGGGGATGTACGCGGACAAGAGATGGCGAAGCGAGCAATCATGTTGGCCGCCGCAGGAAGCCACAACCTTATCATGATCGGCCCTCCCGGCAGCGGCAAAACGATGCTTGCCAAGCGGATTCCAACAGTGCTTCCGAGATTGACACCTTCGGAATCGATTGAGACGACGCGAATCTACAGCGCTCTTGGACAACTTCCCGCCGGGCAACCACTTTTGGCCCGACGCCCCTTTCGAAGTCCTCACCACACGATCAGCGACGCCGGACTTGTGGGAGGCGGCAGTCCGCCAACGCCTGGTGAAATTTCGAAGGCACATAATGGAATCCTGTTTCTCGACGAACTGCCAGAGTTCAACCGAAAAACGCTTGAGGTCATGCGGCAGCCGATGGAGGATGGCATCGTTACCATCTCGCGAGCGCTTCGCAGCTCAACGTTCCCCGCCGATTTTATGTTGATCGCTGCCGCTAATCCCTGCCCCTGCGGCTATCGCAGCGACCCGCGTCGAAGTTGCAACTGCACGCCGCCACAGGTCGAACGATACATGAGCAAGATCTCTGGCCCACTGATGGATCGTATCGATATTCATATCGAAGTTCCCTCGGTGCCTTTTGAAGAACTTTCGTCGACTAACGCAAGTGCGACGACTAGCCAATCGATGCGAACTGACGTTGATCGGGCACGTGAAACGCAATCTCAACGCTTCACCCTCGGTACTACTCGATACAACGCACAAATGTCGAGCCGCGAGGTTCGCAAGTATTGCGCTCTCAGTTCCGCGTGTATCAAGTTGCTTCGTCACAGTGTCGAAGACATGGGATTGTCGGCACGCGCTCATGATAAAATTCTTCGGGTTTCTCGAACCATCGCTGACGTCGAAAGTTCTGAAATGATCACAGAGACACACCTTGCCGAGGCGATCAATTACCGATCGCTCGATACGGATTTATGGACGTGAGTGACGCCGACAATGGACCACGATTCGAGTTCGGAGATAACTGGACCGCGTTTCTGAAGTCGGTCGATGAGCGTCGCATCCTAGCCGCAACCGATTCGATGCTTGCGATGCTGGGGGTCGATAACCTTCAAGGCAAAACCTTTCTTGACGTCGGCTGTGGTTCAGGCTTAGCGAGCCTCGTAGCGCTAAGGCTTGGTGCGAAGGTCCACGCGTTTGACTACGACGCGACGTGTGTTGCCTGCGCGAGCGAACTGAAGAATCGATTTGCTAAACCATCTGACCCGTGGACCATTGAACAAGGATCGGCGCTAGATGCAGCTTATCTATCAAGTCTGGGAAGATTTGACGTAGTCTATTCATGGGGCGTCCTTCACCACACCGGGAGCATGAATCAAGCGATCGATCGGTGCAGCGACCGCGTGATCGATGGCGGATTATTGTTCATTGCCATCTACCATGACCAAGGCAGTGCAAGCCGCAGATGGGCGACTATCAAGCGAGTCTACCACCGCTTGCCAGTTGCCGCTCGGCCTGCGCTTGTAACGACCATCGCATCGGCCTACGAAGCAAGGTTTGCCTTGGCGAGATTGGTGAAGGGCCAGAATCCGTTGCCGTTTGATGACTGGAAACGCAAAGCTGGTGATCGTGGAATGTCGGCATGGCATGACTGGGTCGATTGGATAGGCGGTTGGCCGTTCGAAGTTGCCACGCCTGATCGAATCATCAACCCCTTGATCGAGAAGGGCTTTAATTTACAGAAAATAAAGACCGTCGGAAACGGATGGGGATGCAACGAGTACGTCTTTCGGCGCCGCAACAGTCTTAACGTTTGAGTTGAACTTCGTTTCGAAGACGCTTCATGATCACTTCGTATTCCTCGATTTTCTTCGGATACTTTTTAGCCAAGTCGTTTCGCTCTTTAGGATCTTCGTTCAAGTTGTAGAGTTGTGGCGATTTCGAAAAGCCGCTTTCAGTATTTGTCGCGGCCAATTTGCTAGGTCCATCGGTTGGTTGAATGTACTTCCACTCACCATGGCGCAGGGACAACGTCTTGGATTGTTCGACCAAAAACCAACGGCCACGTTCGTCCTCCCCGAAGAGTGCGGAAACATGTTCGCGGCTATCCTGACATTCTTCTGGATGCAGCGTGAGTCCAAGAATCGATGCTATCGAAGCGCAAAAGTCGATCTGACACATCAATGCCGAAGAGACTTTGCCCGCTGGAATCTTGGCTGGCCACCGTGCAACCATCGGTACCCGGGTTCCAGCCTCATACGCGCTGTACTTGCCACCGCGAAAACCGCCGGCAGGATCGTGCTTGCCTAACTTTTTCACCGCATCGTCGTTGTAACCGTCATCCAAGACAGGCCCATTGTCGCTGGAGAACACGACCAGCGTATTCTCGACAATGCCGTTGGATTCTAGTTGTTTTAGTACCTCACCAACGCACCAATCGGTTTGTGCAATTGCGTCACCGCGCGGCCCCATTTTCGTGGTTCCAACGAATCGCTTATGTGGCAATCTCGGAACGTGAATATCGTGCAACGATAAGAATAGGAAGAACGGTTGCTCGGCTTTGCCTTGTCGATCGATGAAGTCGCATGCTTTGGTCGTAAAGGTATCGGCCATATCCTCATCAATCCAGCGTGCCGACTTGCCACCAGACATGAAACCAATGCGACTGACGCCGTTATGAATGGTGTTGTCATGACCGTGCGACAACGACTGGCGAAGCAATTCGGGATTCTTCGCTCCTGTCGGTTCATCACCGATGGGCTTATCGAAGCTAACCGAGATCGGATCTGCCGGATCCAGGTTGGCAACACGGTCGTTCTCGACGTATACCACCGGCATTCGGTCGCCTGTTGCCGGCATAATGAAACACTCGTCAAAGCCAAGTTCAAGGGGCCCCGGTGCGATCCTCTCGTTCCAGTTCAACTGCCCCGATCCAAGACCCAAATGCCATTTTCCGACGACCGACGACTTGTAGCCCGCTTCTTGAAAAATCGATGCCAGCGTTGTGGTTCCCGGTGAGATGATTGATGCCGCGTCTCCCCGGGCGATGCCGGTTCCCTCCTGACGCCATGCGTACAAACCGGTCAGCATTGCGAAACGTGACGGCGTACATGTGGCAGCAGCGCTATGCGCATCGGTGAATCGGATTCCTGCCTTGGCAAGCCGATCGATGTTCGGTGTTGCAACGGCTGTAGCGCCGTAGCAGCCGACATCACCGAATCCGATGTCGTCGGCGTAAATCAACACCAGGTTGGGTTTATCTTCCGCATGGGATAGAGCCGGTTGCCAAAAGTTCGACAACATGAGCATCGAGACTGCTGCACCGAACAGAAAACCGTAATATTTCATCGCTACTGCATCGCTGATCAACTGAGGATGTCCTGGACCACTCTTTAATGAACATCAGCTAATCTAAATTCTCGTCCCGCCTAGGGATAGGTTAGTCGCTCGAGATCAACCCCAAGTAAATGCAAAATTGTGGCGTGAAGGATTTGTACGTGGACGCAATCAGCGACCGCGTGACTCCTCAATCGAGGATTTCAAGTTCAACCAACTTCACTTGGCTGGCCATGGCGCGAAGTTTTTCCATTGCTCGACGTTCAAGTTGACGAACTCGTTCTTTGGAGACACCGAGTCGATCGGCAAGAGCCTGAAGAGTGTGGACTTTGCGGTGGGAGCCGAGTGAAAATCGAGCTCTCACAATGAATTTTTCCCTTCGATCAAGGTCGCCAAGCATCAAAGCAAGTCGACTTCGCAGCTCGTGCCAGCGAGTTTCGCTAATTGCTGACCCACGGTCCTCATCACTTATGTCAATATTCATGTCCTGCAATCCGCCGATCACCTTAATTCGTTCTTCTTGCTTTTGAACGACTTGGCGGTAGGCGTTTCGACGTACTACTTGAGTCGCGTAAGTACTGAAACGGAAGCCACGTCCGTAATCAAACTTCTCAACTGCTCGAATCAGGGCGACGATCCCATCACTAAGCAAATCATCAAACTGATTGTTGGCGTTAATAAACTTTTTGACGATCGAAAATACTAGCCGCGTATTCGCTTCGACGATCCGGTCCCGGTGCCAATCCGCCATGACTAGCAGCTGTTGGATCAACTCAATTCGCGCTGCCGAAGGTTCATTGATATCGAGCAAAGAACGCTGGATTGCGGCGTGATATCGAAGGAAGTTCATCCTCATAAAAAGCGTCGATTCCTGCTCGGGGGTTAGAAGCTTTGCTTCACAAAGACGCCCTAAATGCGATGGGAGATCGACCCCGGCTTTTCGTACCGTCGCCAGCCCGATCTCATGTTGCACGTGGGAAAGTTCTATCGGATTCGCAAAAATCTTTTTCGCAGCGGACGGTTCAGCGAATTGCGCGTTGGTAATGAAGCCGATTTCCTGCTTGAGAATCGCCTTTGTTCGCTGAATCAAAGACGGTCTGGCCGAACTATCCGGCGCATCTACTTGGTCTTTGGCTGCTGTGAGGGCTGGGTTAAGTTCAGGAAGTTTGAACCAGGTCGGTTTACGAACGGTGATGGCTGATGAACGTTTTGCGACAGGTGGCTTCGCCATCGTATTGCCGCGCGAAACCGTGTTCGTTTTGCTCGAACGACTCTGCGGGCGAATTTTGGTGTTGGACGACGTGACAATAGTGTTCATTCCAATGAATCCCTGAGTGACATGGTTGTCTAAGACAGGCACGACGAGCCAAAAGGCTCGCTTGATAAAACGTTCAAAGCATTCAAAACGTTCAATCGAACCCTAGCATACGAGTACCACGGCCAATTTTCAATGGGTGGCGGCCAGAAAACCTGTTTTCTTTCGCTTGCACGGTCGACGAGGGCCCCCGTCGCCGAAAAACCAGCGATTTCGTGGACGCCGAGGATCAATCGCGATTATCGGCGAAAGGTCGAAATTTTTGCGGGTTAGACTTTCAAAGATGTTTTTCGCAGCTATAGTTCCCTACCGGGCTCCCCCCTAAAACGTTCAAAACGTCCTTTTAACTTAAGTCAACCTTGTCTCATTTCTCACCCAAACAAGCCGCTCAAGCGTTGGGCGTAAGTGAATCGTCGATAAAACGCTGGTGTGATTCCGGGACTGTTCCCGTGTTGCGGACCGCCGGCGGGCATCGACGCATTCCCCGAGAGGGCCTTGAGGAGATACTTGCCAAGGGTGGCGATTTGAGTTCGATGCCCAATACGGCTTTAAACGCTCGGCGAGATTCGCAGGCCGCCGATCGTTCAGAAGCAAGCAAGACGTCTGGGTCCTTCATTTTCGAACGTCAGGAAGAGTTCAGGCAGGCCCTGGATTCAGGGATGGAGAATCGTTGTAGGCAGTTAATTCATCAATTGGTAGACGAAGGGTGGCGGCGTTCGCAAGCGGCAGATGCGATGATCACGGATGCGATGCACCACATCGGACATCGGTGGGCGCAGGGTGACTTGGCGGTATATCAGGAACGCAGGGCCTGTGGAATTTGTCAAGGTTTGCTCCACGAGTTGAAGCAATCGATCTTGGTGCCTGAGAAGTCGCCAGTCGCAATCGGTTGTGCACCTGAGGGGGATGGATATCAACTGCCGACACAAATGGTGGAGTTGGTGCTTCGCGAGGCTGGATGGCGGGCGACTTCGTTGGGGTCCAACGTGCCCATCAAGTCGATCAGTGCAGCGGTTGACGAATACCGTCCTCGCTTGCTTTGGATCAGCTTGTCGCACGTAGATTCGGAAGACTTGTTCGTGTCCGATTTCAATTCATTGGCGGCAGCTCTTCCCGGCGAGACATCGATCATTTTGGGTGGGAGGGCAGCAAACGATGTGCTTCGTCCGCGATTGCGTTACACTGCGCATTGCGACAGTTTAGTGCACCTCTCCGGGCTCGCAGCGGCATTTCTTTCGAAGTTATCGTGATGCTGGACGAACGGTTTAAGAGGCAACATTCCACGTACTCATTTGTTCCTGGCTGTTATGTCAATTGCTGGTGATACTTCCCCAAACGATTCTGCAGCGACCGTGCACAAGATGCCGCTTTCGATCGCCCCCGCACCCCGGCTGACTGGACGGGTCTTCACGTTGCTGCTCGTGCTCACCTGTTTCGTGCCGCTGATCGGGTTAAGCGCCTATGCGGCCTTCTTTGGTCGAGCCTCGGATGCGGTGCTTCCTGTCGAGATCGGAATTGGCAAGGAACCGATTCAGGCGATGGGTGGACAGGGAGCCATTTTGACCGACGTGGTTTGGCTGGTAAGTGAATTCGGGGCGGACTTGCCGAATGTCACCATTGACATCAATGGCCAGTACTTTCTTTACCGTCAAGCACCGCTGGCTGCTGCCGAACGCTTGGTTCTCCCCCAGCAGATTTTCTCTACCAAGAGCAATCAACGTTGGGTTCCCGGTCGGTATCCGATTACGGAAATCAATGTGACGGCTAAGCTTCCCAGCGGCCGTCGAGCCGTCAAAACGCTGAAGTTTGAATCATAAACTCGGCGTTTTTGCAGGATCCATCTTGCCCTGAGCCGTTCTGGTTGGTTAACAACCGAGCTGAACGCCTCAACCGAACCGCGTTCTAGACGTTGCTCTGGTTCGAATTCGGTTAATGAAAGTCTCAAGAAGGATCGCATGATGCGACTATTATCTCGTAATCACCGAATCGTTAATCGACTTTTCTATGGCACGATCGCCATCGCCATGGCAATCGCATCGGTCAAGCAGTCCGACGCGCAGGAAATCGCAATGCCGCCAGGTTTGGGCTCCAGCCCACCCAGTTTGCAAAATGGCGCCGCGGTAAGCCCGCCCAACGCATTTGCAGGCAATGCTCCCGCACCTGGGTCATCGCCTGGCCTAGCACAGCCTCCACAGCGTCCCGCTCAAGCACCGCGCCCAGCAGCGTCAAGCACGCTTAGCGGTGGGTCACTTCCTCAAGGAAATGGTCAAGTTCTCCGAAAATACGACCTGAGTCCCTATACTGGCTATTTGTCCAAACATGATCGTCCGCAACAAGCGGTTGTCGATTGGGTGCTTCGAGAAACCGGAAGTGACGTTTGGTTTTCGGAGCCTTTCGGTTTCTTGAATGCGGATCGGGATACTTTATCCGTCTACCACACGCCTGAAATGCACGAAGTGGTCGGGAGCATGGTCGATCGATTCATCGCGGGTGAGAAAGATCCTCAAGTCGTTCATCTTCGCATGATGACGGTCGGCAGCCCGAACTGGAGAAATCGGGCCCACATGTTGATGCAACACGTCGGTGTCGATTCACCTGGCCTTCAAGCGTGGTTGTTGACGAAAGAGAACGCCGCCATGGTGCTTCAGACCCTGAGAACCCGCACCGACGTTCGTGAAGTGCAGGCAGTTGACGTGGTTACCCACAATGGGCAAACCGAGAAGCTGGTCAACACAAGAGGCCGAAATTATGTGCAAAACGTTAAGCCGGCACCGACAGGATGGCCTCCGTATGAACCGCAGACCGGTGAAATTCAGGAAGGCTACAAGATCGAAGTCAGCCCGCTGCTTTCCGTCGATCGGAAAACCGTTGATTGCGTGATTCGAGCGGAGGTAGATCAGGTCGATAAACTGGTTCCCGTTGATCTCGACTTACCCCTTCCCAGTGGCGAGATGTACCGAGCGAGAATCGAGGTACCGCAAGTGGTCAGTTGGCGGTTGAACGAACGCTTTCGCTGGCCAACCGATATGGTTCTGCTGCTATCCTGTGGAGTCGTGGCGAGTCCCGAACGCTCCGCTTCAAGCATTCCTCTGCTGAATATCAACAGTTTCACCGGTACCACGGCTGGGCGAGCCGATGCCTTGCTGTTCATCGAGTTTCGAGGGCGGGCAACGGAGAATGTGCCATCTGCGGCGGCTCAGCAGGCCACTTTGACCAACGGCGCGACTCGCGGAAGATATTAACCAGTCATCGAGTTCCCGCCGCCCGAACTCGTATTATGGCAGAAATTATTTTCGGTTGGTGAGGTCGTCGGTCGATTCTCGTCGTCGTAGATGCGGGGTCGCTCAATCGGCTACTTCGCGGTTACAATGCGGTTGACCAGCTGAGTTGTCGGCTGACGCTTGAGTCTCTAACGTTTCCGATTTGCGAGCGAAATGCTCGCGATTTTAGGCAGACGAATTCCCTACCGCGATAGTTTTCCTGATTCTGATCTGATGAATTCATCTGAACCTCGGCGAGTCGTAATTACGGGTCTTGGCGTGATCAGCCCGATCGGCAATACCCCACGCGAATTGATGGAGTCGTTATCCAGTGGCCGCAGCGGAATTGCGACGCTGACGCAGATTCCCACGGGCGTTCTGCCGATCGATCACGGCGCGGAAGTGAGCGACTTTACCGGTGCGATCGAAGACTACGGCCCGCTTTCCAAGGAGCTGCAACGAACGATTCGCAAAGGTTCAAAGCTAATGTGCCGCGAGATCGAAATGGGGGTCGCAGCCGCACAGTTAGCAATTGCCGACTCGGGGCTTACAACGCAATCGCGGGATCGCGATCGCACGGGCGTGATCTACGGTTGTGATTACATCATGACACTGCCGGAAGAATTCGCGGCGGGTATCAAGGCCTGCTTAGACGACGATCGACAGTTTCATTTTGAACAGTGGGCCGAAAAGGGTTTGCCGCAGGTGAATCCGCTTTGGCTCTTGAAGTATCTGCCCAACATGCCGGCAAGTCACATCGCAATCTATAACGATTTGCGAGGCCCCAATAACTCGATCACGCTTCGCGAAGCCTCTCCGGCGGCCGTTTTGTCCGAGGCATTCTCGACCATCTCGCGAGGGCACGCCGACGTGCTTGTCGTGGGTTCAACCGGTTCGAGGATTCATCCGTTTCGTTCGATGCACGCATCGATGCAAGAGACGCTTGCACCAACATTGTCGGATGTTACGAAGACCTGTCGCCCCTTCGATAAAGATCGTGCTGGTGCCGTTCTTGGAGAGGGAGCAGCCTCCATGATCTTGGAAACCTACGAACACGCAGTTGCACGGGGGGCTAAGATCTTTGGTGAGGTCTTCGGCAGCGGCAGCAGTACGGTTAGCTCGACCACAGGGACCGATTTTTATCGTCGGGCGATCTTGAATTCACTTCGGATGGCAACCCGCGAATGCGATTTGACGTTGATAGGCCATATCAATGCCCATGGACTTGGAACCGTTGATTGTGATCAACAAGAAGCGGCGGCGATTGTTGACGTTTTCGGTCAGGCACAGCCAAACGTTCCGGTTGTTTCCGCGAAGGGGCACTTCGGAAACCTTGGTGCCGGCGGTGGTATGGTTGAAATCATTGCGAGCATCATGGCACTCGATTCAAACCTATTCCCGACGCTCAACTGCGACGCAATCGATCCCCACTGCAAAATCAGAGTCGTGACCGACAACAGTGTCGCTGCGGGAAGCAGCTTCGTCAGTCTCAATGTGACGCCTCAGGGGCAGGCGTCAGCGGTTCGGATCGGCAAGGTTGCGTAGTGGATTTGGGCTTTACTGACGCTTAAGGAACCAATCTTCGAACGACAAGATTGTCAAATTCGTTCATGTCGTCGAACGAACCGATTCCAACTCGCCCTGCTTCGAACGTCTTGTCGACGGTCGATAGCAAGGGCTTATCCGCTGAATCGAAAAAGACCTCAATGGTTCCAGCGGGCATCCGTCTGACCAATCGCACGTCATGCCACTTGTCGTCCCAGGGCGTCTCGTTTGTGTTCTCAGTAAGTGGACGGCGAGGAGCTTTATTGACAATCATGATTTGACCGCTGGCCGGATCAGGCTTCGCGCCCAGGTGCGCATAGTAAAAGTGCTGGTCATCTTGATAAGCAAAGAAGATGCAGCAATCGCGATGCCCTCCGGTATCTTTAGTGCTGCGGACACGAAACGAGATTTCAAAGCTTGTAAACTCCAGGCCTTTAATCAGCGCAACATGGCCAGGGCTTCGAACCGGCGGTTTGTACTGAGTCTCTCGAGCCGTTATCTCAAACGTTGTGCCGTCGTTCTTTTTTGAAAGCTGCCAAGTTTTTGGATCTAGCAGCTCCCAACGTTCGATGCCCGCCTCAAAGTTCTCTTCAAAAGCGACGTTGGAATCCTGAGCGCTGGAAAAATTCGCCAAGATAAGAAAGGTCGCGAAAACGGAAAATCGCAGCTTGTGAATCACGGTGGTTACACTCATCGATAAGGTTTGAGAAAAGTGGTTAGTAAGGATCGAGCGCAAAATAAGTGTCCGGTACCATTTGCCAGGAACTGGCCCTTCGGATGCTTCGCACAAATGGTACCGGACACTTATTTCCCGCTCTAACGGATGCTGCAAAGATAATCTAAGAACCCAGTTGAACAACATCCAACTGCGTCGCTTCTCGGCGATCGTTAGCCTCGATGGCCTTCCGCTCCAGTTCTTCGCTGACCAAATTATACCAAACATCTCGTTGACGCGGCACAAAACCAAATTCTTCAATCGCTTCGCGGATTTGACGTAAGGTCAGGAAATGCACGGTTCCCGCTTCCGCGACGACGTTTTCTTCGATCATCAAGCTGCCCATATCATTCGCGCCGAACATCAACGCTAGTTGACCGATCTTGAGTCCTTGAGTCACCCAACTGCTTTGAATGCTGGCAACGTTATCGAGAAACAACCGAGCCACAGCTTGAGTTTTTAGGTACTCAAAAGACCCGACCGGAGGAACCGATGCGAGTTCTGTATTTTCCGGCTGAAATGTCCAACAAATGAATGCAGTAAAACCTCCCGTCTCGTCTTGCAAGTCGCGGATTCGCTCGAGATGCTCCACTCTTTCGGCGAGGGTTTCGACATGACCAAACATCATTGTCGCCGAGCTAATGCCGCCCATTTTGTGCCAAACTCGCATCACGTTTAGCCAGTCATCAGTCATGACTTTTCCACGAGTCAATTCGCTGCGAACGCGATCGACCAAAATCTCGGCCCCGCCTCCAGGAATGCTGCCAAGGCCAGCGTCGCGAAGACGACCAAGAACCGTCTCCAACGAGAGCTTATTGACTTTGGTAAAGTGATGCAGCTCTGGCGGACTGAAACCATGAATGTTGATTGTCGGACACTCTCGCTTGATATCGCGAAGCATCTCCTCATACCAATCCAGCGTGAATCTGGGATGCAACCCGCCTTGCAACAAGATTTGATTTCCTCCAAGAGAAACCGTTTCGCGACATTTGTCGAGCAGCACTTCACGCGGCAGCACGTAGCCCTCGTCGCTCTTAGGGCTCCGATAAAACGCGCAGAAATTACAGACGGCGGTGCAGATGTTCGTGTAGTTGATGTTTCGATCGATGTTGTACGTCCGGTACGATTCCGGGTGCATGCGACGAGTCACGGCATCTGCAGCGTTACCGATCGCAGCGAGTTGATTCGATTGAAGTAGCGACAGGGCTTCTGTCGCCGAAATGCGGTTCCCAGCGACTGCTTTGTCGAGAATATCTTGGATCTTCATGTTGTCTTTTCAGGATTGTGTGGGAAACAAGTATCGTTCCGGATCACTCCGTGGATGGCAAAGTCCTAGCCGAGAGGCTTTGAGGCGGTACATTTCCAAGCCATCAAGTTCGCGTGACCCAAGTTTGAAATGAAGGTTTTGAGTAAAGTATCCAAGCAAATTTGACACGGTCAAACCGTGCGGCCCCGCTTCGCGTGCCGCGACTTCCTCCAAGTGAGCAACTCCGTCGTCCCGAGAGGCTTCAAGAGCTTCGGTAATCGCCGCGACGTCATGAAAACTTTTCCTAGCCACCCACATGGCGAAAACAAACGGGAGTCCGGTCCAGTCGCACCATTGCTCACCCAGGTCCCAAATTTCTTCGTAAACACCGGTAGGCGGGTGCATCGCACGGTCGCCAATCACGAGCACGGCGTCGGCGTCAATTGAATCCGGCTCCTGCTCCATGCGTAATGGCACGGTCTCAGGGCGAATCCCAAGTCGTTCGCTGAGAAGTATTTTTATCATCGCTGCACTCGTTCGACTGCCTTCGTCAAGGGCCAATCTGCGAATCTGAGCTGTGGGCACTCGACTCAACAATCGCACGCTCCAGACAGGCCCGCGGCAAGCGATCGCGGCGTTGGAGATCACTCGGTATCCGCTAGGGAGTCCACGAAAAAACTCGATCGATGGAATTAAGGCGATATCCAGCTTGCCAGCATCAAGTTCGTCCGCGAGGCGGCTTGGCAAATTCAATGACAGTTCCGCCTTCCCAAGAAGCCGCCGGCGCAAACCATAAACAAGCGGTTTGGTGTTGAGATACGAAACGGCACCGATTCGAAACATGGCGAGAAATCCGGTTGGTTTATTGAAATACCAGTGTAAACCTTTCCTGGTCCAACCGCATCGGCTTTTCTTGGGCAACTGAACTGGGGGATGCGTCACGCTCTCATGGCAAAGACAATGAGGATTGGGGGCAATTATGCCGGATGCAACGCATTTCGGGTATTTTTCCGTTTAAGTACTCTGTGCAAGCCGTTTGGCGGAAGCATGTCGACAGAGTATCGTTTGGCGGTGTTCGTGTTCGCCTGGCGGAAGCGTCGTATGGCAATTGGCGCTTACGATGGCAAACGATTGTACCGAAGCCGCGCACGAGCATTTCATTGTCGAGATCATACGAATGCCACTTTCCGAACTTCGAAGATACCGAACCCTTCCTGAACTTTTAAAGGCCCGGGCGACGTTGCATCCCGATCGAACGGCGGCGGTCTTCGTTGACGAAGGCATTGCGGCGACGATCACGTATCGCGAACTCTGGGCCCAAACGCTTGCGGTCGCAAAGTGCCTCCAGGACTTAATGCCAACGCAACCGATTCTCAAACCAACCGATGCCCCGAGAGTACTTTTGGTGCAGCCTCCTGGTCTTTCGTTTCTGCCTGCTTTCTTTGGTGCCCAGGCTGCCGGGTGGATTCCTGTTCCGACATCGTATCCGAAGCCCAATCGCCCCATGCCTCGCGTGGATGCTCTTTCCCGTGACTGCACTCCATCGGCGATACTGACGACAGCGAAAACGTTGGCAAGGATCGACAAAACGCGGTTGTCTTTATCTGCTGCCTCGTTGCCGATGATCGCGGTTGATGCAATCGTTGCGGGCCCTGAGAACTCAGCCTTCAGTTTGTTTGGAAAAGGCTACAGCGAAGATTCGATTGCACTTCTGCAATATACAAGCGGAAGCACGAACGAACCCAAAGGCGTGATTGTATCGCAGCGCAACATCATGGCGAACATCGCCTCGATCGCCGTCCGCTTTGGACTGGTGTTTGATGAGACGTCTTCGAATGATGCGATGACGATCGCGTCCTGGCTCCCTTTCTTTCATGACATGGGATTGATGGCCGGTATCTTGGCACCGCTCTCGGCAGGCTATCGTTCCGTGTTGATCAGTCCGCAGACATTTGTAAAGCGTCCCATCCAATGGCTTCAACTGATTAGCGACTACAACGCTTCGATTAGCGGCGGGCCCAACTTTGCCTACGAACTGTGTGCCGATCGAGTGGCTCCCCAGCAAATGGCGTCGTTGGATCTCAGTAGTTGGCGGCTGGCGTTTTGTGGAGCTGAACCGATTCACGCGAGAACACTCCATGCGTTTGCTCAACGATTTAGTTCGGTCGGTTTCTCAGCATCCTCTTTTTATACTTGCTACGGTCTGGCTGAAGCGACTCTGCTTGCCGCAGGCGCTGCGGGCCCTGCCGTTCCTCACGTCATCGACGTCAACCGGGTTGCACTTCGCGAGGGCCGAATCGAGCTTGCGAACACTCGCTCCAAACGCGATGCCACTTCGTTGGTGTCGTGTGGTTCGGCTCCCGATGCGACGACGATCAAAATCGTTGATCCGAAAAGTTTTGTTGAGTGTTCCGAGCGGACAATTGGCGAGGTTTGGCTTCGCGGGGAATCGATCACTCGGGGTTATTGGAATCGTCCTGAAGTGAACAGTGTCGTTTTCGAGCGTCTTCGGCAACCAGCTCAGCGCTCACCTCGCCTGAGATGGTTTACAGCGGCGCGCAACGCTGGTGAGCCTGTACAGGTCTCCGACGACGCGTTGTATTTTCGGACCGGAGATCTTGGCTTTATGGATTGTGGTGAACTTTACATCACAGGGCGAATCAACGACGTTGTGATTGTTCGAGGTCGAAACTACTTTCCTCAAGATATCGAAGCGACCGTGCTGCTTTTGGGGCGTCCGATCGCCGATCGAGCCGTGGCGTTTTCGGTCCAAGGCCCGCGAGCGGAGGGCTTAGCCGTGATGGTTGAAGTCGCGCGGGATGTTGCTGCAACTGACCACAAGACCATTGTGCGAGATATTCGTCGCGCCATCATCGAAGAACATGAGATTGATCCTCGCTTGGTGATGCTTGTGCGGCCTGGCACCATTTCAATCACTACCAGTGGCAAGCTCCAACGTGCTGCAAGTCGCACCGCAATGCTCAATGGTGAGATCGATTGCCGTTATCGGTGGGAACGAAGCGGCGGGACGGAATCGCCACCGTTGCCGATTCCCGAGCTGCCCAAGGACATCGCTCCCAGTGATCAGCCAACGATCGAGTCGCATGTTCGCGAGTGGCTGAGAATTTGGTTCGTAACGAGAGTCGGAATTGAACCGACTGAAATCGACTTTGGTCGACGGTTTGATGATTATGGGATGGACTCTCTGGCGGCCGTTGAACTCAGTGGCGAACTAGAAGACTGGTCGGGTGTCGAGCTGACACCGTCGACCGCTTGGCAACATCCCACGATCGCGACCATGGCTACGTTTGTTGCAGAAGGTCTTGTTGGCGCCGAAACAACGACGTCCAGTGGTGAGCCGATGTCGGCGGAGGTCAAGTCGGAGGAAACGCATGCATGGACAGCGGCGGCCTCTCGATAGTTTCTTGCCGTAGCTCACGGCCCGCCCGCAACTCTGCTGGCCCCATCCGTTCGAACGAACCCGATGGTAGAATGAAGCAAACAATTGGTCAGTCCGTTGTAGTCTTGAAATCCGGTTTTCCACATCCAATCTACAAGGGGAATTTTTTTGAACGGATTGTCTCGGCTCGAGCGACTTCGGCGATGGTTAATCCAAAGCGACGTGGATGGGTTGCTTGTCACGGATGAAATTAATGTTCGTTATCTC
>Ga0105046_10004246_pt1 | contig 22826 bp, 17 predicted proteins | sample MAT03_FD_78385 | JGI IMG/M metagenome (GOLD analysis project Ga0105046, IMG submission 78385) | Freshwater microbial communities from Lake Fryxell liftoff mats and glacier meltwater in Antarctica - MAT-03 (megahit assembly) | ecosystem: Environmental > Aquatic > Freshwater > Ice > Liftoff...
CGAACCAACACCACAACGGGAGATGTCCGTTCCCGAAGGAGTGGCTGGTTGCTGATTGATAATCGCTTTTATTTCAATTCTGTTGCTTTCACAACCCGCTGCTGCAGAAGAAACAAAATAGCTGGTTGTACTATTTAATACGGCTGTAGAAAATATGGAACCTGTAAACACAGGAGTACCGCCCGTTTGGGTTGTATACCATTGTGCAACACTCCCACTTGAAGGCACCACGACCAAATCCACTGCTCCGGCCCCACATCTGGCTACATCCTGACCGGTTGGTGAAGATATGGCAGGATTGATAATTGCTTTTATCTCAATTCTTGGACTCTCACAATTTCCTAACGAACTTGATATAAAATAACTTGTTGTAACAGAAACAGATGGAGTTGTAAAAGCATTACCTGTAAATAATGAAACACCTCCAATAGCATCTGCAAACCAGTTTATTGGAAGTGCTGCAGACTGGGAAGCATTTAGAATCACAGAACCTGTACCGCAATTGCTTATATCAGCACCTGTTGGAGAAGCTGGAACTGGATTCACAATCCCTTTAATCTCAAATCTGGGCCCTTCGCAGCCATCAAGAATTCCTGAAACAAAATAACTGGTTGTAGAAGTTAACGCTGGTGTTGTAAATGCAGGCCCTGTTGCAATCGATATTCCACCAATTGCCTGAGTGAACCAATTTAGTATTCCAACTCCGGTAAGCACGGAAGTTAAATCAACACTTCCATCTCCGCATCTGGTAACATCTGAACCAGTAGGTATAACAGGAACTGGTTTGATGGTAGCAATGGCCATAGTTCTTGGACTGTTGCAACTACCAACACCCTGAACCTGAACATAAAATGTATCAGTTGCAGTTAAGGCAGGTAAGTATAGATTTCCAGTAAAAACTAAATTGCCATTTGTGGCTGCATCAAACCATTGGTACACTGCTCCGGATGTGGAAGAAGTAGCAGGAAGACTAACTGAACCTGGACCGCATTTGTCTGCATTGGTTGTACCAGGCGCTGATGGTGAGCCAACTAAGGTAAGAACAACCGGCTGCCTGACTGAGCTTTCACATGTACCTTCTGTCACTGCTACATAAATAGTGGCTGACGCTGTTAGATTGTAAGTAAACGGAGATCCCGTACCAAGAAGAACTCCACCAACCAAAGCATCATACCATTTGTAATCCTGACCTGAACCGGCTCCTGAAGCCGTTAGAGATATTGAACCTGGATTACAAGCCGAGAATGGTGAAGCAGAAGCATTTGGGATTGAAGTTGCCACTTTTGCAATCACCCGGACTCGCCCACCTTGACACGATCCATCGGTTAAGGAAACATAAAATGTATCGGTTGCAAGCAGATTAGTGATTACAAAGGAGGAACCTGTGAAAACAAGACTTCCTCCGGAAATGCTATCATACCATTGGTATTCCTGCCCTGATGTTGCTCCTGTTGCAACAAGGGTTATCGGTCCTGAAGAACACAAAAAGACATCCTGACTTACCGGCACACCAATATTTCCATTAAGCAATGCAATAACTGCAGATCTTGGGCTTTCACAGCCATCCTTGCTGGAACTAACATAAAATGTAGTTGAAGCATTTATGGTGGTTTGGTATATTGATCCTGTAAATACCGGAATTCCACCCGTTTCATCTGCGTACCAATTATAAATGACACCACTACCACCACCACCTGAAGCGGTCAAATTTACCTGACCCGGAGAGCAAATAGTGTCAGCAATGGTTGTAGGAGAAGTCACGTTATTCAATATTTCAGCCCTGACTTCGGTTCTTAAAGGACTTTCACATGAGCCAGAAACTGAACTAACATAATAAGATGTACTGCTTGAAATTGATGGAGAATAGGAAGAACCGGAAAAAACCGGACTTCCACCTGTTGATGCAGAGTACCAATTATACGTTGTACCAAACTGGCCACCCGAAGCTAAAAGATCCACAATTCCTGCTGAACAAATAGTATCCCCAAATGTAATTGGAGCTACAGGAACAGAAAAGAATGAAATATTTACAAGTGTTCTTACAGTGCTTTCACAGGTGCCATTGGTGATTGATACATAGAATGTAGTATCTGAAGACACAAACGGACTGAAAGTTCCTGAATTTGTTTCGATCAGCGTACCTCCGGTAACTGCTGTATACCAGTTAAACTGTGATCCACCAGTTGCAACGATTACAACAGTTCCTGCGGCGCAAATTCCAGGTGGAGTTTGAACATTAGCATTTGGCAACCCAAGGAAAATTTCCAGTGCCGGGCTGAAAGGACTGGGTCCACATCCTGAAACAGCTTTTGCCCTGATTGTTGCATTTCCTGTAAAAGTATCACTCCAATCGATAATAACGGTTGTATCATTAACTGAAAGTGTGCCTGCAGAGGCAGGTTGAATTTCGAATAAGTATGAAGTTGCACCAGGAACAGAATTTACTGTATATATTTGGTTGAGAGGATTAACACAAAGCTGAGCTGTGCCGTTTACACCCGTTGGTGGTGGATTTGGCGTTATCGACAAATTGACAGTGGCAACACCGCACTCACTTCCTGCCATAATTACAGTAATTGGGCCCGAATTCGCCTCAAAAGTTGAGGATATTCGAACGGTATCACTTGAAGGATCTGTACTTGAAGCATTGAGAACAAAAACACCTGATGGCGTTAGCCACTGAAACGATTTTACAGGTCCGGTAAATGATCCTACAATGTAAACCAATCTTGAAGACCCGCTACAAAGATTAATAACTCCTCCTGGCGATGGTTCAACAGAAAAAGTAGCCGTGTTGGTTTTAATGGCTGGGGCATCCCTTTGAAGTGAATCATAGCCACAGGAGTTAAAAGCTTTCACTTTAAAAAAACCTGGCTGAGCACCTGCGGTTGCTGTTACTGATACTGTATTTTGATTTAAAGATCCATTGATAACCCATCCGGCTGGAACAGTCCACTCATATGAAGTAGCAGTAAAAGTTGGATTAATAGAAAATGTGGTTGTTGAACCTTGGCAAACCCCACTATCCAATGCAGGCAGGATTCGTTCTGAACCAGGTATATCCGGATTACCCTTCCTTATCAAAATTCCATAAGGATTGCTTAATCCACAAACATTCTGAGCCTGAACAAAAAGAAAGGATTGAGTAGAACCTCCAATTTGTGGAATAAACAACCGGGCTGTGTTTCCGGATAGATCCAAAACTTGCCAGGTATTGCCAGTAGTATACCAACTAAAGGATGCACCCGTAATATTTGGTGTAGAATAATCCAAAGTATCATCTGAACAAAAACCACTCGAAGGGCCGGAAATTGAAATTGGAACAGAAGGAATAGTTAGGACACTCGCATCACCTATTGCTAATGTTGTAGGATTGCTTGTGCCACATGAGTTTATTGCAACAACGGATAGCTGGCCACCTGTTGCACCTGGAATTGCATTAATAGTTATTGAAGGGCTTGAACTACTTCCTGAAAATCCAGTTCCGCTGACGGTCCATTGATAGCCGGAAGCAGAACCGTCAGGCACTACAGAATATGTTTTGGAAATTCCGCCACAAATGGTTGGTTCAGTTGTGCTAAATGCAGGGGCTAACGGAACTAATCCTTGTGTTGGTAAAGGGAATAAAACGGGTGTACTTGAATTTGCGCAACCATTTACTATCACTTGAAGGCTGCATGGACTAACGACAGTAGATCCTGTAGATACTATAACAGAATTATTTCCGGTCACTGGAGTTGAAATGCTCCAGGCTTCACATCCTGTACCTATAATTGACCATGAATATGACAAGGCACCAGAAACTGAATTTACCTGATATAAAAGACTTTGATTGGCACATTGGCTGGCAGGAAATGTGTAACCTGTTGGTGAATTCACTGTTGCATTTGCTGGCAACAAAGTGGTTCTGGCTAAGCTAACTCCAGTACTATTTATTGCATACACCGTAAGGAACCCTGCAAAAGCATTTGATGTTCTTGCCAATGATATGGAACTGGATACCGAACTTCCTGACCAACCCGCTGCTTCTACAACCCACAAATAAGAAGTGGCTCCGGGTACAGGAGGTATACTAAAAGTAAAATCTGTACCTGCACATAAATCTACAGGTCTAACAATTGTGTCAGGCTGATTTGGTGGAGAGGCAGGATTAAACCGAAGCTTTCCAAATAAAGCGGTTGTACTTTCTATTGAAGAAGCACCCCAGGAAGGTTTATTTGCCAAAACAAGATCATTGCCTTGCCCTTTATGAAATCCGGTAACAAATAGTCCGCTATCAATTGGGAAAATTGACCTTAAAACGGTGTTATCAGAGCTGCCGTTCACAGGATTCCATAAACCAGTAAGTAGCGAGGAGTAAACTACTGTATCCAAACCGGAATTATATACCCGAACAAATGCATTTGTTGCTGCAATACCCCCTCCTTGTTGATAAGGTTTCGGTTTTAGCATTTTTTGATACGCTTGTAAAGTTGTAATCGTACGCTGCCCGGTTCCACAAATGTAAACCTGGCCAGTTACCGGATGCACTGAAAGTTGGTTAACTATGGTTGTATTTAAATTAAAATTCCCACTATTTAAATTCGGAAATCCATCATAATTTGAATTTGAGGAAGCCGCACTGAAATTTTGGCTGGCATCAAGCTCACCGATGTAGGTACTGTGCTTAATTTTTCCAGAATTGATATCATATTTACCCATCCAGAAAATATCAGTAGCGTTGGATGTTGATATTGAACCTGTTAATTGATTTTGAAATCCTGAACCACCCACTTTTTCTTTCAATTCTGAACCCTTCCAGAAATTGTTTACGCTGTTACCTCGGGTTCTTCCTAAAACCACCAACTGGTTGTTGGCATAATCAAAATCAATTCCTTCAACCTGTTGTTGAGCAGAACTCCGGCTGGCATCTTCTTTATGCAACCTGGCCCACCACTTTATTTCTCCGATCGAAGTAAATGCAGCTATAGCAGGTTCGGTGTCGTCAATATTTGTTTGGTTTGAAACGGATCCTACCGAAATACTCATTCCCAAATAAAAATGACCGGTTCTTTTATCGAATGTTATTCCCCCAATTTTCCCAGTCCACCTTCCTCCTCCAGAATTAATACTGTAGCCCGTATAACCGGGACCGGTTGTTACAATTGGAGCTCCCCCAAGATTCTGTTGGGTACTAAAAAACGCATCGAAAGGATAAGCTCCCTTTCTACCCGGATTCCCGTTCTCATCCGAAGATATTGAATTAAAAAGTCCCTGAGAGAATGACCTCATGGCACCAGGTGCGCCGGTTCCTGTGTATTTAAACCATAAGGAGCTGCTCTTAAGGTCAAACGCCGGATTGCCTGACGTGTTTACAAATGAAGATGCAGGTACACCTGTAAAATTTGGATTATGAATAGAGAAGTAATCCATCAATGTATCAATCCCATTTCTATTCATAAAACTGATTCCGGTTCTGTCAAATGAAAAGTCAGCACCGGTTGCATATAATATTTGCCCTTTGGCGTTTACATCCCACAATTGATATTGCTTTTGTGCTGACTCATTTCCTGAAGGAAAATGAATAGCCGGACCTCCCCCATTTCTGGTTCTTGCGTCTACTGACTTATAATAGGATACACCAGTTGGAATTCCTCCTATAAAGTTGTTATTAAGTCTTGATATATAGTAGCCATCATTTCCAGCTGCGGTGTCACGGCTACCGGATATAAATATGTCTCCTGTAGGCAGTCCTGGAAGAGAGTTTGTTTTGATCTTATAAACATCTCTTACAGAATTGTCCGGGAATCGAATGACACTTAGAATCGTTTGTTGGTCCGCACTTAAATGCATCACAAACCCTTTTCCCTCGGTAGAGCTGGAAAAATATCTGGAAACATTTGAAATGGTGTTCACAGTAACACCTGAAGGCAACCAATCGAAATTATCTGCTTGCCCGCCAACCAGAACAGAACCATCAGAAAGTTGAAGAATTCCCTGAAATTTCTCATTTCCAATTCCCCCTGCATAGGTTACAATGTTTCCGCCAGTTCCCTGACTATAAACCTCAGGATGATAAGAAATCGAAAAAAGTAGTAGAAAAAAGAAAACCCAAGTCCTCTCATTCACTTTTTTCATTTTAATGAATTCCATAAAAATAATTCCCATAAATATTTGGTTAACCGAATCGGATGAAGGGGCAAAAATAGAAAAATGGTAGACTTAACAGCGACTTGTTTAAGGATTTAGGCCCTGTATACAATTTATATTGACTTTTTAATTATTTGTGCAAATCGCAAAAGCCATACTGCATTGAATATCAGATTATAAGTAAATCTTTATTTGTAAATGCATAAGCATCAAAACAGGAAATTAATCTGGTCTACCTTTTTTTGGATAGAATTGGACAATGCAGAAGCAGTCAAATTCTCAGAATAGAACAAGAATTGAAAACAGAATATTAACAAAAAGAGTTCAGAACATCAACCCTTCTGCTGTGGTTTCCACCTTCAAAGGATGCATTCAAAAAAGCATTGACCATTTGCCATGCATATTCAGGTGCTGTAAACCTGGCTCCAAGGCAGATTATTTGAGCATTATTATGCTGCTTCAACAGGGCAGCTACTTCCGTATTCCAGGCAAGCCCTGCTCTTATTCCCTGGAATTTATTCGCAGCAATTGCCATTCCTTCACCACTTCCACACACCAAAATTCCTGTTTCAGCATCACCATTCTGAATTGACCTGCAAACTTTCTCTGCAAAATTTGGATAATCTACTGATTCCTGTGAAAAGCAGCCAACATCTTCAAAATTGAGTCCGGCATCGTTGAGTCTGTTTTTTAAAAACTCTTTCAAAATAAATCCGGCATGGTCGGCTCCAAGTAAAATTGGTTTCATTACTTTTTTTCCACAAAAGACATAAAAAAACCGAAGAGTACCTTCGGTTTTTAAAAATTAGAGAGGACTAAAAGCCTCCCCTGAATTTATAGGTTTGTGCAACTTTATCGATGGCCACTACATACGCTCCTATTCTCAAAGTCGTTTGATGCTTTTGTGCTGTGTTATACACTTTATCGAAAGCCTCTTTTAAAATACGGTCGCTTCGGCGTTGAACCCTGTCCAAACCCCATTTATACCCAAGCCGATTTTGTACCCATTCAAAGTAAGAAACGGTTACACCACCCGAATTTGCAAGAATGTCAGGCACTGCCATTATTCCTTTTTCCTGAACAACCGAATCGGCTTTGGCTGAGGTTGGGCCATTAGCTCCTTCCACAATGAGTTTACAACGAAGAGAATGGACATTCTCGGGAGTAATCACATCTTCTTTTGCAGCAGGAACCAAAACATCTACTTCAAGAGCCAACAATTCTTCATTGCTTATAATCTGAGCATTTTTGTACCCTTCCAACGACATGTTGTTGGCATCTCTGTAAGCAATTGCCTCTTCAATATTTATACCGTTTTCATTGAAATATGCCCCAGAAATATCACTAACCCCTAAAATTTTAACGCCTCTTTCATGCAAAAGTTTGGCAGAAATAGAACCCACATTTCCAAATCCCTGAACTGCACATGTTGCTTTAAAAGGATTAATCTTCAACTTCTCCATAGCGGCAAAAGCAGAAACCATAACCCCCCTGCCTGTTGCTTCAACCCGGCCAACTGAACCTCCCAGCACCAAAGGTTTACCTGTAACAACCGCTGTGATTGTGGTACCATGCGCTTTGGAAAATTCATCCATAAGCCAGGCCATTTCCCGTTGACTGGTTCCCATGTCCGGGGCTGGAATATCTTTGTCGGGTCCGAAAACATCAATTAATGCCATTGTATAGGCCCGTGTAAGCCTTTCAATTTCACCGGAAGACATAGATCTTGGATCACAAGTGATTCCCCCTTTTGCCCCTCCATAAGGAATATCTACAACAGCACATTTCCAGGTCATCCAGGCGGCAAGTGCTTTCACTTCATCAATATTGACATCCATGGCATACCTGATTCCTCCTTTTGAAGGACCTAATATATTTGAATGGATAACCCTATAACCTTCAAACACTTTCACTTGCCCACTGTCCATCGTAATAGGAAGCGCAACAATAACCTGCTTGGTTGGTGTTTTCAAAACATTGTAGGTTGAAGGATCAAGACCAAGAATCTGAGCAGCAACATCAAATCTGGACATCATTGATTCAAATGGATTTTCTTTATCCTTTATAGGTGCTGGTTCTAAATACGACATGAAAGTTGGTTTAATATTGGTGTGCTTTTTTGCAAAACTAGAAGAATTCCTAAAACCGGAAGTTGAATTCGTTTATCCGACGATCAACTGTTGCCCTGGCTTAATATTTTTACTCTTTAACTTATTGATCCTCATTAGGTCCCGAATGGATAGTTTAGTAAATTTCTTTGTTATTGAATACAGGGTATCCCCTTTTTGAACCAGATAAGTTTTAGCAATCTCAATCTTAAGTTCCTTTTTGGAATTGTTTTTTATCTTACTATTATGAATGGGTAGTCTCTCTAATGCCACCGTATTTGTTAATTCTGAAGAATCAGAATCAGCAATTTGATCCGGTGCTTCGGATATGATTCTGATCCTTTCACCTTCTTTCAAAATAGTGCCTAATCCAGGATTAAATTCATGAATCTGGTGCATCGTTAAACCAGAGACTTTCGCAATTTTCGATAATCTGTCACCTTTCCTAACGGTATAATGAGAGGGTAGATCCGATTTAGAAAAACGGGTAACAACAACCGTGGCCGCAGTAATACATGAATCTTTTGATGCAAGGCATTCTTCACCATCAAGTGCTTTTACCTGTAAAATCTGACCTTTTTTTACGAAAGAGGATTTCATGCGATTCCAGCTTCTCAATTCTTTCGTTGTAACTCCGAATTTGATGGCAATCTGGTATAACTTTTCACCGCTATTAACCTTATAGGTTTTGTCAGAAACTTCAGGTTCCTGAACAGAATTCGATTTTTCTGCACCTTTTTCAATTTTACGGCTAACCACCACATCCGGGATTTCTTTTCCCTGTCTCTCAACAGGCAATTTGAGCTTCCTGGTCTTATCAATTTTTTCCCCATTCAAATGATTAATTTCACACAAAACCTTTCTTTCAATATGGTAAGTGCTTGCAATCGTTGAAATTTTCTCCCCTTTTCTTACCGTTATATACTTAAAACCTTTTGTTTTTTGAGACCGGGGTTTTTCTGCAATCAATTCCACAAAAGAAGAATCTATGTACTGATTGAAATTAGAGGATAAAAGAGTTGAATGGGTAATTGGAACCAGAAGAGAGTGGCGGGTTCCTCCAGGGAAAAAATTTGATCTCAGTGTCGGATTGTGGTGTAGGAGTGAATTTTGTGGCAGGCCAAGAATGGATTCGAGTTTATATACATCAAAGGATTTGGCGATGTTAAAGGTATCAAGCGGAACAGTTACTAAAACACTGTCAAAATCTGCATGAATGTTGTGATGAGCTGCAAAGTTCATTGAATAAACAACTGCATGAAATTGAGGAACATAGGATCTTGTTTCCTGTGGAAGGAAATTATAAATCTCCCAAAAACCACGTTTTCCAGACTTACGCATCGCCTTCATCACATTGCCTGGCCCACAATTGTAAGCGGCTAATGCAAGCTCCCAATCATTAAACATTCCATGTAAATACTTTAAGAATTTACATGCAGCTTCGGTTGCAAGATATGGATTCTGGCGTTCGTCAATATGTTGATTCTGTGCAAGATAAAAATCTTTTCCTGTTCCAGGCATAAATTGCCATAAACCGACGGCTCCCGTTCGTGACCTTGCTTTGAAATTCAAACCAGATTCTACAATTGCCAAATATTTGAGGGCATCCGGCATCTGGTGTTTTTGGAGGTAATATTCAAAAATAGGAAAGTAATAATTTTTCCTCTCCAGCATTGTTTGCGTGTAGTTACGCTTGCGAACAGTGAAAAAATGAATAAAACCACAGACTGTTTTGTTGATAACAAGTGGCATGTCCAGATTGAGACAGGATGCTCTGTCTTCTATCGTTTCCATATCTACTAATGGAACGTACTTTGCATAAAGTGTATCGGCTGTGATTAGATCCGGGTTCGGCGATTGGGATTTAACAAGCTCCTCAAAGAAAGGTAAATCATTATTAATCAACGAATCAATGTTTTCCTGAGCCTTTAAAGGAAAAACCAGTATACCAAAAAGGTATAGGAGGAAACCAGCCTTAATCCAACTATTTTGAATCCGTTTCATATGTACTCCTGTTTGTCCTTCAGCCTTCATTTTTCGGTTACGAAGTTAGTCATTCAATAAAGAGACTACAAGCCTATGTAAGTCATTGTCTTTTATTGAACCAAATCCGAATCTTTCAAAATAACGAATTACCACTTTTAATATTTATTTTGAGGAAACAATTCGTACGAATATTAATTCAGGTTTGGATCAAGGGGAAAGTTCGATACCATTTTATAATAGGGTCCCATATTTTGCAACAGAGCTTTCCAGAGTAGGTTTGGTTCCATTGAAAGGACAAAATCAATAGGACCGTTGTAAACCATCCATTCTTCTTTTTCCAGTTCCTCTTCAAGTTGTCCCTCACTCCATCCTGTATACCCAATCATCAACCGCCCATTATCCGATCTGAAAGCATTTTCCTCAATGGCCTCCAAAAGTTCACTATAAACTCCCTGCCAATGTATTCCATCTTTGATCAAAACTGATTCCGAAAGATAGCTAAGAGTATGTACGAAAAACATATTGTTAATTTCAACGGGCCCTCCTCCAAAAAATTGAGATTGAGACAATGGATGATCCATTTCATCTTCAAATGGGTTGGCTGAGGGCTTATTGAGGATCAATCCAAAGGAACCGTCTTTGCTGTGATGACAGATTAATATCGCCGCCCGCCCAAACAAAGGGTCATGCATAAATGGCTCAGATAACAATATTGTACCTGGCTTTACGGGTGGATGTTCTATCGCCAACTTTATTTATTCTTTCAGTATGCAAGCCTATGAACTTTTGATTCCTTAGCAAAAGATTTTTTCCAAAACAATCAATGTATACGTAACTGAAAGTTTAAAATCCGAATTAAGAATACCTAAACTACTGATTATCTTTTAATTATAACAATCCCCCTTTTCCATTCCTCCTTTGAAAAAATCAAGGTCTGTATGAGAATGATCAACTTAGAAGTTTTGAGCAAAGACTAAGGTCAATGGTTGAAACTTTGTTGATCCAAAGCAAATCACTGCACTCATTTAATAAATCTGAAACAGACCTCCCATTTTGGGGGTGAGACCAATTCGGGCAAACTTCTTCCAGTGGCACCAAAACGAATCTTCGAAATTGAATGGCTGAATGAGGTAATGTTAACCTGCTATTCCTTAATTGCCTCTTTGCCATCGAAATCAGGTCGATATCAATAACCCGAGGTTTCAAATCTCCCTTTTCTAACCTGCCTTCTTTTTTTTCGAGATTTTGGGTGATGTCTAGAATGAGAATTGGGTCTAAAGTTGTCGCAAAAGTTGCAACAAGATTCAAATAGGGCGGATGATTAGTAACTCCAACGGGCTCTGATTCATATACATTACTTACCGAAAGGAGTTGTCCGATTTCCTGATTTAAAAAAAACAAAGCTCTTTCCAGATTATTCTGCCTGTTGCCAAGGTTTGATCCCAAAGAAACAATTAACAAGTCCTCTTTCAATTTCCGGAAGTGATAAAGACAGGTTTAATATAGTCAGGCACGAAAGAAGCAGGATCTTCAAAATTTTTGTTTTTCCACTTCTCGTAAGCGATGGCACAAGTAGTTGCTGCATCGGGTTGAATTTCAGAATCCACTTGCCATTTGGGAGGATTTAAAAAAAACTCCAGACATTTCTTCGCCCCACTACCACCAAGAAGTACAGATTCGCCTCTCAATTGTTTTAAAAATTGAATGTCCTGTAATTTCAGTGCTTGGGTAGCAACAACATTTTCGCCTGAAGAGAGAAAGGCAGCGAAATATACTTCATCCCTTCTTGCATCCAAAACCGTGACAATAACATCAAATGATAAATATTTTTGTTGAATCTGATACGCCATATTATCCATAGCACTGATAGAAATCAGTGGAACTCCAAGACCCGAACAAAGTCCCTTTGCGAGGGAAACACCGATTCGAAGACCAGTATACGAACCCGGTCCTTTTCCAATTGCAATAGCCGAGACCTGAGAAATATCTCTGTCTATTGATTTGATACAGGCATTGATCAGACTTGCAGACATTCTTGCCTGGGCCTGCTCAAGAAACAAAACAGATGAAAAAAGAAATTTATCATCTTCCTGCAAAGCAACAGATAAAAAGGAACTGCTGCACTCTAATCCAACTATTAACGACAATGTCTGATTTGAACTTATTGAAAAAAAACTCTTTTAATTATCATTACAAAAAGGAAACCGGCAAAAAGCAAAGTTAAGATACCCGGCTTTAGTCTGCTACTGATTTTATAACCCATATAAGAACCTATCATCCCGCCGAAAGACAAAGACAAGGCAATTGGTAAAATAATAAACCCTACGTGAGGCAATGATGTTATAGAAACAGGTTTGCCAAAGAAATTATAACAGGTTGAGAAAAAAGCGGTAATACAAATTACTCCCATTGAAATGGAATTTGCCTGTTTTATGGGAAAGCCAAAAAAAGAATGCAAAGTTGGCACTATCACCACCCCACCACCCATACCGGATAATGGAGATACGACTCCAGCTGCTAAACCAGTGAGGATTAATGGGAGCTTCTTAAAATGAACAATTTCGGTTTTTTCAACTTTGTTTCTGGTTTTACTCCAACTTATGAGAAGCCGGACCATTGTATACAGCATCATAAGGACAAAAACTGCATCGAAAACTTCTTTTTGATAATAATGGTTATTCACCATGAACTTTAATACTAAAAGTGATACCAGAATTCCGGAAGCAGAAATCAAACAAACCTCCCGAAAGAAAATGTATTTGTTAGACCAAAGCTTTATGTTTACAGAAAGGGTTGTAAAAAGGGTTGCGAAAAGGGAATTTGAAACCGTAAAAGCTACTAAATCAATGGGTTTAACACCGATTCCAATTAGCAGATTTGGCAGAATGAGTACAAAAATAAGTCCTCCACCAATGCCTAAAATACCTCCCATGAGTCCTGCCAAACAACCCCACATTAATAATTCTCCAATCATTACCCATTCCATTAGGCAATATTTGCAAATTCTTAAGAATATCGCAGGTTTAAAATAAAGTAAAGCAGCTGTATTTTATTTTTGAGGAATTTCTTTACACATTTCTAAAACGATCTTTTTGTCACATCCCGGAAAAACAGAAAATCTCTTTTATATCCTTCCGGTAGCGATTGCCTTGGCTATTGCCACCGGAATATGGATAGGGGCGAGCCTGTTTGGAAGTTCTGGAAAGAGTAAACAAATGGGCTCCAGCCTGAACAAATTCCGGGAAGTGCTTGGTGTGCTTGAAGGAGAATATGTGGATACAATCAACCCGAACCAAATAACAGAATCTTCAATAAATTGTATTTTAAAGGACCTTGACCCACACTCCAGTTACATACCTCCGGAAGAAATAGAGCTTTCAAAGACCTCACTGGAATCTACTTTTGAAGGCATTGGAATTGAATTTCTGATCGTTAATGACACAGCCCAGGTAATTTCAGCAATTAAAGGCGGACCTTCTGATCAGGTAGGGATACTCCCCGGAGATCGGATCGTTGAAGTTGATGGTTCATCCTTATTAGGAGACATTACAAACAAAGATGTTTTCAATAAACTACGTGGCCAGCAAGGAACCATCGTGGAATTGATGGTTGCCAGACCTGCGAATACTAAACTGCTTAAATTTTCCATTGGAAGGGCCCGGATTTCTTCCAATTCTGTAGAAGCTTCTTTTTTACTCAGACCGGGAATAGGCTATTTAAAAATCAGCAAGTTTTCGGATAATACATATGTTGAATGCCGGAATAATTTAGAAAATCTGAAACGTCTGGGTGCAAAATCAATTATAGTTGACGTAAGAGATAATCCGGGTGGGTATCTGGATAGAGCAACAAAGCTTGTAGATGAATTTCTTTCGGACAATAAACTAATCGTATACACAGATGGTAAATCCAAAAAGTATGATCAGCAATATTATTCAACTCCGGGAGGATTATTCCTTTCAGAACCATTAGTTATTCTTGTTAATGAAGGATCTGCTTCAGCATCTGAGATTCTTGCAGGTGCTATTCAGGATAATGACAGAGGACTTATCATTGGCCGAAGAACCTTTGGAAAAGGCCTTGTTCAGGTTCCGATTTCATTGAAGGATGGTTCAGAACTCAGACTTACAATTTCCCGTTATTATACACCAAGCGGCCGGTGTATTCAAAAGCCCTATAAAGAAGTTAAGAACTATAATTACGACAATGAACTTGATGACCGGTTAAAAAAAGGAGAACTATTTAGTATCGACAGCATACGTATTGGAACCAATGACAATTATGAAACAACCATAGGGAGAACCGTTTACGGTGGAGGAGGGATAATTCCAGATGTTTTTGTTCCGTTAGATACACTTGCTGTTAACCAATTTTTAATTGAAATGATGCGAAAGAATTTATTCCGTGAATTTGCCTTAGCCTATTTTCAGGAAAATAAAAAAGAGCTTGAGCAAATCAGAAAACGGATTGATCCCAATAGTCTTGTTTTAAAATCGGATACCTGGCAAAAATTTGTTGATTTTACTTATATAAGGAAAATCAATTGGCCTGTTTCAAAGCAAAGAATAGAAACAGAGGTGTATCTGAATAATTTGATTAAAGCGTATATTGCCCGATTGGTATGGGGAGATTATGGTTATTATCAAGTCCTCAGCCAAAAAGATCCTATGATTCTCACCGCCATTCGCAAACTCAGTGATGCGCAGAAATTGTTTTTACAAAGCAAAAAGACAAATCCAAATTAACCATGCCTTACTACAACAGACTGGGAGAAATTCCTCATAAAAGACACACTCAATTCCGCCAAAAAGATAATAGCCTGTATTTTGAAGAACTCGTGAGTTCTTATGGATTTAGCGGAATATACTCCAATTTGTATCATACCTTTCCGCCAACCAGAGTAATTGAAGCAGGGGCTGTTCATCCGTTGAATTACTCGTTTGATAAATCTTACGGCCTCAAACAAACACACTTGAAAACAAGTGAATTGAAGCCGACCGGTTCTGATTTTCTGCAAGCCCGGTTGCCATTGTTGGGAAACCAGGATGTGATTTTACACATGCTTCTCACTGAAAATCTTGAAATGCCTTATTATTATAAAAATGCTGAGGCAGATGAGGTATTGTTTGTTCATGAAGGTAACGGTATTCTTGAATCGCAATTTGGCAGTTTACGATATCTGAGTGGAGATTACATTGTAATTCCCCGCACAACCATCTATAAATTGAAACCGGATCAAGGCACAACCCGACTTATGATCACCGAATCGTTTAGTCCGGTAGAAACAGTATCCAGATATCGGAATCAGATGGGTCAGCTTCTGGAGCATTCACCCTATTGTGAACGGGATATCAGGCCACCATCCAGTACCCTTGTTGAATCAGAAAAAGGCAGATACACAGTTCGCATTAAAAAGGACCATGCCATTCACGATTATATTTATGAAAATTCACCTTTTGATGTAGTCGGTTGGGATGGATGTCTTTACCCTTATGCATTATCGATTCATGATTTTGAGCCGATTACCGGAAGAATACATCAGCCACCGCCGGTCCATCAAACATTTCAAGGTCATAACTTTGTAATATGTTCTTTTGTGCCCCGCTTATTTGATTACCATCCATTGAGCATTCCTGCCCCTTACAATCATAGTAATATTGATAGTGACGAGGTTTTATACTATGTGGAAGGAAATTTTATGAGCCGAAGAGGAATTGACATTGGCTCTTTTACACTTCATCCCGGTGGACTTCCACACGGTCCTCATCCTGGAACAGTCGAAGCAAGCATTGGTGCAAAAGAAACTAAAGAACTTGCTGTGATGGTTGATACTTTTAAACCTCTTTATCCATCCAGCCAGGCTCTTGAATTTTTAGATAAAAACTATCCCTTCAGTTGGATATCATGAGAATAAAAGGAATACGTCTTCAAATTATTGTTTGTTTTCTCCTGATTTCAGGATTTGAATCTGCGGCACAACGAAAAGTTATTCAGTTTTCCGGCTTAATTGTTTCAGGAGAACAATCTTATGGGGTTCCATATGCTTCTGTTTATGTTCCCAGGACAACAAGGGGAGCAATTACAAACGATGTTGGTTTCTTTTCGTTTCCCTTACTTATCGGAGACACTTGTATAGTGAGGTCCGTTGGATTCCGGCCTCAGAAATACATCATCCCGGATGATGGCAGAGTGAGCATTTCCGTTGTTCTTTACTTACAATCAGATACGACGTTATTGCCGGAAGTTGAGATCCTTCCGTTTCCGACAGAGGCAGATTTCAAAAAGGCATTTCTTGCTTTACGACTCCCGGAAACAGACATGAACCGAATGCGCCAAAATCTGAACGCAAAAGTACTGGCACGAATGCAATTCAATTTAGGAATGGATGGAGGATTAAACCATTTGTATTTTGTTAACCAACAATCATTCAGCACAGTTAATCAGAATTTCATTCCGAACACAAGCCAGATATTGAATCCATTCGCCTGGGGACAATTTATAAAATCCGTAAAAAAAGGGGAATTGAACCGAAGAAGAGAAAAAGAAGAGGGGGATTGAAATCAATGTGAAATAAATTCCGGGTTGATTTCAAGTTTCCAATCCTGCTTCAAATTCATTGGTTGAATAGAAAATGGACCTGCAATTTGTTTAGTGTACCTTATGTCTTTCAGATAGAAAGACATATCAATAGTTCCTTTCATACCGGGAGCCGTTGAAGCCTTTACTTTATAATGTACTTCTTCTCCAATTGCGATGCCCGGCAGTTTAAGTGTATCCGGATTAAGAAAAATACTACCTCTTCCGTAAATCTTAACCGAATGTATGGGTTTGTATTGATTCACTAAAACGACAGAAATCTTTGTTCTTGCTTCATCTGTAGCCATCAGGAAACAATAACAAATAGGAAGAAATGCAAGAATATAGGATGAAGCACTTACTCCTTTACTTTCATTCGATTCTTCATTTGCATTTCTGAGCCAGCCCCACATAAACCAGATTACGGAAAGCACCCACAGAAAGACACCTATAAAGAGGAATGGCATTGTAAAACCTTCAAGAACCGTTAAAGAATAATAGGCAATCAAAGTTGCTATGGAGCACAAAAAAATCGCTCCTATAGCCATCCATTTTGAGTATTTGAGTAAATCTCCGAATATCATCTGTTTTTATCGTCAGCTTGCTGGTAATCAAAAGGACAAATTACTTCTTTAATTGTGTAGCTGACATTAAGCCCGAAAAATGTATACAGATCTTTGTCATATACATTTCCTCTTTGCAAGTTAGAACCTACCTCTTTGTCGCTCACATTATCAAGAAAGTCCGTAAAGGTAAACCGGCCACCAAATTCAACTCCTACATTCCAAAACTGACCGACCTGATGTTTATATCCAAATCCTAAAATCATGCTTGGCTGAACAATTGAAACATTTCCTCCTTTCTCCACAGGTGAGGGAGAAAAAACAAAAACGGAAGGCCCAGCCATTAAATAAGGAGAACCAAAAATAAACCGATTTTTAGGATTCCTGTAGTTGAAGAAATTGTACTCCATTAATCCTGAAAACTCAAAGATATTTGTTGAGAACGTATTAGGTTGAAATTTCGAAATATAACTACTAGGTGATTTTGAACCATCCCCAACAAGACCACCATACATAAAATTAAACCTACCAACAACTGCCATGCTGAAATTGTATCGAGCCAATAGTTGGATTCCTGGTTTTGATAATAAAAGATTAAGTTGAGGATTTAAATCTCCTTTATAGATCAGAGATCCTATTCCTGCCCCAAATTCATAGCGCTGGGCAGCTGAAGGAAATTGAAGCGAGGCAAGAATAAAAAAAATGAGGGCCACAGGCCCCCTTGAAAATTTTTTTTCGAGAATCATCCAAACCATAACGGCAAAAGGATCGAAATATTAACGGAATTTTGGCGGTTTTTGTCTGATCTCTAAAATGTAGGCAACGTGGATGGCTGTAGACAACCAATAGTCCCTTCTTTTATTTCCTCTGGGGGCTGCCCCGTTTTCATTTCCATCAAGCCGGGTAAAAACTCCTCCTTGATCTGGCTTATTATAGAAGGTCTCTGTTCGTGCAAAGCCTTTGTCTTTCCATCTTTTAAAAACATCCGCTCTACGTTCACCTTCGTATGAAGCAATGGTTTCGGCAGATCGGTTTGAAAGAGTTACACCAAGAGTATTACCCGATTCTATCATTTGTTTATACACCGTGTCCGCAGGATATTTTCCACTCACATCATCAATATAATCAGTGAAAACAAACCGGTAACAGAATTCCATACTTAAATCCCATTTATCCAGTAATCGATATCTGACTCCTACACCAAGAGGAATTCCAATCTGAATGAGAGAATAGGGTCTTGGGGTTCCTGGCAAACCCGTGTACTGACCTTCTGTTCCTAACGGTTTGAGATCAACCCATTTGCTTGTTTCACCTTTCAAGACTGGTGTCTTCGTTTGGGGGTTGTGTCTAAAAACAGAAAGCCCTAAAATTCCATAAGGATTTATAAAATTTCTCCTCAAATAACCCCTATCCGTAGGAAAAAGTTCAAAAATTCCAACCCCAGAGAGTTCGTAAATATCATTTCTGAAACTTAGATTTCGTGTAAAACGACCCTTATCATCACCATTTGGCTGATCAACATTTGCAACTGAGTAGTCACTCCCCAGAAGTCGCATCCAGGTAAAGGCACCACGAATGGTGATATGGGGGTGGATCCTGTGCAGGTAAAACGCAGTTGCATAGGTTCTTGTATACCCCATTGCGGAGCTGCCCCGTCTGGCTCTGGGTGCCAAATCTCCAAAATAATTAGAAATCCCGGCCCCACCACCGAATGAAATGTACTTTTTTGATTTACTAAAGTCAGTTCGGACCGTAAATCGAGAGATTTGTTTGTTTCGAGTTTTAAGGGAAGCTCTTTTAGCACGCTTTCCAAATTGACTATGACCAGGAGTCACAGCAAAAACAGAAAGAATAAAAGCAACAAATAAGACTCTGTGTAGATGTTTTAGCCACATAAGGATATTAGAAATATCGAATTGCAATCCAAGCACAATTTTAGCAAATCTATGGTTTAATTTTCTATTAGAAAAACGCTGTAAGTTTTCTGTTGAAATTAATTCCTGATATCCTTTCCCCAAAACAATTTCTCTCTTAATATTTTGGGAAAAGAACTTCCTGGAACTTCCAGAAATGCTGCATCATTTGCACTCGTCTGTATACGACTTGTCTGGGTGATTGTAACCGGCTTTGATCTCGAATCCATAGAAATCATAATTTTCTGTTGTCTTCCTTTTGTAATTAAGTCAATAACAACATTGTCTGGCAACACGATTGGGCGCATACTTAAATTATGGGGGCTCACAGGGGTTAAAACCAGCGCCTTACTTTGAGGCCACACGATGGGGCCGCCACAACTAAGGGAATACCCTGTTGAACCGGTAGGAGTCGAAATAATAAGGCCATCTCCCCAATAATCATTCAGAAATTCGCCGTCCACAAACGTTTGAATGGTGATCATTGAAGCAGTATCCTTTTTTGTAATGGATATCTCATTCAATGCAAAATTGAAAACACTGAAAGGATTCTCTTCTGAAAGTTGAATTTCGAGCAATGCTCTTTTAATAAAAGTTGCTGTACGCAACCGAAGGCTCTCCGCTACTATGTTAAGATCTGAAGAGATGATGTTGGGCAAAAACCCAAGTCGTCCAAAATTCACTCCTATTACAGGAACCCCGAAGGGAACTGCATACAGTAAAGTATCAAGAACAGTACCATCACCACCAAGGCTGAGTAATAAAGAAAATGACGATATATCATCGTGCAGAGAGAAAACAGAATATTGGAAATGGAAGGGATTTGACTTTTCGAAAGGTTTTAAAAGGCTTGCTGAAATGAAGACTTCAAAACCTTGATCCAGAAATTTCTGAACCATTTCTGTGATCACATGGCTTTGGATTTTGTGCAGCGAAAGTGCGTGAAAACCGATTTTCATTCGGAAGATCTAAATACCAAGGTATTTCATAAGCTGATCCAATCTCTCCTGATCTAAAGAAGTGACCTCACTTTTGTGATGGACTTCAATTACCTGATAATCGAATCGTTCAAGAGTCGCTACGACACGGGTGAGGTCGGGAATGTTAATTTTCAGGTGCACTAACAAATTCAAGTGTGTAAATGGATCCGTCTCTACCAAAACAGATAATATTTTAGCCTGATTGGATTCAACCAGTCTTGAAATCTCAGATAGTGAATAGCTATGTGCAGCTAATGAAATCACCAGAATTCCTCCTTCGGATTGGAATGAAAATGAATCTGCAAATATTCCTAAAACAGATTCAAGCTTTACAATTCCTTCAAAATGCGACTCTTCGTCCAGGACAGGCAGAACTGGTATTCCTGCTTTTTGGAACAAAGGAAGTATTTCGAAAATATGCTGTTTTTTGTTTACTACATGATCCGTAGTTTCCAAAGCACATTGTCCAACAGTCTTATTGATTTCCTTTTCCAAATCCAAATCCTCAAGAGGGAGAAAACCTAAAAAAGTACTGTTTTGAATAACCGGAATATACTGTAAACCTTCAGGATAATCTTCCACAAAGACTTCACCCAATTCTGAATCTGAATTGAGAGGACTAACCGAATTCTGAAGGACTTCAGACACCAACATTTTGTCGCTGAAAAAATTGATTTAGAAGTTGATTAAATGTGTCTGGTTGTTCCATCATTGGCGCATGGCAGCAATGGTCCACAAAATAAAGTTCACTTTGGGGAATTAATCTATTAAATTCATGTCCAACATGAGGTGGGGTAATCGTGTCATTCAAGCCCCAAATCAGTAATGTAGGAACCTTAATGCGGTGAAGGTCATTTGCCAGATTATGTCGTTGCGCAGATTTTGCTATTGCCACAATTGCCATGCATTTGGAAACACTCTTTGTAATTTCAAAAACCTCCTGAATCAACGCTTCAGAAGCAGTGGCAGGATCATAAAAAGTATAGCCTACACGTTCTTTGATGTAGTCATAGCTTCCTCTTTTTGGAAAAGAACCACCCATTGAATTCTCAAACAATCCTGAGCTTCCTGTCAAAATAAGCGTCTTAACCTGTTCCGGATGTTCAACCGTATAAACAAGAGCTATGTGGCCGCCCAATGAATTTCCAACCAAATGAAACTCCGTCAAGCCCATTGATTTAACAAAACCTTCAACGAATTTTCTAAGGCCATCAATCGAAGCCGACAGAATTGACATTTCATAAATCGGAAGGACGGGCACAATAACCCGGTAATTATCCTGAAATGCAGAAATAGTTGGCTCCCAATTGCTTAGTGCGCCAAAAAGTCCATGCAGCATCATAAGCACTTCGCCCTTTCCTTCATCGAGGTATTTGTATTCTCCTTTTGTTCGTAATGGATAATTCACTGTTCCCTATAGGGTTTTTTTGTGGGTGCCAATAACGCCAATAATCAGCAAAATTCGCAAAAAATGAGCCTGAATAAAATTAACAAAATTTGAGCCAGTTTTGAAAAATGTGAATCCCAAATTGGGAAAGGTAGGCTTCGGGATGAAATTGAACTGCCATAACAGGAAGATCAGGATGTTCAAATGCCATGATTTCATTGTTACTTGTTTGGAGCAAGGCTTTTAAAGGTGAAGAATCAAGATCGACAAAAAGTGAATGATACCGCACTACTTCAAATTTATCCGGAAGTCCTTCGGTAAGTCGTCCTTTTTCAATAGTAAAGACAGTGGAGAGTTTTCCGTGAACGGGCATCCCTTTTCGGATTCGGGATCCAAAATAATAGGCAATGGCCTGAAAGCCCAAACAAATACCAAGGGTAGGCTTCCATTTCACAGATTCAGAAACAAGATCCATGAGAAATTGCAACTTCTCCGGATTTCCTGGTCCCGGAGAAAAAACGATTCCATCAAACAAATGAATATCACTTACCTCTAATTCATCCCTTTTTTTTATGTCGACTACCACCCCACATTGTCTTAAATAGTCAACAATAGTATATGAAAACGAATCGTAATTATCAACCAAAAGAATCCTCTTTACTTCCATAGAAAGGTTTAGAGCATAGGAATAAATGTGGCCGGGCTAAAAAAGGAAAGGATTGCAAACAAACTTGCCAGAATTATCCAAAGCAATGACGCGGAAGAATTACGGTATGGCAGATCTTCCATTTGTTTGTCTTTAAAGATCAAAAAATACGGGATCATCAGATAGTACGAAAGGGAGAGAATGGTAGTTCCTATCCCTAATCCATACAGGATAAATAAAATGTCTTTAGTGAAAAGATTCGATCCCCCTAAAATGCCGGAAAACAAAAGAAGTTTGCCTGTAAAACCAATGGTTGGTGGCAGACCGATTAAGGACACTAACAGAACTATGAAAAGGATGGAAGGAAGTGGATGCATGTTAAATTGACCTGCAAGATCCTTAACCATAAGATTGTCTTTCAAGTGATTCTCGAAATATTGAACCGCACAAAAAGCGGCTTGAATAACAATGGAATATCCAACACCAAAAATGAGCAAATGGTAATCAGACCCTGAAATTTGTTTTGAAAAGATTGCAG
>Ga0105046_10004247_pt1 | contig 22824 bp, 15 predicted proteins | sample MAT03_FD_78385 | JGI IMG/M metagenome (GOLD analysis project Ga0105046, IMG submission 78385) | Freshwater microbial communities from Lake Fryxell liftoff mats and glacier meltwater in Antarctica - MAT-03 (megahit assembly) | ecosystem: Environmental > Aquatic > Freshwater > Ice > Liftoff...
TCGCTGCCTGTAAACAATACGGCATTGATCCGGAAAAATGGCTCAACGATGTACTCAACAGAATCAATGACCACAAAGTCAGTCGACTGGAAGAACTTATGCCTCAATACTGGAAACCTGCGCCGGAGAAAATGCCGGTAGCCCGGAATGAACAAGTAGAGTGAGGCTGGGGGACAAAAGTAGTCGTATCGAAGGTGAGGGGGAAGGTGGGGTTCGTGGTAGGCTTACGTGCTTCCCTTCTTAGGGTATTTCTCAGCCAACTCGGCCAAGCCACGCCAAAGCACGATATTATGCCATTCGGTTTGCGAATGGACCTGACCGTTCTCGTCCTACACCCACTAATTTTAACGTACCCGCTATTTTCATTTTACCCATTTGACTATTACCCTTTTTCCCCCTAAATTTACACCTCAAATAAACCATTCACGCTTCATAATCCTAATCCAGCATGCTCGTAAAAACCTTTGCCGGTGCCGTCCATGGCGTCGATGCCCGCACGATTACCGTTGAAATCAATACCGGCGGAAACGTCGGAAATTCCGACAAACCGGGAACTTACATTGTCGGACTTCCCGACAGCGCCGTTCGGGAAAGCCTGCCTCGGATCGAAGCGGCGGTCAAAAATTCCGGCATCCGGCCGCCGCGCCTCAAAACCATCATCAACCTGGCCCCGGCCGATCTCCGCAAAGAAGGCTCCGCATTCGATTTACCCATGGCCATCGGTATCCTCGCAGCCACGGGTATGATCCCGCGCACGGGGCTTGACCAGTTTTTCATCATGGGCGAGCTCTCCCTCGACGGTTCGCTTCGGCCCATTAAAGGCGCCCTGCCGATTGCCATTCAGGCCCGTAAAGAACAATTCAAAGGTATGATTTTGCCCAGGGTAAATGCCCGCGAGGCGGCGATCGTGAGCGGCCTGGAGGTGTATGGCGTAGAAAACCTCTGTGAAGCCATCGAGGTGCTGTCCGGCGACCCGACGATACTTCCGGTAACGGTCAATGCCCGCGAAGAATTTTCCGCCAACCTCGACAACTACGACGTGGACTTCTCCGACGTACGGGGCCAGGAAAACATCAAACGCGCCCTCGAACTGGCGGCTGCCGGCGGGCATAACGTGATTTTGATCGGTCCGCCCGGCTCCGGTAAAACCATGCTGGCCCGGCGCCTGCCCACCATTTTACCACCCCTGAGCCTGCATGAAGCGCTGGAAACCACCAAGATACACTCCGTAGCGGGCATCCTCGCCGCCGATGCATCGCTGGTAACCACCCGGCCCTTCCGAGCGCCCCACCACACCATCAGCGACGTGGCCCTCGTGGGCGGCGGCTCCGACCCCATGCCTGGCGAGATCAGCGTGGCGCACAACGGCGTGTTGTTTCTCGATGAATTACCGGAATTTAAACGCACTGCCCTGGAGGTGATGCGCCAGCCCATGGAGGAGCGTAAAGTGACTATTAGCCGGGCCAAATCGAGTGTGGAATACCCGGCGAGTTTTATGCTCGTGGCGTCCATGAACCCCTGTCCCTGCGGCTACTACAACCACCCCGACAAAGAATGCGTATGCGGACCGGGCGTGGTAAAACGCTACGTCTCCAAAATCTCGGGCCCCCTGCTCGACCGCATCGACCTACACGTGGAGGTAACGCCGGTGAGTTACGACGAACTCAGCCGGCGGGAAAAACCCAAATTAGCCAGCGCGGAGATCCGGGAGCGGGTATTGCGCGCCCGGGCGGTGCAGGCCGAGCGGTTTAAAGACCTGAAAGACGTGTATTGCAACGCTCAGATGCCGAGCCGCATGGTGCGCGAGGTGTGCCAATTGAGCGATGCGGGGGTGGCGCTGCTTAAAACAGCGATGGAGCGGCTGCAACTCAGCGCCCGGGCCTACGACCGGATTATCAAGGTGGCGCGTACGGCGGCGGATATGGCGGGGAGTGCGGATATTCGGATTGAGGATTTGGCGGAGGCGATACATTATAGGAGTTTGGATCGGGAGGGGTGGGCGGGGTGAACAGATACTCCTTGATGTAACACTTCTTTGTTCTTTGTTCGACATTCTTCATTCGCATCTGGCACAACCAAGTGCTGAACCTGGCGGCGGGGAAAATGGTGCAACGGGGTGGAAGTCAATGCCTTGTCGGCAGGGGCATACGTGCTGCGGATCGGGACGCATACGACGGCCCGGTTTAGCCGTTAGACGGCATTCAAAGCCGTCGGGACAAGGCTGTTTTCCGCTGGGTTTGGGCACCGATGGCAGGTGCGCGGTGCAGCGGAAAGCAGCTTTCGAATAAACTCTGCCCTCCATCACCGCACCACCGTCACATCCCCCTCATACAACCGCATCACCCCATCCACAAACTCCACTTCCGCTACCCACACATACACCCCAACCCCCACCGGCCGCCCCCGGAACGTCCCGTCCCAGCCCTTCCCTTCCTGGTTAACCGGCACATCCCGCCCCTCGAATAACAACTCTCCCCAGCGGTCGTACACCTGCATCCGCCGGATCAACAACACCGAGCGGTCGCCAAAAAGCGTAAAAAAATCGTTCCAGCCGTCGCCGTCGGGATGGATCACATTGGGCGCATACAAATGTCGCGGCAACAGGATCAGTTTGATCGTATGCAGGCTGTCGCAGCCCGCAAGATTCTCATAATCAAAGGTATACTGACCCGGGCGATTGGTTTGGGAGCCGTCGGGCAAGCGGTAAAAAGCGCCCTCATAAATCGTGTCCGTTTCGTATGTATGCACGCTGTCGATGAAGTTGCCGATCAACAGCCACGGAATCTGCGCCTCGCAACCCAGCGAATCGTACACGGTCAGCCCGTATTGGCCGGGAACAAGTCCCGGGAAATACCCGCCAAGCTGAGAAGGGCCGTTGCCCAAACTATAGGTATACCCTCCCAGGCCGCCCTTGGCCGACACCGCCGCAAATCCCAGCGGCCGCCGGCAATCAACCGACGCCAGGCTGTCGAGTTGCAGCAAAAGCGGCGGATATGGGCTTATCGTATACTTACTGTTGTGCGCGCAGCCCCGCGCATCGCGCAGCAAGAGGGTGTACGTCCCGTCCGGCAAATCCGAAAAGATTCCGTTCGCCTGCGGGGCACCGCCATTTAATTGAAATAGAAAAGGAGAAACGCCCGAAATGGCGCTTACGATTAGTACACCGCCCTCGTCGCATATTTCTCCGACAAGCGTAACCAAGGAATCGAGCACCGGCTCCGGCGTCTTGATAAGGACAGTCGTGTCTACAATACATCCGCCCGGAAATTGAAAACCCAGCAGGTAATTCCCGGGTAAAAGGCCGTTAAAAACAGTCCCCGCCTGCCAAGGGCCGCCGTTCAGGCTGAAGGCGGTGGCCATAGAAGGCAACACTTCGATCTGTCCCTCCGCCGGCACACAACCTTCGGAGAGCAGCAGCGCCGGCATTGGCGGGATTTGTGGTGGCGCAACGGTGTAGATACTGCTGTGCGTACAGCCGCCGGCATCGAGGACCTGCACGGTATGTGGTCCGGCAGCCAGGTCAATGAACACACCGCCGATCTGCAATACGCCGCCGTCGATCCGAAACAAAAAAGACGGCGTACCGGAAATCGCTTGTACACCAATTTGCCCTCCTTCGTCGCAGGTCGCTCCGACCAAGAGGACTAAAGAATCTAGTACCGGCGGCGGTGGTATGAAGGTATAAAAACTGGTATCTGCACACCCCGCATCATCGCGCAGGATGAGCGTATGCAATCCGGCCGGCAAATCCGTAAAAATGCCGCCGGCCTGCGTTGGGCCGCCATCGATTTGAAACAGAACCGGCGGCGTACCGGACACTGCGGCAACGCTGATCTGCCCGCCCAGATCGCAGCTGGGGTCGATCAGGGAGATCAATGAATCGAGCACCGGAGGCGGCGCTGTGATCGTATATTGGCTGGAATCGGTACAACCTCCTGCGTCGCGGATCAACAAAGTATAAACACCGGGCGCCAAACCGGAAAAATTGCCGTTTGTCTGCGGCAGCCCACCGGAGCGTTGAAACTGAAACGGCGGCATGCCCGCGCTGCCGGCCACGGTAATTTGCCCACCCTGCTCGCAGGTAGCACCGGTGATCGACTGCAAAACCAGGGTCACTGGCGTTGGCGGAGCAACGGTGTACTGGCTGATGTCCTCACAGCCTCCGTCATCGCGCAGGATGATGGTGTGTACTCCTGCGGCTAAACCGGAAAATATGCTGCCTGATTGCCAGGTACCGCCGTCCAGTTGAAACTGGTATGGCGCTGTGCCGGAACCGGCGGCAACGCTGATTTGCCCGCCGGCAACGCAAGTTGCGTCCGTCAGCGACAACAGAGAAAGGACTACGGGTGGCGGTGTCTGGATCGTGTATTCGCTTGTTTTGGTGCAACCGCCACCATCGCGGAGGGTAATCTGGTACGTTCCGGCGGATAAACCGAGAAAATCGCCTCCTGCCTGCCAGGGACCGCCGTTCAGTTGAAACTGATAGGGTGGTGTTCCGGACATAGCGCCTACGCTGATTTGTCCGCCCACGTTGCAGCTTGCAGCAGTAAGCGACAGTAAAGTATCAAGCACGGGCGGCGGCGGCGCAACGGTGTAGGTGGCGGTGTGGGTACAGCCGCCGGCATCGCGGAGCGTGATCTGGTACGTACCGGCGGATAAACCGGGGAAATCGCCTCCGGACTGCCAAGGGCCGCCGTTTAACTGAAACTGATAGGGCGGCGTGCCGGAAACGGCCGCCACACTGATCTGCCCGGCGGTATCGCAGGTTTCATCCACGAGCGCCAACAAGGTGTCGAGTGCCGGCGGCGGACTGCTCACGACGTACATGCTATTGTGGGTACAGCCTCCGAAATCGCTGATTGTGAGCAGGTAAGGGCCCGCTGGCAGGTTCGAAAAATTGCCGTTTCCCTGCATGGCTCCGTTGTTCAATTGATATTGAAAAGGCGGCGTGCCGGATAAGCCGGTCACCGTCAATTGCCCGCCGTTGTCGCAGGTGGAGGCGCTGAGCTGGATGAGGGAATCTACGATCGCAGCCGGTGGAGGCGTCACGATGTAAGTACTGCTGTGGGTGCAGCCCGCCGCATCGCGCAGGGTAAATTGGTGCGGACCGGCGACTAAACCTGAAAACGTGCCGTTGGCCTGCCAGGGACCTCCGTCCAATTGGAATTGAAAGGGGGCCATGCCGGATTGTGCCTGCACGATCAATTGTCCGAGTTGCAAACAGGTTTCGCCGCTGAGCAATACCAGCCACTCCAGCACCGGCGGTGGATCGATCAGCACCACCGTTGTGTCGATTATGCAACCACCCGCAAATTGCAAGTCGATTTGATAGGTGCCCGCACTCAGGCCGCTGAAGATCGCCTGCGGCTGCCAGGGGCCGCCGTTCAAGCGAAAGGCGCTTGCATTGGTTTGGGTCAGTTGTATTTGTCCGCCGCCGGCACCGGCACAAGGCGGTTGTTGGAGGTTGAATATCAGGTTGTTGGATACGGGGAATGCAGGCGTACTTCCTTCCGTGGGCGCCACGCCAGTGAACATTTTACCGGTTTCGCCCGGCTGGGCGCCATTGGTCAAGCCCTGACTGGTAAAGCCGTTTAGCCCGCCCTGGAATGCGGGCAAGAGACCGGGAAAGTTTTGAGAAAACAGCAATTTGCCGCCGCCGCCGCCGCCACCGGGACCGTGCAATTGAAAATCCGGGGTGTAGGGATTGGAGCCCCCGCTACCACCTTTTGCTTCGCAAACAAGGGCGCCGTTGACTTGATTGGCCTTGAGCAGGATGGCGCCGCCCCCACCGCCGCCGCCTTGCCCGTCCTTAAAGTCGATACCGCCTAATACGTTTTCGCCGTTGGCTAAGAGCCGGAAACCGTTGACCTGCAAAGTACCGGCCAACAGCATGAGTATGCCTCCGCCCTGGCCGCCGGCTGTACCCAGGGCGTCGTTGGCATGGCCCGCGCCCGCGCCACCGCCCAGAAAAATCCGGTCGGGGCTGAAGTCGAAGTATTTTTGGCCGCCGATCCCGTCGGTGTTGGGTGTCGGTGTGGCGGGTATGTTGGTGATTTCCAGGCCGCCATTGCCGCCCGAGCCGCCGTTTGCGCCGCCGCCGCCGCCGCCGTTGTGCGCATTGCCGCCGCCGCCGCCATTGCCTGCCCGCCCGCGTCCGTAGGAAAAAGCCGTCGGAACGATGGCGATGCCCTCCCCTTTAGCCGCCGCGAGGGTGGAGACCGGAGGGTAGAAATATTGCTGTTCCCCGAATATCCAGGGAATAAAATTGGGTTCCACGATACCGCCCCGGAAGCCTTTTGCGCTGACATCCATGTTGCCGATCAGGGTCAACTGGTTTTTTACATCGAGTACCAGCACCCCGCCGGTTGTGCCGTTCCAGGGCAGGCATGTGAGGTTGCAAACTGCTGCGGAATCGTATTCCGGCACCCGCACCAGTTGAACTTTTCCGCTCACGTCGTATGGCCGGGTGAGCAGGTATTGTAACTGGATCTGGCCTGGACTGATGCTCAAAATCCGGTTAAACTCGTAATTGCCTATACAAGTGGTGTTCAGTACCGTCCCGAAAGCGGCCGTGTTGGACAAATCGACCTGCGGTACCTGCATCTGGATCAGCAGTACTTTATCGCCGGGCGCAAACCCGGGCGCCGTGCCCACCTGTAGCGTGCTGCTGTCGCAACCGAATCCTGTAACCGGGGTGTATACGTTGACAGTGCCCTGAAGACAAGGCAAGGCGCCTGAAGCAGGCGCTGGAGCGTTCAATCTATCTTTCTGCTTTTGGTCCGATGAAAACGGGCCTTGTTCCGGGAGCAGTTGGTGGGGCATTGCCAGGACTTGCCAGGCAATAAATGGCCATAGTAGTTTGTAGAAAAGCATCGATTAAAAACATTTGATTAGGGAATGGGATAAATCGGTTGCATTTGAATAACCCCGGAAAGTTAGGGAGATTTATGTAAACGGGGGGGGTAGGAACGGTGTCAAAATAAGTTTCCAATTTCAGGCCAATTATTTTGGCGTCAGCCAAGTATCTTTTGAGGCGAATAGCCGCGCTATTTAACGAAAAAGATGGGATGGATGACGGCAAAAGAATGGCATCAAATTGGGAAGTTATTTTGACACCGTTCCTTATCTATGATTCTGTCAATTCTTTCTCCGAAGGAAGGGCCCTCGTAAAACAAACCGGCCGCTATTTTTACATCGATTACTGGGGGCAAAAGCTTAATTGCATCGAATCCTGCGATTAATCCTTGCCGGAACGGCTGATAAATCATTTCTTTCGCAGCCAATAAAAATCCCGTCCTCCCGGTATTCAAAGACCGGCAGAACGGGATTTTCAAAAACAAGGCGCGGTCAACTACCGCCCCCATCCACTATTGGAATGCTGCGATGAAACTATTGTTATTTTCGTAGTGATCCATGTGCCCGATGATCAGTCGGATAAAATCGATCAGGGGCAAAATACCGAAAATGCCGCCGAAGGTAATGATGTAGAACAAGATCAGGATCGGTTTGCCGCCCAGGTAAACGCGGTGAATCCCTAAACCACCCAGGAAAAAAGCAAGCAGGATCGCCACTACCGAATTGTGGTCTCCGCCGGCGAGCATCGCCTTCGCTGTCTTGAAGAACATCTTGGTTTTTGCGCCGAAGGCTTTCACCTTGCCGAAAAAGCCGCGCTTCTCGCTTTTCTTTTTAATAGTCAGACCTTGATTGTCCGAACTTGATGCCGTCAGCAGCGACTGCGTTGCGTTGGTGGTGGAAAGTGAATTGGCAAAAGCAGGCGTGCCGGAAAAAGCCAAAACAGCGGCAAACAAAAAGGTAAACAAACGAAGTGAATTGTTCTTCATACGTAATAGAATTTGATTGGTGAGGAAATGATTGTATAAATTGAAGCGCTTTAAACGCTTACAATTTGCGTCAAAAGTAACAGGCAAATTGGAATATCCACGGAATATTTATGCTTGTGTAAAAAAGATTTTAGCGAAAGCGGAATCACCCATTTCACGCCGCTTCCTCCCGAATCAAATCGGGATGGCTGCGCTCGAAATGACCGCTTGACGAAGCGCGAGGCCTCGTACTTCGTGTTTTTTTTACACTTAATTTTGCTCCTTTAATAAACTGATAATCAATTTAATACGGGTGAATTTCATCTTATAAAAACCTTCCTGCTGGAGCCCTTTTAGTTAAATTTACATGCAGCACCTTGTTTTTATACCCCAAATGCCCATAGATTTGCAGCATGATTTTTCAAATACAAAATATCGCCGCATGTTGTTGCTGCTGTCCGAACCGGTCTACCGAAGCGGCTGCGCTGCATGTTGGGGTGAAACGTACTAAATCATAGTTTCCATACCTATACTGCTTTTCAGCAAAAAAGCCCTTCGGTTCCCCAACCGAAGGGCTTTTTTTATTTTCATGCGTCTCTTAACCCGTCCATTCATGTCGTCTTCTGAACATTTAAACGCCGATTTACCAGCCGATTTAGCCGCATTCGGCCAAAGCGACCCGCTCGGCGTCTTGCAGTTGTTGGCCGGACGCTTCTCCGGGCAACTTGTTTTTTCTACCAGCTTCGGACTTGAAGATCAATTGATTACCCACCTGATCTTTACCCACCAATTGCCTGTTCAAGTCTTTACCCTCGATACGGGGCGCAATTTTCAGGAAACCTGTTCTACCTGGTCGCGTACCCTCGAACGATACGGCCGGCCCATCGAGGTTTTTGCGCCCCGGACCGATTTGCTGGAAAATTTACTGGTCCAAAAAGGCCCCAATAGTTTTTATAATTCCGTCGAGGACCGCAAAAACTGCTGCCATATCCGCAAAATAGAGCCTCTTGGCAGGGCCTTAAAAGGTCGCAAAGCCTGGATTACCGGCATCCGCGCCGATCAGTCGCCTAACCGCCACGGCATGTCGGCCCTCGAATGGGACGAGGCCCACCAACTCTACAAATTTCATCCGCTGTTTTACTGGACGTTCGAACAGGTGCGCGCGTACGTTCTGGAGCACAATATTCCCTATAACCCGTTACACGACAAGGGTTTCGTCAGCATCGGCTGCGCGCCCTGTACCCGCGCTATTCAGCCCGGCGAGGATTTTCGGGCCGGGCGCTGGTGGTGGGAAGACGCCTCGAAAAAAGAATGCGGTTTACACGTTCAAGCATAATCAGCAGTTCAAATATAACTCATGAGCAATCATTTTGACTATCTCGACCATCTGGAAGCGCAGGCAATTCACATTTTAAGGGAAGTGGCCGGCCAATTCGAGCGCCCGGCCTTGTTGTTCTCCGGCGGGAAAGACTCGATTACGCTGGTTCGTCTGGCCGAAAAAGCATTCCGGCCCGGTAAATTTCCTTTCCCGCTGCTCCACATCGATACGGGGCATAATTTTCCGGAGGTCCTCGCTTTCCGCGACAAGTTGGCGGCGCGATTGGGCGAACGTTTAATAGTTCGTTATGTGGAAGATACTATCCGGAAACGCGGCTTGAAGGACCCAACGGGCAAATTTCCGAGCCGCAATGCCCTGCAAACCAATACCCTGCTGGATACCATCGAGGAGTTTGAATTCGATGCGTGCATCGGCGGCGCCCGGCGCGACGAGGAAAAGGCCCGGGCCAAGGAACGTATTTTCAGCGTACGCGATGAATTCGGCCAATGGGACCCCAAACTCCAGCGCCCCGAACTCTGGGATATTTACAACGGGAACATCCACAAAGGCGAAAACGTGCGCGTTTTTCCCATTTCCAACTGGACGGAAATCGACGTCTGGCAATACATCCACCGCGAGCGAATCGCCTTGCCGGAGATATATTTTACCCATTCGCGTAATTGTATCCTGACGCCGGCGGGCCAACTGCTCGCCGTGACCGAACATGTGCGCCTCGACCGCGACGATGAAATCGTGGTCCGCGACGTCCGTTTTCGCACAGTAGGCGATTCCACGTGCACTGCGGCGGTGGAAAGCGAGGCGAGCACCCTGGAAGAGATTATCGGAGAAATACAATTAACCAAAATTTCTGAACGCGGAGCCACGCGCCTCGACGACCGCTTCTCGGAAGCGGCGATGGAAGACCGGAAGAAGAATGGATATTTTTAATTGGTTTAGAGGGTTTGGGCGGTTTAGAAGGTTTAGGGGGAGCTTCGCGCCCGGTATTCGAATCTGAGCCGGGCTATTTTTAGTACGATTTAGCATCCGCAGAGATCTGCGGGAAAACATACATTCTTTTAAAAATCAGACAGTGCCAAACGCGACCTCACCGTCGCCAGGCCGCGCATTGCCTCAACCGAAATTAAGCATCTAAACCTCCTAAACCTTTTTCTAAACCCTCTAAACCTTTTTCTAAACCCTCTAAACTCCTTCCAAACCGTCTAAACCTTTACAAAAATGAACATTCTCAAATTCATCACCGCCGGCAGCGTAGACGATGGCAAAAGCACCCTGATCGGGCGCCTGCTGTTCGATTCAAAAGCCATTTCCCACGACGTGCTCGAAACCCTCGAACGCCACAGCCGTAACAAACCCGACGGCGAACTCGACCTCTCGCTGCTCACCGACGGGCTGCGCGCCGAACGCGAACAAGGCATTACCATCGACGTGGCCTACAAATATTTCAGCACGCCCCGCCGTAAATTTATCATCGCCGACGCCCCAGGCCACGTGCAATACACCCGAAACATGGTTACTGCCGCGTCCAACGCCGACCTGGCAATCATTCTGGTGGATGCCAGGCAAGGCGTGGTGGAACAAACCCACCGGCACAGTTTGATCGCCGGTTTGATGGCCATTCCACATTTGGTGGTGGCGATCAACAAAATGGATTTGGTCAATTACGATCAGGCCGTATTCGATCGCATCGTATCCCAGTATCGGAAACTGGCGGAAAAAATAAACGCACGCGACGTGGTTTTTATCCCGGTCAGCGCCTTGTCAGGCGACAACGTGGTGGATAAATCGAAAAATATGCCCTGGTATCGTGGATGTACGCTGCTTGAACAACTCGAAAGTGTGCGCATTTTGCCCGATTGGTATGCCGATGCCGCCCGTTTTCAGGTGCAATACGTGATCCGGCCCAAATCGGAGGACCTGCACGACTACCGCGGTTATGCCGGCGGTTTGCGCAGCGGAACACTGCGTCGCGGCGACCGGGTAACCGTACTACCGGCCGGTATTGAAACGGAAATTTCCGCGATCGAGGTGCATCAGAAACAGGTGGAAGAAGCCTACGCGCCCCAGCCGGTAGTGTTGCACCTGGCCGACGACATCGATGTGTCCCGAGGCGATTCGATCGTGCGCAGCGACGCCCTGCCGCATGTTTCGCAGGACATCGAACTCACGCTTTGCTGGATGAGCGAACGTCCCCTGAACCCGGGCGACCGCTTTTTGCTTCGCCATAATTCTGCCACAGTAAAAGTAGTGGTCAAAGAAATTCACCACCGGATCGACGTGCATTCCTTTCAACAGGAAGCCGCCCGATCCCTGCAACTCAACGACATCGCGCGGGTTCGCCTGCGAGCCGCCCGGCCGCTTGCCTTCGATTCCTATTTTAAAAACCGGCGCAACGGCAGCGTGATCCTGATCGACGAAAACAGTTTCGACACCGTTGGAGCCGGCATTTTAACCGAAGCATCGCAAGTCCACGCCGATCATTCCGTACTCACTTTTTAATACCGACCGATGATGGGAAACCTTTCTGCAATTCAAACAAACGGGCATCCGCTGGCCGCCGAACCCCAACTCACCGTCGTGGGCGCTGGCCCCGGCGACCTCGATCTGATCACCCTCAAAGGCATCAAAGCCCTGCGCAGCGCCGACGTGGTTTTGTATGACGCCCTGGTCAACGAGTCTATGCTGACGAATTACGCCGCTCCCGGCGCCCTGTGCATTTTTGTCGGCAAACGCCGGCGCCACAAGGCCTTTTCGCAAGAAGACATCAACGAACTCATCGTGGACTATGCGAAGAAACGCGGCCATGTGGTACGCTTGAAAGGCGGCGACCCCTTTGTATTCGGGCGCGGGCTGGAGGAATTGCAATATGCGCAGGACCACGGCGTGGAAGTTTCCTACATCCCCGGTGTGTCGAGCGCAATCGCCGCTGCGGGCGCGGCCGGTATTGCCGTCAGTTTGCGCGGGGCGAGCCGGGGTTTCTGGGTATTAACCGCCACAACCGACACCGGGGCGCTCAACCCCGATATTCTGGAAGCGGCCCAAACCAGCGCCACCGTGGTGATCCTGATGGGTTTGGCCAAACTGCCGGAAATCGCCGCAGCCTTTGCCGCAGCAGGGAAAACGACGCTGCCGGTGGCTGTGATTCAAAACGCCACCTTGCCGCAACAACAGAGCGTCGTGGGCACGGTAGCCGACATTGTTCAACAGGTCGCGGCAAACGAGATCGGCAGCCCGGCGGTGATCATTCTGGGCGAAGTAGTGCGGCATCAGCTGTCTTTCGAAACCGCTTTAACGAGCATCCAATCTTTTTGATCATGAGCACCGCAACGACGACATTACCTGCACCGCCCGGCTTCGACGACAGTCTGCTACAGCAACTCCGGGCGGGGCATTCCGCCGATCAGCAACTCTGGCTCAGCGGGTATCTGTACGGCCTGGCCACGGCCGGGCAGGCCACCGGCGCTGCTCTATACAACGCGCCTTTGCCGCAACCTGGACAGGAACCCCGACGGATGTCGATCCTGTACGGCTCACAAACCGGCAACAGCAAAAAAGCGGCGCATCAGGTGGCGGAACTTGCCCGGCAGCAAGGGTATGCGGTTGCGATCAACGATCTGAACGAATACCCGGCCAAAAACCTGAAAGAAGAGCGCCTTATCCTGCTGATTGTCAGCACTCAAGGTGAAGGCGTGCCTCCCACGGCCGCAGAGGAATTTCACCGCTGGCTGCACAGCGCCCGCGCGCCGAAATTAACTGGGTTGCGCTTCGCCGTTTGCGCCCTGGGCGACAAAAGTTACCTACAGTTTTGCCAGACCGGCAAGGAGTTCGACGAGCGCCTTGAAGCGCTCGGCGGGGTCCGCTTGCAGGAACGCGCCGAATGCGACGTGGATTACGAAGATATCGTCGAAGCCTGGGCGCTCGCCGTACTGGGTCGTTTGGACTCTGAAACGCCCGCAGCAGCCTCCACGGCAAAAGTTTTGTCCCGCCAAGCCGTCGCAACCCTGCCGCAATACACGAGAAAAACGCCTTTTGCCGCGCCGCTGTTTGAAAAAACTCAACTCAACGGCCGCGGCTCTGTGAAAGAATCCTGGCACCTGGAATTGTCCCTGGAAGGCTCGGGGCTCACGTATGCGCCGGGCGATTCGCTGGGCGTGTTCGCAACCAACGCGCCCGGGCTGGTAGATGAAGTGTTACAAGCAGCAGGGTTAGGTGGCGGTGAGCCCGTTGTTTTTGGCGGAATAGCCCAACCATTGTCGGACGTTTTACAACACAACGCGGAACTGACCGTACTCACCCGAGACCTGCTGAATAATTATTTTTCCCAAACCAAAGACCTGAGAATCAAACAGTTGCTCGACAATCCGGCGGACCTGAAAAACTACCTTTGGGGCCGGAACCTGAGCGATTTACTGGCTGATTTCCCGGCCGGACTACCGGCTCAAAACCTGACGGATATCCTTCGACCCATACCGCCGCGCCTGTATTCGATCGCATCGAGTCTGGCCGCGCACCCGGATGAAGTACACCTCACCGTGGCGGCGCTGCGGTATGAATTCAACGGCCGCCAAAGAGCCGGCCTGGCCTCCACTTTTTTGGCCGACCGTTTTGAAACGGGCGATTCCATCCCGGTTTTCATCGAAAACAACGCGTATTTTAAATTACCGGACGATGATTCGGCGGATATTATCATGGTCGGGCCAGGCACCGGCGTGGCGCCTTTTCGCGCTTTTGTAGAGGAACGCGAGGCACGAGGCGGAGCCTCGCGCCAGCCGGGTAAAAACTGGCTCTTTTTCGGAAATCCGAACTTCACGACCGATTTTCTCTACCAGACCGAGTGGTTGCAACACCTCAAACGCGGCACACTCGACCGGCTCGACGTGGCTTTTTCACGCGACCAGCCGGAAAAAATCTACGTGCAGCACCGCCTGCTCGAACGCTCTAAACTGGTGTACGATCGCCTTGAAAACGGCGCATATTTCTACGTCTGCGGCGATAAAAACCGCATGGCGGCCGATGTGCAGGTCGCTTTGATGCAAATTATCGGGAAGGAAAGTGGAAAGGGCGCGGAGTATGCTGCGGAGTATTTGAAAAATTTGAAAAAGCAGCGGCGGTTTTTGGAGGACGTGTACTGAGGCGCTGTTGTCCCACCCGGGACTGTCAATATTGCTTCACTTCTGTAATTACCTCACTAACGCGAATAATGGGTTGGGGGAAAGTGCTGATTTTCAGTGCCTTGTATAGTGTCGGGGTGACTTTAAGTCACCCCGACACTATGCTGACCCTTGATTTTCAGATAGTTATAATTTGAACCCATTATTCGCATGACTAACAATTTTACTCAATATTATTTGCATTTTAAACATGAAAGCAATTTTCCAAACACTGTTTTTGGTCCTCTTTTTTATCCCGCGTATCGCTTCGGCGCAGGACGAACTCATCTCCATCAGCGGTAGCGTATTGGAACAGGACAGCCGTAAGCCCCTGCCGGGCGTGAGTATCAGCATAAAAAACACCAACTCCGGGGCTTTGAGCGATGTGGCGGGCAATTTTACCCTGAAAACGAAATTGAAATTTCCCTTCACCTTGGCCTTCAACATCATCGGTTATGAGGCCAAGGAACTCAACATCGCTAGCGCCTCCGATCCCATTTCCATCGCGCTGGACGCCAAAACCCTATGGGCCAAAGAACTGGTCGTGTCGGCCTCCCGCATCGAAGAAGACATCCTGAAATCGCCGGTGGCCATCGAAAAACTCGACATCCGCGCCATCCGGGAAACCCCGGCGCCGAGTTTTTACGACGCCTTGGAAAACGTGAAAGGCGTGCAAATGACTACCTCCAGCCTGACCTTCAAAGTGCCCAATACCCGCGGCTTCAACATTCCCAACAACTTCCGTTTCATGCAATTGGTCGACGGCGTAGACATGCAGGCCGCCACACTCGGCGTACCGCTGGGCAACGCCATCGGACCCACCGAACTGGACATTGCCAGCGTAGAAATAACCCCCGGCGCCGCCTCCGCCCTCTACGGCATGAACGCCATCAACGGCATGGCCAACCTGAGCACCAAAAGTCCGTTTAACTACCAGGGCCTAAGTGTGTACCAAAAGCTAAGCGCCAACCACGTGGACGGTACCGATTACGAACCCAGCCTGCTGAGCGAAACCGCCATCCGCTACGCCCGTGCCTGGAAAGACCATTGGGCCTTTAAAATAAATGCCTCGTATTTGCAGGGCACTGACTGGCTCTCCAACACAGGAACCGATCAAAACTCGCAAAACCTCAATTCCGCCAACCCGCTTTTCCCCGAATTATCCGGGGCCGATAACCCGGCATCCGATCTGTGGAACCTCTATGGCGACGAGCGCAACAACAACGTGGCGGTGAAAGTGAACTACAAGGGCGCCAATGAGACCTTCAATGTGCGCCGCACGGGCTATTGGGAGCGCGACTTAGTTGAACCGACGGTGCAAAACGCCAAGGTGGACGCGAGCTTGCACTACCGCTTTCATCCGAAACTGGAATTAACGTACACCTACCGCTACGGCCTGATGGACGGTATTTTCCAACGCGGCAATAAGGTTCAACTGAGGGACGTCACCGTGCAAAACCACAAATTAGAATTGAAAGGCGCCGCTTTTACCCTGCGCAGCTACCTTTCGATTGAGAACACGGGCAACTCCTACAACCTCAAACCTTTAGCAGATAACCTCGACCTCAACAAGGGCTCGAACACGGCCTGGGGCGCCAAATTCAAAACCGCCTTGCAAGCTGCCTTAGACAGCGACGTGGACTTGGCCACCGCCTTCCACGAGGCGCGTTTAGCCGCCGATGCAGGCCGCGTGGAACCAGGTACGCCCCAGTTCGAAGCCCTGAAAAATACCATAACCGGCATCAATAACTGGGACATTGCTCCCAACGTGCCCGGCGCGCCGGCAACCGGAGGCGCCTGGCTGAAACAACAAAGCCGCATCTACCATACCGATGCGCAGTGGAACCTGAAATACATCCGCTGGGCCACGGTGCTTATGGGCGCCGATGCCCGGGTGTACGAGGTGATTCCCGACGGCAACAATTTCGTGGACTTTTCCCGGCCCATCGCCGAGCGCAATCTACCGGGCGGTAAAAACCAGTATTATTCCAAGTTCGGCGGTTTCGCGCAGGCGACCAAAACGTTTTTCAACGATAAATTAAAATTAAACAGTTCGCTGCGCCTGGACTACAACACGGAATTTACACCGAAAATCAACCCGCGTATCGCCGCCGTTTATACCGTGGCAGAGCGGCACAACTTCCGGGCTTCTTACCAGAACGGCTGGCGTTTTCCGGCCTTGTTCGAGGCTTTGTCGTACGTCAACAATGGCAACGTGCGGCGCGTGGGGGGTTTGCCACGGGTGAACGAAGGCCTGGGTTACCTCGAAAATTCCTATACACTGACGTCTATCGATAATTTCACGGCCGCCGTCAATGCCGACGTTGCAGCGGGTTTTGGAACCAACGAAGCAGCCCTGAAAAATCGCGATAAGCTTGTAACTGCTAATCTCCCGGAAATGCAGCCGGAACATATCAACGCCTTCGAAGTGGGATATAAAAGCGTTTTGTGGGACAATAAGGTTGTCATCGACTGGGAAGTATACAACAACATTTACGAGGGGTTCCTCGGCCAGGTGGAAGTGGCGGTGCCGAAAACCGCGCCCGTAGGCTCGGACGAATCGGTCACCGACATGCTGACCCGCTCGAAACAGGACCGCTACCGGGTGTTCACCAATGCACGCAACCGCTACAACAGTTACGGTTCGTCGCTGGGTTTGGTGTACAATTTTTACAAAAAATTCACCTTGTCCGGCAATCTCAATTTCAACGACATTACGGAAAACAAGGGAAAAGACATCTTTATTATAGCTTTCAACACGCCGCGCTGGGTGAGCAATATTTCTTTCGGAAACCGGGAAATAGCGCGTAACGTCGGGTTCAACGTCGTATGGCGCTGGCAGGATACTTTTGCCTGGGAAAGCCCGCTTTCCAACGGCGCTGTGCCCGCGTTCCAAACGCTGGATGCTCAGTTCAATGTACGTATTCCGGCTTTGAAAACGACGATCAAAGTGGGCGGCACCAACCTCCTGAACCAACGCTATTTCCAATACTCCGCCGGTCCAACCATCGGCGGATTATATTACGTAGCGCTGACCTTCGATAATACGTTCGTTAAATAAAGCGCGTTGCTGGCGTTGGAAAATCCTGGCGCCGGCAGCTTAATATTGCGTTCTAATCAAAAAAGGCACTTTATGCAAAAAACAGGATTGGTTTTGTTGATCGCTTCTATCAGAACCGTTTATTCGCCGGCCTGGTCTACCGGTTCAAAGAGCACGCAAACATCCAGGCGGGCTATGTGAATGTTTTCCAGCAACTTCCGGCGGGCAATGCGTTCCGCAATCAGCATACCATCCGGGTGTTTTATTTTCATAATCTGGATTTGAGGTGATCACCACGAAGGACACAAACAATAGTATGGAAAAAATAGCGCCGCCACTGCCGCCCACCTTCACCGAAGCCCTGCGCTTTTGGTTGAAGCTGGGATTTATCAGCTTTGGCGGACCGGCCGGGCAAATCGCCATCATGCACGATTTCCTGGTGGATAAAAAACGCTGGATCAGCAACTCCAAATTCCTGCACGCCCTGAACTACTGTATGGTGTTGCCGGGTCCGGAAGCGCAGCAATTAGCCACCTACACTGGCTGGATGCTGCACGGCACGCGGGGCGGGCTGGCGGCGGGCATCCTGTTCGTATTGCCTTCGGCATTGATTTTGTGGGGTTTGAGCATGCTGTACGTCAGTTACGGGCAAATACCTGCCGTGCAAGCCGCGTTCGATCTGCTGAAGCCGGCGGTTGTAGCCATCGTGGTCGGCGCTATTGTGAAAATCGGGCGGAAATCCCTGCAAAGCTGGGCGCATTACGCGATTGCCGGGGCTTCATTTATCGCCATTTACTGGGGTCATATACCTTTTCCCGCCATCATTCTCGGCGCGATCGCATTGGGTACGGCGGTTTATTATGGTCAAAAAAAACGTATTCAATCCGATCAGCAAAATGAAAACGACGAGGCGGAAGAGCGCGGGTATTTGATCAACCGCGATACCATTGTGCCGCACAGCGGGTTTTCGGCCAGTCGGCTGGTAAAACAACTTTTTGTGACAACGGCGCTTTGGGTAATACCGCTTGTCCTGTTTTTCCTATTCGCGTCCGATTTTCATTTTTGGAAAAAACTATGCCTGTTTTTTACCCAGGCAGCCCTGGTGACCTTCGGTGGAGCATACACCGTACTGCCTTATGTGGCGCAGGTAAGCGTCGAAAAATTGGGCTGGCTGAGCCATCTTCAGATGCTCGACGGGCTGGCATTGGGGGAAACGACTCCCGGACCGCTGATCATGGTGCTGGCTTTCGTAGGGTTTATGGCGGGTTACAACACCTTTGGCGGCTCATTAGCCGCCGCTACGCTTGGCCTGGCTGCGACCGTTTTTTACACCTTTTTACCATCTTTTCTGTTCGTGCTCGCTGGCGCCCCCTTGATAGAACGCACCCACGCCAATCCCGCCGTGAAAAGCATTCTTCAATACGTCACTGCGGCTGTCGCCGGGGTGATGTTGAATCTTTGTTTTTATCTGGGGAAGGCCGTGGTTATGCCGGAGATGCCGGAGATACGATGGATACCTTTTGCCTGGGTAGTTTTCTCCCTGGTGGCGCTGCAATATTTTAAAATCAATCTTTTGATCTGGATTGGGGTGAGTATGGCGGCCGGACTTTTGCTGTTCGCGTTGCTCGCCCCTACGTGAGGCGAGCAACGCAAACAGTTACAATTATTCTAATCAAATCAAAAACATGGCAAGCGAACCGAAACCGTCCCATACCGAAGTCGAACACATTAAAAACAAAAGCGATTATCTGCGCGGCACGCTCGTGCAGAGCCTCGACAATAAGATCACGGGGGCTTTGTTTCCGGACGATACGCACCTCATCAAGTTCCACGGCGCGTACCAGCAGACCGACCGTGACCTCGATTCCGAGCGCAAGCTGCAAAAACTGGAACCCCTGTATTCGCTGATGATCCGGGTGCGGGTGCCGGGCGGCACGGCTTCACCAGGGCAGTGGCTGCGGATGAATCAGTTGTCGGACCAATACGGCAACGCGACGCTCAAACTCACCACCCGACAGGCATTTCAACTACACGGCATTTCGAAATGGAACCTCAAGGCGACCATGCAGGGTTTCAACGAGGTGTTGCTCGACAGCATCGCCGGCTGCGGCGACGTGAACCGCAACGTCATGTGCAGCCCGAACCCCGGCGAAAGCCGCGTGCACGCCGCCATGCTGGACGTGGCGAAGGACATCAGCCGGGAATTCACGCCCAAAACCACGGCCTACACGGAGATATGGCTCGACGGCAAACGCCTCGACCAAGACCCCTCCGACGACGAACCGCTTTACGGCAAAACGTATTTGCCCCGCAAATTCAAAATCGCGCTGGCCCTGCCGCCTCAAAACGACACCGATGTATTTGCCAACGACATCGGACTCATCGCCATCGAACAGGATGGTGTCCTGCTAGGCTTCAACCTGGCTGCCGGCGGCGGATTGGGCATGACTTTCGGTATGCCGGATACCTTCCCACGGCTCGCCGATATGCTGGGCTTCGTGGAAACGAAAGACGTACTGGCTGTGTGCGAAGCCATTATCACGACGCAACGCGACCACGGCGACCGCGAAAACCGCAAATTCAGCCGCCTGAAGTACACGGTGGAGCGCCTGGGCCTGGCCGCCTTTAAACAGGAGATCGAACGCCGATCCGGGGTGGTTTTCCAACCTGAAAAACCCTGCCGCCTGGAACATTCCGGAGACCGGTACGGCTGGTCGAAGGGCTACGACGGCAAATTTCACCTGGGTCTTTTCATCGAAGGCGGGCGCATCGCCGACCAGGACGGTTATCTGCTAAAAACCGCGCTGCGCGAAGTGGCGAGCCTGGACGAGGGCGAATTCCGCCTGACCGGCAACCAAAACTTAGTCCTCGCAGACATTTCTACACACAAACGACCCGCCATCGAATCAATTCTGGAGCGATACGGCGTGTTGCAGACGACTTTTAAACAAACCGCCCTGCGCCTCCACTCCTTAGCCTGCGTGGCCTTGAATACCTGCACCTTAGCCTTCGCCGAAGCCGAGCGTTACCTGCCCCGCCTGCTCGACCGGCTCGATGCAGAAATCCGGGCGGCCGGTTTGGAAAACGATGCGATCAATATCCGTATGACCGGTTGCCCCAACGGTTGCGCCCGGCCGTACTTAGCCGAGATCGGGCTGATCGGCAAAGCGATCGGGCGCTATAACCTCTATCTCGGCGCGGCGCACGACGGCTCTCGGCTCAATAAACTTTACCGCGAGATGCTCGACGAAGATGGCATCGTAGCGGCCTTGCAACCCTTGTTCGAAGCATATGCCCGCGAACGCGGGCCCGCCGAGCGCTTCGGAGATTTTGTGATCCGCCTGGGTTTTGTAAAAGCGACCACCCACGGCACTAATTTTCACGATTAATGGTACCCGATATGGAAAACGAGTCGCTCAGCTATCTCTACACACCCGAAATCGAGGTGTTGCCGGAACCCTCCGGTCCGGGCAATACCCTGTTTCCGATGTTCGTGAAATTCGACAAATTCGAGGTGCTGATCGTAGGTGGCGGGAAAGTCGGTTTGGAAAAAATAAGAGCCGTATTGCACAACAGCCCGGAGACGCGGGTCACCTTGGTCGGTCAGCATATATCGTCGGAAATAAATGATTTCGCGACAGCGTACCCACAGGTTATTCTGCGGGAAAAACCCTTTGAGCGCCATGATTTAAGCGGCAAACAATTCGTCATCGCCGCAACCGACGAGCCCCATCTCAACCGGCAGATAAAAGCCCTGGCGGCCGGGCGCGGCATCCTGACCAATGTGGCCGACACCCCGGATCTCTGCGATTTTTACCTCTCGTCGGTGGTGCAAAAAGGCGACCTGAAAATTGCTATTTCCACCAACGGCAAATCGCCGACCATTGCCAAACGGCTCAAAGAAACCCTGCACGACGCCCTGCCCGGCGAATTGCACGATGTTTTGCAACACATGACCGCGCTTCGGGAGCGACTTAAAGGCGATTTCTCCAGCAAGGTGCAGGCCTTAAATGCGCTCACGGCATCGTTGGTTGCCGGCGAAGAGGTCTTATCGGCCGTTTTCCCCCACCAGAATTTAGAAAAAATCCGCGACCGCAAGTGGCGGCGTATTGCCACAGCGGCGATGGCGGCCTTCGGTTTGTTGCTGATTTACAACGTCATCTCCTTTTATATCCCGGTGCAGGAATGGCCGCAGTTGGCAGCGCGCATCGACCCGAACTTCTGGACCTTTATTGCGATTGGTTTTGGCGCGCAGCTGGTAGACGGCTTGCTGGGCATGGGCTATGGCGTGGTCACCCAAATCGCTTTGATGGGGTTCGGTGTGCCGCTGGCAGCGGTAAGTTCAAGCATCCATACGGCGGAGGTGTTTTCCGCAGGAGCCTCGGGATATTCGCATTACCGTTTCGGCAACGTGAACCGGCGATTGTTCCGGGTACTACTGGTGCCTGGCGTGCTGGGAGCCATTGGAGGCGCTATGCTGTTGTCGTGGGCGGGCGAGCAATATGTGCAAATTGTAAAACCATTGCTGGCGGTGTACACCATGTTGTTGGGCATCCGCATTTTGAGTCGGGCATTTGCCAAAACCAGGCGAAAACACAAAATAAAAAACCTGGGTTGGCTGGCCGGCGCCGGCGGTTTTCTCGACTCTTTCGGCGGAGGGGGCTGGGGGCCGCTGGTAACCAGTACTTTGCTGGCAAAAGGCAAAACGCCGCAATACGTAATCGGGTCGGTGAGCCTGACTGAGTTTTTTCTGACCTTGGCCAGCGCGCTCACGTTTTTCTCGGTCATCGGCATCTCACATTGGCCCATTATTGCGGGCCTGATCATCGGCGGGGTGGGCGCTGCACCCTTGGGCGCGCGTCTGGCGGGGAAACTACCGGTGCGGCAGATGTTTTTTGCCGTCGGTGTGATGGTGATTATCTGGAGTTTGCGGGTCTTGTGGAAAACGTTCGGGGGATGAACATATCTGAATGATGAATCCAGGCGAGGCATTTGTTTTACAGGGTGCATTGCCAACTTTCGCATCCGCCCCCATCTTAAAGAGGCTGTCTCCTGAGTCGACATTTGCTGGTAGCGCGGCGTTTACGCCGCCGGTACAAGGCCATTTATGGCCGTTTATATCGATAAATACGGCCATAAATGCCAGTTCACCGGCGGCGTAAACGCCGCGCTACCATTAACACACACATGAGACACCCTCATCAGGGATGAAACCGAAGATTTGCAATGCACCCGTTTTACAGGAGATGAGAATCAATTCGGCCTGACTTTTTTTATTTTACTAAAAAAAAAGGCGCAATAAATAACCTTGAGGCATGATCTTTGTTATAGAATACGAGGTTCATTAAATTTTGAACCCTAAGGAACGGTGTCAAAATAACTTCCCAATTTGATGCCATTCTTTTGCCGTCATCCGTCCCATCTTTTTCGTTAAATAGCGCGGCTATTCGCCTCAAAAGATAGTTGGCTGACGCCAAA
>Ga0105046_10004248_pt1 | contig 22817 bp, 19 predicted proteins | sample MAT03_FD_78385 | JGI IMG/M metagenome (GOLD analysis project Ga0105046, IMG submission 78385) | Freshwater microbial communities from Lake Fryxell liftoff mats and glacier meltwater in Antarctica - MAT-03 (megahit assembly) | ecosystem: Environmental > Aquatic > Freshwater > Ice > Liftoff...
CATAATCGCAGGAATCACAATCAGGGGACTAACGTCCCCCGCTCGCCTGGAACTCGGCGAGCCGCGAGACGTCAGTCTCCGGATACTGTTTGCGCAATCGATTGTTATGCCCCAAAACTTACCGATGGGTGCTTATACGCTCACGGAAATGCAACGCGCCGACACAATGCTTCAGGATGTGTTCCACAGAGCAGGAGCGAAGGACCGATACCGGAGAATGTTTTACCCCGGCGGACACAAGTTTGATCGAACGATGCAAGCGGATGCATTTGCCTGGTTCGACAGGCACCTAAAAAAAGCGATTTGACGCAATGTCATCCTGCTTACCTGGACTGTTTGACTTTCTCATCGGAGACCCCGTCCGGATCTTTGTAGATCGGCAGGACGATTCGAGAGGCGTGATTATTTGACAGGTGCAATGCATTTGTGGCAATGCGGGTCTTACCGGGAATCGGGTGTGGGTCACCAGTGTTGGGGTTGGGCTCGAAGCGCGGGGAATTCGACGAAGAGACGGAAATCCGGATTTGGTGGCCCTTGTTAAAGATGAGCGACGTGCTCCACAGGTCCACTTCCAATTCGTACACTTCTCCCGCTACGAGCGGCTCATGCTTTTCAAAGCCATTGCGGAGCGATGCGCGGCGAATGCCATCTGTAACCAACAGTGATTTGCCGTCGGGATAGACATCGCTGAGCTTAACAGTGAAATCGGTATCGGGACAGTCAGAGGATATGAAGAGACTGGCGGTGATCCGTCCGGTGATCTCCAGGGGCTCGGCCAGTGGTTCTGAGGTAAAGACAAGCACGTCAGGGCGCGATTCAACCGGTCGTTGGTCCATCGGGCCCTTGGCGATGAGCAGGTTCTGTCCACCTCGCGTCGGCACGGGGTTCTCTGGATCATATCTGTAGGTCAGCTTGTCGTCGCCGTGCGGGGCCTCGACCCGCAAGGACTTGTCGGGGTGCAAATAATACGACGTGGGATTTGCGAGAGGCGGCCAGGTATCGGCTGACCTCCAGAAGTTGCCGGGGGACCCGGGGGAGTCGCAATCGCCCATGACGTAGTAATGCACCGGCTGGAGAGTATCCACGTCCTTATTCGGCTTTCTGAGCCAGTGCTCCACGATATTCATGGGCGCCGCGAGGTTAATCGGCGCCTTAGACACATCGGGATAAACGACCGGCTCGTCGAATTGTCCGTGTGCCATCGGGGCGATGACAAGGAAGCATTTGCCACGCGCGTTTGGGCCGCCGCGGCTGTTGATCTCGACAAACGAATTGATCGTTCCCTGGATGAAGATGTCATACCAACCGCCTGTGAAAACGCCGGGTGCATCGACCTGGTCGGCGTGGGACTCAGCATTGAGCTTTTTCCAGAAGTCGTCGTATGTCGTGTGCTCCAGGAACGTAGGCAGGTTAACGTCGTCCATCTTCGTCTGCTTGAGCCAGCCCTCCAGCAGTTCTTTCCGCCACACGCCTCCCTGGTATGCGGCCTGGTGATAGTAATCTGAAAAGGCAACGCCGACGACTTGCCCCTTCAGGGGGGCAGGAGCTCCCGGGGCGGCCATGTTCTGGGCGATTCCTAATGCAGACATTCCATAGGTGACGACTTTACCATCTGACCATTCCTGCCTGGCAATCCATTCGAGGGTGTCATGTCCGTCCTGATGCTGCCCGCCGATTCCATCATTGCCGAAGATAATCGCGTGATGCCCTTCCGACGCGAACCGGCCGCGCATGTCCTGCACGACGAGCGCGTAGCCAAATCGAACGGCAGTGGCAGCGATCGCCCCGTTGCCATTCTTGCCGTATGGTGTGCGGAGCAGCATGGTCGGACACGGAGGTTTCCCCTTCTCCGGAAGATAGACGTCGGTCGCAAGCTTGACGCCGTCACGCATGGCCACCATCTGCGTTTCGGCAGACGGCTGCGCTTTGCAGGACAAGCCGCTGAATTGAAACGACAGCAGGATCAGGCCTGCGATCAAGTGACGATGTTGATGCGTAGCTCTCAAGGGTAATCTCCGGGGCAATTGGCTGAAAGACTTGTAAGTCGAGAAGTTGACCGTATTGGAGTGCATTGACCGCGCGCGATGTAGACAACAACACCGGTGTGTAATTCGATTTCAGTCTCATCCAGGATCATCGTACCCTGACCGTCAATCACGTAGTAAAACTCATCCGTGCGCTCGTGGTAGTGCAACTTCGCATTCTGAATTTCGACATGATGGACTTCGGCAGCAGCTCCGTCAGATTCTTCGATTAAACAGCGAATCGCGCCGCAGGTTTTGGCCCGCGGCTGAACCTCTGCAGGATCCCGACGGATAAACCTGGTTTGAGTCTGCATCTGATTTCCTTTCGCCTGCGGCGGAAACACCAACACTTAAGGCCATCGTTCCAGTCTACAGTCTCAACCACTGACCTGCCACTCGCGCCGCCCTGGAAGTCATTTTCACGTCCATCAACTTCCCTTTCGGTGCAATCCGACGATGGTTCGATTACCATCCCTGGAGCGGACAGGTACACGACGCCTCGCAACCTGAGTTAAGGGACCTTGTTGATGTTTTCCAGATTTCTGATGATTGTTGCCGCGCTGCTTTGGTGTAAAGTCGGGGCGGGCCAGACAACGGTGCAGCCCGATCCAGTGCAGCTCAGTGGAGTGATTGAGCAGGCTCGAGCCAATTGGAACGTGCCGGGGCTTTCGGTAGCGATCGTGAAAGACGGGCAGGTATTGCTCGCCAGCGGATTCGGTGTGCGTGAATTTGGAAAAGCGGACTCGGTGGATGCCGAAACGGTCTTTGCAATCGCATCAAACACCAAAGCCTTCACTGCCGCTGCCATCGCGATGCTGGAAGAAGAAGGCAAAGTTCGCTGGGACGATCCCGTGCAGAAGCATCTTCCCTGGCTGCAACTTTATGATCCATACGTGTCCGCCGAGATTCGGATTGATGATCTGCTCTGCCATCGCAGCGGCTTGGGAACGTTCAGTGGTGATCTCCTCTGGTGGGGGACACCATATACACCTGAGGAAGTGTTGCGACGCATAAGACATCTCCCGGCCAAAGGACGTTTCAGATCGACGTATGGTTATTCGAACCTGATGTTCCTGGCGGCCGGTGAAGTGATCTGTCAATCCGGCGGAAAGCCCTGGCCTGAATTCATTCAGGAACGAATCCTGAATCCAGTCGGAATGACCAGAACGGTAACGTCGGTGAAGTCCCTGGAAGGACTGTGCAACGTCGCGAGTCCTCACAAGCCGACGCTGGAAAGCGTCAGTCCGATTCCGTGGTACAACTGGGACACAATGGCTGCGGCCGGTGGAATCATTTCCAGTGCGAACGACATGGCAAAATGGCTGCGAGTCCTGCTGGATCACGGAAAAATCGACAACGATCATCGCCTGTTCTCCGACGCATCCTCACGCAGAATGTGGACTCTTCACACAGTACTGCCGTTCAGTGAATCGGCTCAGAAGCGTTCGCCGACCACGCATTTTAAAGCTTACGGACTGGGCTGGAGTCTGTCTGATTACAAGGGTCGCATGACGGTTTCGCATGGCGGCGGTTACGACGGGATGTATTCGCACGTGCTGCTGGTGCCGGAAGAAAATCTCGGCATTGTGGTCCTGACGAACAGTATGACGGGAATTTCACCAGCTCTGGCGAACACGATCATAGACGAATTCCTAGGCGGCGAAAAAACTGACTGGCTGACTCAGGGCCTGGAACGGGATCGGAAGGATCGAGCGGCATTCCACCAGCGCATCAAAGACGCTACGACGGCGACAGCGGAAGGAACTCAGCCGAGCCGAGACAAACAGGCATATGTCGGAACCTATCGCTGTCCGCTCTACGGCGATGCAACAGTGGGTCTCGAAGACGACAAACTGGTCCTGCGCCTTGAGCCGAACTCTGAACTGGTCGCCGATCTGACGCATCTGCATTATGACACCTGGGTCATTCACTGGCGCAAGGAATTTGCCTGGTTCGCTGACGGCACGATTCAGTTTGTGCCGGATGGCCAGGGAGTCTTTCAGGAACTGCGGCTGGATGTACCCAATGACGATCTGTGGTTCGATGAACTCAAGCCGATTCGTGTGCCGTGAGTGTTATCGCACCGGTGCCTTGCCCAGCAGGCGACGCAGCAAGCCGATCTGACCGGCGTGCAGCATTTCGTGGTGCGAACAAAACAACAGTCCGCCGAACTTTGTCGCGACCGCAGTGTAGGGCATTTCAACGGGTTCGTCCAACACAGAATCACTGAATGTCGGAAGTTCAAGCATGGCCTGTTGGTAGACACGATCAAACACGCGGCAGATATCTCCCGGAGACGGGTTGTTTTCCGGATCAGGATCCGGCGTTGTTCCTTTGCTGAACTTTTTACGAAATGCAGACGACATCAGGTCCTGATCCACATCGGCGCGGCCCCGCATTCGAAACAGACACAGGCCGTATTGCGCCATCGCCAGATGACCAATCTGCCACGCCAGATGTGACACGCCTTCTGTCGGCTGTCGAAACCAGTCGGACGGCTCCAGATCGGCGATCAGCGACTGAGTGTATTCACGGGCAAATCGAATCTGACCAATCGCCAGTTCGAGTCGGGATAACGTCATGACTTTTTTCTATAGCACTGAATGATCTGCGATTAAAGTAGCCGTCACTCTCTGAGTGACGAATGCCGAAGGCCGCGTTTTGCGGCCTGCCTCACTCGGAGAGTGAGGTCTGCTGTGTGAAATCGAGTGCCATTGGGCAAGCACCCAGCGGCTGATGATCACGGACCCCAATTTCAAGATCTGAGAGAGCGCCAAGTCCAGAAAAAAGCGAAATGGACAAAATAACACGACTTCATCGCCGAAGCAATCTGTTGCCTGAGAGTTCCAGACAACGGTTTCAACACCGTCATTTTCTCCGCAGTTTCGTCAGCAGGCGATCCAGTTGATTGGCGAAGTCCTGTTTGTTCCGGGCGCTGTAGGCAGCAGGGCCTCCAGTTTCCGTGCCGGAGCCTCGCAGTTCATCCATCAGGTTTCTGGCAGCCAGACGAGAACCGACGTTGTCGGCATTCAATTCTTCGCCTCGCGGATCGAGCACTGTCGCGCCGCGCGCGACGGCATTTGCAGCCAGCGGGATGTCCGAAGAAATCACCAGATCCCCCGCGCTCAGCAGTTCCACAATGCGGCGATCCGCCACATCGGCACCGGCCCGGACCAATTCCAGATGAATAAGCTCCGACTTCGGAATCCACATCATTTGATTGGCAACCAGGGTGATTTGAATCTGCAGGCGTTTGCTCACCTTGTACAGGATTTCCTTTGCTTCAACCGGACATGCGTCCGCATCCACCCAGATCTGCATAGAAAGTTGGCTTTCTGAATCACATTAAATACGTCACGATGCGTGAGAAATCTTTTCCAGTGCTCTGTCAAGGCTTGGAAAAGGGGTCAGGAACCAATAGCCAAATGGCCCAAAGGGTGCTCCGCACTATTGGTTCCTGACCCCTTTTCCAGGCACAAGAGGAATCAACATGCAAAAAATCCTGTCGTCGTCATTCCTGAGTCTCGTGATGATAAGCCTTGTCGGCGAACATGCAAATGCCGGCGACTGGGCTCAGTTTCTTGGACCGGATCGAAATGGCGTTTCGACAGAGACCGGACTGATCAGCGCATGGCCTTCCGCCGGGCCGAAAATCGTCTGGCGGACACCTCTCGGTGTGAGCATGTCCGGAGTTGCCGTGGCCAGGGGTGCCGCCTTCACGATGTTTCAGGATGAGACGTCTCAATATGTGGTCTGCCTCAATGCTGCTGACGGAAAAGAGCGGTGGCGAACAGCGGTCGGTCCAAAGTATGAAAATGCGATGGGCCACGGTCCTCGCGCAACACCAACGATTGCCGCCGGTCAGGTTTTTGCCTTCACCGGTGAAGGAATTCTGGTGGCCTTGAAAGTTGACGACGGCAGGCAACTGTGGACAGTCAATGTCCCGAAGTTGCTCAGTGGAAAGCCGAATGAGTACGGAGTGTCATGCTCTCCTTTGGTCGCGGGTGATCGCGTCATCGTGCATTCGGGTACGACAGCGGCAGCCGTGGCGGCGTTCGGAATTGCGGACGGCAAACTCGCGTGGAAAGTCGGCAGTGGAAACGCGGGCTATTCTTCACCCACGCTGATGTCACTGAACGGTGAAACGCAGATCGTGTCTCTGACTGGTTCCAGTGCGATCGGGATTGAACCGGGAACTGGCAAAGAGCTATGGTCATTTCCGTTTCCCACGGAGTACGATTGCAACACTGCGTCACCCGTGCGGCTGGACGATCAGCATGTGCTGGTTTCGGCAGGTGAAAATCACGGTTCGGTGGTTCTGGCAGTGAAGGCCGGCAAGAGCGGAGCCAAGGCCGAAGAAGTCTGGTCGTCGCTGGGCAAGGACAGTCAGTTGCGCGCGGAATGGCAGACGCCGGTTGTGTACGATGGGCACTTGTATGGGCTCGACAATCAAGGCGGTGCCGGGCCGATCACAAATCTGGTCTGCCTGCGGCTGAAAGACCACAAGACGGTGTGGCAGAAGAACCGATTCGGAAAGAGCAACCTGATTCTGGCGGACGGAAAGTTGTTCCTCACCACGATGGAAGGTGAAGTTGTCATTGTCGAAGCCAGTCCCGAAGAATTTCACGAACTCAGCCGCGCCACGATCATGGAAACCACTCGCCAGGCACCCGCACTTGCCGACGGTCATCTGTTTGTACGCGATGACAAGGAAGTTATTTGCATTGATGCGAAGGCGCAGTAGAGATGCGTGACTTCGGGCTGAATGGGGAGCAAGTGGCGGAATCCAGATGAAACCGTCTATGTCGCTCTCGAGGCCGCACGCGGAATCACTCAAGCGGCCAAAGCAGAATTCTTTTGTTGCTCGCACCTGCAACCGGGTGTCTCGCAAAAGGGGGTCACTTTTCCTACCGGACGCATTGAAGAGTTTCGTGTGTGCGGCGCTCCTGCGAGACAGTTGAAATGCTCACGAAAACGATCCTGTCTGAAGGCGACACGACACGAGATTAATTCCACGTTTTGCCAATGTTGCGCGGCGGTGGCGAATTCTGGAAAAGTTACTGCGACTTTGACGCCAGGAGTGCCGGGAGGCGGTTTCTTGTCCATTCGTTCAATTCCTTCGCAAGAGGCCTTGATAGCCAGTTTGAGGATAAATCATGTTTCGGTGTGCTCAAACGGTGTCGGTCCAGTATCAACGAAAGATCCGTACCGTTGTCCGAGCGGCGAAACTCGTCTTTCAACAGGGCAAATGGAATTGAAATTCCACGCATCGGTTTCATCGACATGTCCGGGAGTTTTTCCCGCAATCTGATTTACGGAGTTGCACGTTTTGCTCGCCACTTCTTTCGCCGCGTTGGGGAAGTTAGGCTAGCCGCCGGTATACTTCAGTCTTCATCACCGGCGGCTAGCGCCTTGCCGCTCACTTATTTATCGAGGGATCCTAACCTGACTCTCGGGAAATCCACGTTGACCACGACAAATTCGCAGCAAAACTGCATTTTCTGGTGAGAACCCGGACGTGAATGTCCAAGGTACGTGAATCGCAATGTGGCACTGTTTTACTTCTTTTTAACCACAAACTGTTCGGCCGGGGCGATAAGTTCGCCGAGGTCCAGCGTCTTGTCGGCGATGATCTTCAACACCCAGTTGCCTTTGTCGAGTGGGGCGGGTTTGCCTTCCGTAATCAGCGTCTGAAGGTAGCCCGGGCGCTCCTGCCAGAAGCGGAATTTCCATTCGCCAACCGGCACATTCCTGATTTCAAAGCTGCCGTTTTCTTCAGTGACTGCAACGTACGGATGGTCGGCCACGATCAGCCATGCTTTCATCCATGCGTGAATTGAACAGTCGACACGCACCGGCAATGTTTCGAATTTGGCGAACTTCTTCTGCAAGGGCTGATTCATCGGGATGATTTCGCTGAACGGCGTGTTCCTGCGTGCGTACACGGCGGCGTTGTGAGCCACCGGATCGGAATTCTTCAGTTCAAAAATCTGGCCTGTGCGAACAGCCAGCATACGCGGTTCAAAGCGACAGTCGCGGTTGTCAATCACCGGAACTGTTTGTGGCAGTTCAGCGAGATCCGGATGCACGGGAATCTCGTCGCGGGTTTCCAGCCAGATGGCAACGTTGCGGATGCCGCGGTTATCTTTGTGGACAACAAGAGATTCTTCGACCAGCCCGACAATACCGCAAACTTCAGCGTCGCGTTCGACGTCTATTTTGTGTGCCGCCGGTGCGTCTTCACTATAGACGATACGTCCTTTGATTGTCCCCCAGGCTTCGTCAGCGAAGGCATCATGTCGAAACGCGATTCCTGCGACGACAGCGACAAGACACACGACGCGCGATGGGCAGAAAAGTTGAGCGCACATCAGGGAATTCTCATTTTCGTCGGGAGCTGACAGGAAGATGACGGCGAAATCGTTACCAACCGTAATCCTTACTCACACCATTTAGTCGCCATGCGACTCAACCGCCACGCCACTCAGCCGCCACAGTGATCGATCCATGCTGGGAATCGATATCATCCTGTTCAAATGCCGAATAAGAAAAGTGGACGTCCTTGTCCGACAGCCGTAAAACGACTGGCCGTTCCCTCGGCGGGGGAAGCGTACGCAATTGCATCCCACTTTCGCAATCAACTTTGATCACAAGTTATGAACAACGTTACGGATTTAATTCCTGAGTCAGAAACCTTGAGCGGGCGCCTTCGTTCTGCGTTCAATGATCGCACCAGGATGCAGCATCTACTGGTCTGTCTGGTGGGCGTCCTGATCTGTGTTGGCGTGCAGATGGTGCAGAGCGCGAGCCTGACGTCACGCCCCAGCGAACAGGATTCCGTATTCCTTGGTCGCCATCTGGCATTTCTGGCCTTGTCATTGGTCTGTGCCTGGGTTGCGTCCGGCATTTCGGCCGAATGGCTACAGCGACACGCCGTTCGGATGTACGCAGTACTTCTGTTTCTGTTGGTGATCCTCCTGGTGCCGGGCATCGGGAGTCGCATCAATGGGGCTCAACGCTGGCTGCGTTTTTCGGGGCTTTCATTGCAGCCGTCTGAACTCGGAAGAATTGTGATGCCGGTTTTTGCAGCTTCAATGCTTGTCAAATTGCGGAACACATCCGGATTTGGACTGAAGACCGTTCCCGGGGTTCTGTTCCCAATCCTGATCGTGGCTCCATTGGTTGCGATTGAACCGGATCTTGGTGCAACCGTGTTTCTGCTGACCGGCTATGCGCTCACGCTGTTTCTTGGCGGGTGGCCATTGCGGTATTTCGTGACGTGCGCCTGCTGCGCGATTCCGGGCGCCGCTTCGTTACTCATTCTTCGTCCGTATCAGGCGGAGCGGATTTCAGGGTTCATGGATGCCTGGAACGATCTGAGTCAGGCACCATGGCAGATTCGCCAATCGTTGATGTCAATCGGTTCTGGTGGTCTGGAAGGAACCGGAATCGGCAGCGGCTGGCAGAAACTCAGCTACCTGCCCGAAGCCAATACGGACTTTGTGTTTGCCGTGATCGGTGAGGAATTGGGGCTGATTGGAACGCTGGCCGTGTGCTTCGTCTGGATGGCCGTGTTTCTGGCTGGCCGCTCGGTGCTGCGGCATCTGCCACGAACCTCGTTCGAATGGATTTTGGGAACAACGCTTCTGGTGCAACTGCTCTTCCAGGCCATGGCCAACATCGCCGTTGTCACCGCACTGGTTCCACCGAAAGGAGTGCCACACCCCTTTATCAGCTATGGCGGAACCAATTTGCTGGTCAGTCTGATCGCGGTGGGATTGATCGTCGGAATGTCGCGGAATTCGCGGGCTGAGGCGTGACAAGCGGCAACGCAGGCAAACCAAAACCGTGATTCGATGTGCCTGCGTGTTGCTTGTCACACACTACGAGTTGCCTTTCGTCAATAGCTGGCCAACTGTGGACATCGACATCGATATCTGGCAATTCGTGGTGCGGCACAGTGCAATTCTCTCTCTTGAAAATGTCGCTCGGGCTCGGCGAGTCGTTCTTGACCGCAATAATTTCTTAGCAGCAGGAAAACTGACCATGAGCACAGACATTGCATCTCAGATACAGGCCGAACTCGACGACCTTGAACCAGACTCGCAGCGACGCGTACTTGAGTATGTTCGTTCACTAAAGAAAACGGGAACCGGGATGCGCTGGGATGCACTCAAGCAGTACTCCGGAACAATCACCCTCGCTGAGGCCAAAACGATGACGGACACCATTGAGGCAGGATGCGAACAGGTGAACGTGAATGAATGGTAAATACATGCTGGACACAAACATCGTCATCGCGATGTTGAGTGGAGAGCCATCGGTGGTTGATCGCGCAGAAGCGACCGATGAATTCTGTATCTCTTCGACAATTGCAGGAGAAATGTTCTATGGAGCATTCAACTCTGCCAATGTCGATGAAGACATACAGTACATTGACTCCTTCCTGATTGAAGCCGTATTGTTGCCGTGTGATGAAAGGACGTCACGCCTCTATGGCGAAATCAAGAGCTTGCTGCGACGCAGGGGCCGGTCGATTCCCGACAACGATATTTGGATTGCAGCATCAACGATGCAACATTCGCTTACCCTTGTGACTCGAGACGTACACTTCAACGAGGTGGAAGGTCTCAGGTCGGTTCGCTGGTAGGTTTGGCACATGCAGAATTCAATCGTCAGATTTGTGATCTTCTGTGTCTGCGTCGTGATCACTCATCTCAGCGGAGCGAGATGGCTACAATTTTGCACTACTCCAGAAACAGCAGTTCCTTTTGATTCAGCAGCACATGGCACAGGCTGGTGAGGATGGATTCATTCTGCAATGCGTTTGATACGTCCGGAGGATTGACTGCGTCGGCTCGCGCGAATTTCAGCAGTGATGCGAGTTCCGTCTCTGACGGTTCACGAGCGAACGCGGAGCGGTAGGCGAGCTTGATGATGTCGGTATCGTTTCGCGCGCCCGCTTTGAGCAAGTGCTGTGCCCAGACGTTGGCCTGTTGATGGACGAACTCGTTGTTCATCAGGATCAGCGATTGAGCCGGGACGTTCGATACGCTGCGACGGCTGATCGCGGTTGCGGGTTGGGGCGTGTCAAAGGCCAGCATAAAGGGATTCAGGAAGTTGCGATTGACACTCTGATAGATGCTGCGACGACCGGCACCGTCGAGTGGACCGGATGATCCGGGGCGGCCTCGTCCTTCCATAAAGCTGGACAGATACACGGGTATCGAAGCTCCGTGCATTGTTTGATCCAGTTGGCCGGAAACTGACAGCATCGTATCGCGAATCACTTCGCCCTCCAGTCGGCGGATACTGAACCGATGCAGCAGTCTGTTGGTGGGATCGAGTTGCTCGGCCGATGCATTGCGCTGACTGCTGAGTTGGTAGGCTCGGGTGAGGACCAGGCGTTTGATGAGACGTTTGAGTGACCAGCCGTCTTTGCGAAAATCGTCGGCGAGTAGGTCGAGCAATTCCGGATGCGTCGGCGCTTCACCGAGGACGCCGAAGTTATCCGATGACGCGACAATCCCGCGACCGAACAAATGCTGCCAGACGCGGTTCACGGCGACGCGAGCCGGGAACGGATTGCTTTCCGCGAGGACGCGGTCAACCAGTTCCATACGACCGCTGCCATCTGGATTCTTCAGCGGTTTACTTTGATCCAGCGCGGTCAGCATGTGCCGTTTCGCGGTCGGTCCTCGATTGTTGTGGTTGCCGCGAATGAAGACGTATTCGTCTTCGCCGGTGCCTTCGCACATCACGAGCACAGGATCTCCTGGCTGGGGCTGCTCGGCAGTTTTGGCCCACGCCGCGCACGCTGTGTCGAGGGCGGTTTGTTCTGGTTCTGGAATGAGTCGCAACTGAACCACAGCATCCGACCAGGCATTGTCGTCGGCAGCAAGCTTTGCCCATTCGCGGACAAGGCCTCGTCGGTCGCCATGCTCAGGCTCAGGACGAAGCATGTCGTTCGTGTACGCGATTTCAGGCCGGGGGACAGGAGTTTCGCCGGGCTGCGCCATCAGCCGAACTTCACGCACCGCAAACCAGCCGTCGCCTTCATCCAGAAATTCAAGATGGCAGCGATGGCCGATATAGCGCTGGACATCTCCCGCAATTCGAATCCATCGAAAATCACCGTCCGTATTAATCGGCTGTCGACAACCGCTAAACAGCAGTTCGCTGAATTCATTCATGACATAACCATCGATCACCAGGCGGACTCGCGCGTCTTTGCCTGCTGCCAGAATCTGGATTTCGGGATGCGTCAGCAGAAACTCCGGCGAGTGCAATTGCCCGCGAAGTTTTGGGGACAGTGCCGCCGACGTGACGCAGCCAGCACCGTCAGGTTCGGAACCGGTGTTAAGCCATTTCATTTCGCGAAGCAACGCCTGGCTCCAGTGTTTTTCAGCCACCAGAGCATCGTGTCTGGGACCGCTGTCACCGCCAAACATCCCGCCGCCGTCGCCAGCCCATGCTCCGCCTCCGCCAAAGCCGGAGACCGACCCGCCAACGACATCTCCCCCGCCGCTAAATCCACTGGCAGTCCCTCGGCTTGAGCGGGGAACAACGCCGTGAAACGCGGCACCAAATACTCGCCAACCGTCAGGAAGCCCTTTGTGCATATCAGCGAATAACGACGAAGTGACAGGAGTCTCCCCGTCGTCGGATCCAGTGGACGCTTTGACGGACAAGGATTCGGCGAGCTTCGCTTCTTTTGCACGAGTGAAGAGCCACTCTTTGATGACGTCAGCATCTGCCTTCTCCGCTGGCTTTTGCATCAGAGTCGCAAACAGCGACAACGGATTCGAAAGATTTTTCGACTTCGGCTCGAACAGATTTTGTCGCATCCTGGCGACGTTTTCATCGTTGACGATTTCGCCATCACTTCCGGCTGTTTCACCCATCGCCTTCAGCAAGAGATCTTCTCGGATATCGACTCGCAATCTCTGAACACCGTCATTGAGTGCTTTGACGGCTGCAGCTCGATCATGATCCAGTTGCATGATGAGTTTTGTCGTTTCATCATGCGAATCGAGCCACTCTACGCGCCGCGGGGAACTTTGCAGAAATCCAGACAGCGCGTAATAGTCGTCCGCCGTGATCGCGTCGAACTTATGATCGTGACACCGTGCGCAGGCGATCGTGAGACCAAGAAAGGTTCTGCCGAAGACGTCGATCTGGTTGTCGATGCGTGAGGCTTCTTCGCCTTTGACATCGACGGGCGCGTGTTTGTCTTCGCAAAGATACCAGAATCCTGTGGCGATGATGGATTCGTTAAAACCCAGTTCCGGATTGCGACGCGGTTCAGCCATCAGGTCGCCGGCGATGTGTTCGCGGACGAATTGGTTGTACGGCACGTCGGCGTTGAGCGCGCGAATGACATAGTCACGATATCGCCACGCATACGGTAACGGATAGTCGAATTCATGTCCCAATGTTTCGGCATAACGCACCAGGTCCAGCCAGTGCCGCGCCCAGCGCTCGCCAAACTGCGGCGATGCGAGCAATTCATCCACAACTTTTTCCGTGGCAACCGGCGTCGCTGAAGGATCGTTGAAGAACCGGTCCTGCTGTTCGATCGTGGGAGGCAAACCAACGAGATCAAAGTACAGCCGTCGCAGCAATACGCGGCGATCCGCATCCGGTGCCGGAGCAATTCCCGCTTCTTCCATCTTTGCCAGCAGAAAGCGGTCCGTGTCACTGGAGGGCCAGTCTGCCTGCTTCACGGCGGGGACAGCGGGACGTTCAATCTTCTTCCATGCCCAGTGCGACGCAATTCGTTCCTGCAGTGGAAATGCGGCCTTTGGTTTCTCGACGACTTCAGGTGTGCCGTCATCCGGCCAAACGGCGCCGTCGGCGATCCATTGATTCAGGATTTCAATTTCCTCATCGGGCATCCGGCTGCGAGGCGGCATTTCCAGGGCCTCGTACCGCACGGCCTGCATGAGCAGACTTTCATCGGGTTTTTCCGGGACAATCGCGGGCCCGGTTTCACCACCTGCCAACATGTTTGCACGGGAACTGAGTTTCAGATCACCTTTCGCTTCACTGTCCGGCCCGTGGCATTCGAAACATCGCGATTCGAGGAGCGGAAGAACTTTTTCGCGGAAGAACGTCGCTTTGGCGTCTTCGGTATCCTCGCCCTGCGGTTCATCGATCGCAGCCACGACCGAAGCCGGATCGCTGCAAAAAGCCAACCATACCAACAGAATTCCGCTGCAGCAAAGAAGGGAAGTCGTCAAACTGAAACGGCAAGGTAGGAGCATTCTCAGAACCTGCATTGAAAGCGGGTGGGGATTCTAAACTGCGGACACTGCATTGTCGCGTTGAAGCGGGTGCAATTGCAATGGTGCGTTTTGGTAGCTTGGACATTCTTGTCCGAGTCCTTACCGAAACGCATCCCATTGACAAAGGATTCGTGAATTGCACGTTTTTTCGCTTCGACTACGTATTCTGGTGATGCGACGGACAGGAATGTCCATCCTACATTCATCCTGCCATTGACCAAAACGGTGATTTCCAGCAAGATCCGCCGCTTCGATCTCACCGGCGGCTCAACTTGCCGGAAAACTCAACGTCTCTCGAATCTCAAATGAGCCCTCAGACCGCATTTTTGCCGCGATTCTGGCTCACATCGGCCAACGTGTGTTCATGACCGCAGGTACAAAACCGGACCGCTTCGAACTCGCTCGACTGGAAAAGCTGGAGAAAATTCAGTCTCTGGGACATGATCCGTGGGGGCAGCGTTTCGACAACCACGAAGCCATTTCCGGTGTGCGAGAGCGCTGTCCGGCTGAATCCGGGATTGATGGCGACACGGTTCGAGTCGCAGGTCGGATTCGTGGCCGCCGCAAAGCCGGCAAACTGCGATTTATTGACTTGCAGGACCAAACCGGACGCATTCAGTTGCTGTTTTCGCGTGGAGAACTGACTGAACCGCAGTGGGAACTGATGAGCGCACTGGACGACGGCGACATCATAGGCATCGATGGCCTATTGCGTCTCACGAACACTGGCGAAGTGTCCGTATTTGTGAAAGAGCTGACTGTATTGTGCAAGTCGCTGACGCAGCCCCCGGAGAAATTCCACGGGTTGAAAGACGAAGAGACGCTCGTTCGGCAGCGGTATCTGGATCTGATTTACACCGAAGGTGTGCTGGATCGCATGTTGCAGCGGTCAAAAATTATCGATTCTGTCCGCCAGACATTGCGTGGTCAGAATTTCTATGAAGTCGAAACACCAGTTCTGCATGCCGTTGCCGGCGGAGCTGCCGCGCGTCCGTTTGTCACACACCACAACGCGCTCGACATGGAACTGTACCTCCGGATCGCTTTGGAGCTGCATCTGAAGCGATTGATGGTCGGAGGGATTGAACGAGTCTACGAAATCGGTCGAGTTTTCAGAAATGAAGGCGTTGATGCGACTCACAATCCTGAATTCACCATGATCGAGATCTATCAGGCGTATGGCAATTACGAATCGATGATGGATCTGACCGAACAGATCGTTGTCAATGCGGCGAAGTCAATCAGCAGCACGCTGCAACTGCCCTGGGGCGAAGACGGAGACACGATCGATCTGACAGCACCGTGGCCTCGCAAAAAGTACGCCGATCTGTTTCGAGAACACGCGGGCTGCGAGATGCACGATGCCGCAGCGGTCGAAGCAGTGGCGAAGAAATTCGGCATTGAAACAAATGGCGTCCATCCGGATGTGATCGTGAATGGAGTGTTCGAGAAGACTGTGGAGGATCATCTGCAGGGGCCGGTCTTCGTCATCGATTATCCTGCGTCGATTTGTCCGCTTACCAAACGCAGCCAGTCGGATCCGGCGATTGCTGAACGATTTGAGCTGTACATTCGCGGCATGGAACTGGCAAATGCGTACACCGAACTGAATGATCCTCGGCTGCAGGAAGAACTCTTCCAGACTCAACTGGCGGGGATGGCGGTTGACGCTTCCATGGCGAAAATGGATCATGACTTTGTCCGGGCCTTGAAAGTCGGCATGCCGCCTGCCGGCGGTCTGGGGATCGGAATTGATCGCCTGGTGATGTTGCTGACCAACAGCCGTGCGGTCAAAGACGTGATCTTCTTCCCGTTAACGCGTCACGAAGACGCTGAACCTGTCCTGCCTGGGACGAAAAAAACTGAACCCGCTGTCGTATGAACTCAATTTGAAATCTCAGATTTGAAATCTCAGATCTTTAGACCCGCAACGGAGTGCGTTCGATGTACAAGCTGCTGCTGTGTGTTCGATATTTGCGAACTCGCTACATTGCGTTGGCCAGCATCACCAGTGTGATGCTGGGCGTCGCCACGATGATTGTGGTCAACAGCGTGATGGCTGGTTTCACGTCTGAGATGCGCGATCGTCTGCACAATTTTCTGGCGGACATCGTCATTGAATCCCGCACGATGGAAGGCATCGATCACACGGATCGGCAGATGGCTGCGGTGGAGGCTGCTGCGGGCGAATATATCGCCGCTATGACGCCCACGATCGACGTCCCGGGGATGATCATGTTTCGTGATCCGTACAACGATAAGATGATCACGACGCAGGTAATGATTCAGGGAATCGATCCGGAAAGCAAAGGCCTTGTCGGGCCGCTGCGCGACTATCTCGGCAGCTACAATCCTGAGATCGAAGACGGCGTTGTGATTCGTGAGGCATTGCGGAGCCGCGAAGAACCGCTCAGTTGGGAGTTGACAGAATCCGCAGCCCGGTATCGCGACGAAATGAAACGACAGGAAGCGTTGGAAATTCACGGCGCATTCGAAGACGAATCTCCGTCGGGCAGGACCCCCCCCCCTGAAAGTCGCACCAACGATGAATCACCTGACTTTGATGGCGTGACTGCCGGCACAAGCGATGCCACAGGCGACCAGGCGCCTCTGAAACCGGACGTCTTTCTTCAGGACCCAATGTTCAAACAGCCAGAATCCAGAATCCAGACTGGCGCATTCCCGGCCCGTGTCTATCTGGGCGAAGGTATTGTCAGTTTTCAGGCTCAGGATCCCGACACCGGCAAGCTGCACAAGGTGATGCTGGTGCAACCTGGCGACGATATCGTTCTCAGTACCTTCACTGTTGGTCGGCCACCTGAATTCGTGAAGATGAATGCCACGGTTGTCGATTCGTTCCGCAGTGGCATGAATGAATACGATACAAGCGTCGTGCTGATGAACATCAAGGAGCTGCAGAAGAATCGCGGGATGCAGCTGGACGACGCAATCACCTCGATCCACATTCGCCTGAAGAATTACGACGACGCGCCGAAAGCGATCGCTGCGCTGCAGGGCGCGTTTCCTCCAGGCATGGTGACCATCAAAACCTGGGAAGAAAAGCAGGGGTTGCTGTTATCAGCTGTCGAAGTGGAAACCGCCATTCTGAACGTACTGCTGTTCCTGATTATCACGGTGGCAGGCTTCGGTATCCTCGCGATCTTTTACATGATCGTCGTGGAGAAGACGCGCGACATCGGAATCCTGAAGTCGCTCGGAGCCAGTTCCAACGGAGTGATGTCCATTTTCCTCTACTACGGTCTGGGACTTGGCATCGTGGGTAGCACGGCAGGAGTGGTCCTGGGGTTGTTATTTGTGCGTTACATCAATCAGATCGAAGATGGTCTGAGTTGGGTGACTGGGCGAAAAGTCTTTGACGAAAAGATTTACTACTTTTTTGAAATTCCAACCTACGTCAATCCGTTCATGGTGCTTTGGGTCGCGTTGGGCGCCATCGGGATCGCGGTTCTTGCGAGTATCCTTCCCGCCCGCCGCGCGGCCCGACTGCATCCCGTGCGGGCGCTCCGGTTTGAATGATCCAGTTCCGCATCTGAACATAACTGCTGGCGAGCGGCAGGGCGTTAGCCCTCCGAGTGAGTTATTGATGAATTCAATCTCTTTTTGAAACACAACGCCATGGCTGAGACCATCAAGATGACCAGGCCACTGATTTCCGCTGAAGCGATTTCCAAGTCGTATTTTAAGGGCCAGCACAAAATCCCGGTGCTTCAGGGCGCTGGCTTGAAGGCCAATCGCGGCGAGTTCATTTCCGTCATCGGACAAAGCGGGTCCGGGAAGAGTACGCTGCTGCATGTGATGGGCCTGTTGGATTCTCCGGATATCGGCGAAGTCATCCTGGACGGCAATCGCATTGACAATCTGAATCAGGCCGCCCGCGACCAGTTAAGAAATCACGTATTCGGATTTATCTTCCAGTTTTATCATCTGCTGCCGGAACTCTCGCTGCTCGAAAACGTCATGACACCGCTTATGATTCGGCATTCGATTTTCAGTTACTGGGCGAAGCGAAAGGAAATTCGGGGCGCAGCGATGGACATCATCAATCAGGTGGGCCTTGGTCATCGCATCAAACATCGACCTTCTGAGCTATCCGGAGGAGAAATGCAGCGCGGGGCTATTGCCCGCGCATTGGTCGGTAAACCGGAAATCCTGCTGGCCGATGAGCCCACAGGAAATCTGGACGCTGTCACCGGCGGCGGGATCATGGAATTACTGAATTCGCTTAATGAGAATCAGAAGCTCACAATTGTGATGGTGACTCACGACGAAGCCATCGCCGCGCAGGTGCACCGCACGGTCAGGCTGGCCGAAGGCCGGATCCAGCTCCTCGCCCGCGAAGAAGCCGCCTGAGCTTTTAAAAAGGGGCAGGAACCAATAGTGCGGAACACCCTCGGGGCCATTTGGCTATTGGTTCCTGCCCCCTTTTTTAAACTGACAAAGCACAACAGCCTGTTAATAAACTCTGCGAAATCCGGTTCACATTTCTTGTTGGAGTGCGGGCGATTGGCTGCCAAGCTCAAGGAAAATCTTGTGATTCGGTTACGGAGCAGCAAAGTGCTGACGGCGTTTGCAATCGTTTTGCTCACTTTGATCGCCGGAACGGTGGGCCTGTTTCTGCTCAGCCTCACCGCATCCCGGCCTTCTAATCTGGGAGTTCGCGATGGACGATTGGCCGCCTGCCCGGATTCGCCGAACTGTGTTTCCACGCAGGCGGAAGATCGCGAAAACTGGATCGCACCACTCACATATCAGGGCGATTCTGACGCCGTGATTGAGACCTTGGCAGAAATCGTCCTGCATCAGCCCCGCACTCGCATCATCGAAAGATCACCTCACTATCTGCGTACAGAATTCCAAAGTGCGTTCTTTCGCTTTGTGGATGATGTCGAATTCTATGTAGAAGCGGAATCCGGGCGTGTCCATTTTCGATCCGCTTCCCGCGTCGGTCGTTCCGACATGGGGGTCAACCGCACACGGATGGAATTTATCCGCAGCCAGTTTCAATCCACGCAGTCAGCTGCCGCGACACAGCCAGACTCGTCGGCCACGCCGCTCAGACTTCAGTCCGTGCGTTGAGAAGTGTTTGTAGAGGTTGCGCAACGGATGTCGTTGCATTTGATTTTGAAATCGGGAGGGCGAGGCTCCTGGCGAGCCGACGACTGATGCCGAAACGCTCCCGAGAATCAACATCAACAGCGTTCTCACCGAAGTGCACGACCGGAGCCTTGAGCAAACAGGTGCAGTTGCGGATGATTGTTAAAGTCAGGTCCTTTCTGCCGGAAAGGACTTTCGCCGTAAGGCGACCGCGATGGGTCGCACATCCGCTCCACGTCGCCGCGTGGCCGTTCTGTCGAACGCGACTCGTCGCTGGTCGCGGCGTGGCCGCGAAGTCCTGCTCGGCAAGCAGGACCTGCCGAAATCGGCGACTCCACCATTGGGCAAACGAATGCTGCGCCGCCGCTCGCAATGCTCGCTGGAAACAGCCTACAATCCGTGCATGTCAGCGTCCCGTGCAACATTTGCATACTGACCGAACGGTCTGGAAGATCACCAAGGCATTACAAGCGAATGAGCGAAGAAAAAAAGTCTGTTTCGAAACTCCAGTCTCCCCGGAAACAATGGTTTCAGAGTCACAGCCAGACTCAGGGCGGACGGCAACCGTGGGAAATTTCTGTCTGCGGTGACTTGACCGAGCGGCAGGCTGACCTGCTGGAACGATTTACCGACGTACCCCGCGGGAGCAAGGGTGTTGTTTATTTTGATTCCTGCGGTGGCAGCGTTTACACCGGTCTGGCAATCGGGACGCTGATTCGGCTTCGCAACCTGCGGGTCACGGCGGTTGTGCTTGGTGAATGTTCGTCTGCTGCATTATTGCCGTTTGCCGCATGCCAGCAGCGATTAGTAACGCCCCATTCGACGCTACTCTTCCATCCCATGCGATGGCAATCCGATGAAGACGTGCGACTGGAGGAAGCCACAGAATGGGCTCGCCACTTCAAAGATCTTGAATCGAGATTGGATCTGTTGCTGGCGACACTGATGCATTTGCCTCAGGAAACTCTGCAAGGTTGGACTCGCCCCGGACGCTTTATTACAGGCGCTGAACTGGCTGCGGCAGGCATAGCTTCGCTGTTTGATCCATTCAATGAGCCTGATGCCTGGAAAAAAATCCGCATTGTGTGAACAATACGGAGAAGGTCGCCCGCGCGGCCGAATGACTTTGTTTTCCTGGGCTTTAAAAAGGGGTCAGGAACCAATAGCCAAATGGCCCACAGGGTGCTGCGCACTATTGGTTCCTGACCCCTTTTTAGAGCGTCTTTATTTTCCTGATCGGAGCGATCGTATGCGACTTGTAAGCCTGTTCCTGAGTGTGCTGACTGTCACCGCGAGCTGTGTCGGAGGTTCTGCGGCGGAGAAAGCCGCACCGTCCCGAATTCTGATGCTGACGCAGAGCGCGGGCTTCGTTCACGGCAGCGTGCGACGTCCCGATGGCGACGAAAAGAAACTGGCGGTTGCAGAAATTGCCATGATTCAGCTCGGCCAAAAGACGGGGTTGTTCACCGTCGATTGCACTCAGGATGCCGCAGCAGATTTTACCAAAGACAATCTGCAGAACTATGACACAGTGATGTTTTACACGACCGGATCCCTTCCCATCGCTGATGCGGATCGCGATTACTTCTTCAAAACATGGCTCACTGCCAAGGGACACGGCTTCATTGGATTTCACTCCGCCGCTGACACCTACGGCGACTATCAACCCTACTGGGACATGGTTGGAGGAACATTCGACGGACATCCGTGGGGCTCCGGAACGACGGTGACGATCAACGTGCATGACCCCGAAAATCCGATGATGAAGCCGTTTGGGCACGAGTTCACAATTCAGGACGAAATCTACCAGTACAAGAACTGGCAGCCGGAAAAAGTTCGCGTTCTGATGAGTCTTGACATGACCCGTTGCACTCCTTCAGAACCACGCCATGTGCCAGTCGCATGGGTGAAATCGTACGGCGACGGGAAGGTGTATTTCAATAACCTTGGACACAACGAATCGACATGGCAGGATCCGAGGTTTCTGGATTCGATTACTGCCGGAATCAAATGGATTCGCGGCGAGGTCGAAGGAGACGCCACACCAAATCCGGATTTGAGCAAAGCCCAGGAAATAGCCGCGAAGGCTGCTGCCGCCGCTGCAAAAAAGTAAAGTCACCGGCGTAGCTCAGTCGCTCCGCCGACCGAGATTCCCTGGATGCAACATGGTGGTGCCGTGAAGCATGGCTTGCCGTTAGAAGAGCGGCAAATTTCTGGTTACTGTCGAAAACCGGGGGCTAGCGCCCTGCGGCTGATAAAATCAGCCGCCACGCGCTAGCGTCCGGTTGTTCGGCTTGGTTGTTCCTGATCTGCCGCTTGCCGTTACTGCGCTGCGTCCTTGTTTTGGCACGGACGTCAGGAGAAATGCGAGTTGCGGAGCGACATCGCCTACTTAAGGTCATTGGAGTCCTTCATGTCATTTCTGCGGCTTTCCGCACTTTCACGACTAATCGTCACCGGCAAAGATCGTGCGAGGTATCTGCATAATTTCTGCACAAATAACACCAAGGAACTGCAATCTGGAAAAGCCTGTGAAGCATTTTTTTGCGACGTCAAAGCGCGCGTGATCGCTCATGGTTACGTTCTGGCATTTGACGATTGTCTTGAACTCTGGATGCTGGGCGGCGATGAGGCTGGCCTCCTCAAGCATCTCAATCGATACATCATTACCGAAGACGTGACGATCACTTCCGGAACGGAGTTTACCACAGCGGTTGCGGCGATCGGTGAGGCATCGGCGAAAGCGTTGCTTCTTAACGCGCAGAATCCCGGGTTCGAACTGCAGGATCCGTTGAGTTGTGCCAGGCTGCAATTCCGTGATCACAATGGTGGCGTGCTGATCCCAACAGCACTCTCTGTGACATGGGCAGGCACGTCGATGCTATGGATGGCAACACCCAGGGATTCCAGCCTCATGCCATTGCCTGCAGAAACCGGTGGAGCTGCAGCGCGGTTCGAAGAACTGCGAATTCGAGAGCGATTCCCGATCATTCATCAGGACATGTCAATCGAGAACATGGCACCCGAGGCTGAACGAAACACGTCCGCGATCAGCTACGTCAAAGGCTGTTACCTCGGACAGGAACCCATCGCCCGTCTGGACGCCATGGGCCATGTGAATCGCGCGCTGCGATGCGTGGAAGCTGCGACTTCGGCTGAAAACTTTTTGCAGGCATCGCTTTTATCGAACGAGGGCACTGTCGCAGGCGTCGTCACTTCAGCAGCGACGGTCGCAAATGGCTCCATCGGACTGGCGCTGATCCGCGCCAGCGCGAATAAAGGTCCGCTGCATTGCGTCGTTGATGGCGCGAACGTCGCAGTCACGGCATGACGGTCAATTGATCCTTTCTGCCTGTTCGTTCCGTCTCAACCTCAATGATGTCAAGGTGCC